>Ga0209936_1001029_pt1 | contig 15535 bp, 10 predicted proteins | sample SalPonR1_A_D1_MG_FD_185694 | JGI IMG/M metagenome (GOLD analysis project Ga0209936, IMG submission 185694) | Salt pond soil microbial communities from South San Francisco under conditions of wetland restoration - Salt Pond MetaG R1_A_D1_MG... ... | reverse complement strand
TGCCAGAATACCTCCGGCACGACGATGCCCGATTCGGCATCCAGCTGGTCGTCGATCCGCTCGGCGTTGCGGCACTCGGCGGCGAAGTCGAGTTCGCGGCTCAGCGAGCGGGAGAACTGCTTGACGATTTCACCGGGCCGGTACTGACGCATTTCCGGTGCTTCGGATTCAATGATATCGGCCAGGCGCTGCAGAAGGCGCAGGTCGGCCTCTATCGTTGGTCGGATGCCCGGACGCCGGACTTTGAGTACGACCTGGCGGCCGTCGGCCAGGCGCGCACGGTGAACCTGGGCCAGCGAGGCGGCGGCCAGCGGTTTGCTGTCGAGTTCGGTGAACAGTTCCTCGGGCGGTTGCCCCAGGTCTTCGGTCAGCTGCGCACGGATTTCGTCCCATTCCATCGGCGGCGCCTTTTCCTGCAGCCGTGCGAATTCTTCCAGCCATTCCGGACCGAATACATCAACCCGGGTAGCCAGCACCTGGCCGAGTTTGACGAAGGTCGGTCCCAGGTCTTCGAGTACCCGCCTGAGCCGCTCCGGCGTGCCCATCGGACCCGCTTCGTCGCCGCTGCCCCAGTGCAGCGCCTTGCCGGCCTTCTCGAGCGCGCCGGCCATGCCAACGCGCTGGACCACGTCACCGAAACCGTAGCGGATCAGGACGACCGCGATTTCCTGCACTCGGCCGAGGTCTCGGGCCGCGCTGATTGCCTGCCACAACATAGGCCAATGCTCCGTTGGATAATAGCTTTGTAGGGTAGCTCTGATTGGATATCCGCGGGCGCGACGATGTTCGTAGGGCGCAGGTATTCAGTCAAAGGCGGCCTGATCTATGGAGTCCTGCGGTCATCTGGCATGACCGTGCCCGGACAGTGCACCGGGTTAGACGGACGGTGGAGATTTGCGGCAGACGATTGCATCGACTGGATGTTCCGCCAGCAGGCGATTGCCGCGGACGTGGCAGATTGCACGCAGGCTCTCGCGAAGTCGTGCCTGGAATGGCGGCGAGAATTTTCCCGTTTCGGCCTGGATGATGAAGTCGAGGATTTCGATCCCAGCTGGATTTCCGGGTTCGAAGCATTCGGTTACGTCGACATGGGCTGTCAGACGTTGCTTGTGCGTGGCCAGTCCCAACGGTTCCAGGGCCGCAAGGACATCGTTGCTGTACCAGGCCGATTGGTTGAACTGCTTTTTCCAGACGCGGTCGGCGAGATGATTGAGATCTTCGTTCGGCGCCTGGAGGATGATCATGATGCCGCCGGGCGCCAGCATGTCCACGGCGTTGCGGAGCTCGGGCCCGATATGCTCGAAATAGTACAGGCAGTGCACCAGATGAACCACATCGAAAGTGATGTCCGGCCGATAGTCCTCGAATCGCCCGGTAAAGACGTCCACGGTAAAACCCCTTTCGGCGAACAGCGCTTCGAATGCCCGGGCGTGCTCGGGGTTCGGATCAACCCCATTCAGGGTGAGGGCAGCGACGTGTTCGGCGAAGACGTTGGTGATTCGCTGGTCCATTACGCCGCCGCCGCAGCCTACGCTTAGCAAGCGGGTCGGTCGGTGGGCCGGAAACGTCGTTGCGTCGGCCACGCGCTGAAGCCAGTCGATGATCAGCGCGCGCTGGTTGCTGGCGCGTTCGAAACGCTCGTGCGTGACGTGATAGCGTCCATCCGAGAGCGCCTCGAGTTCGCCGATCTCATCGAGATGTCGATCGATCTGGCTGCGTATGTCTTGAGCGGTTATGGCCATTTTTTTTCCTGGCAGTTTTATTCAGGCTTGACGGAGGGAGTGAACACCGGTCGCCATGACGCGAGTCGAAGATGCCCTTGGAAGCCGAGCGCATGATCTGGCTGGCGCCAGCGGCACCGGACGTCCATCGATATTTATCGAAATGCCCCGAATGACGATACTACCGATTTCGAGTGTCTACTGTTTGGCGCGACCAGCAAACCGGATTGTATTCGCTTTCGACGATTTCGCCCGGAGCCACGCCGGGCATGAATTTTTGCCAGTCGCCGGAAACCATCGTGGGCTGGTCGACGACGCGCGCGCCATCGGCAAAATAAGTGTTGGCCATTGCCATGCGGCTGAAGCGGGTACGATTGGACCGCGCGCTGTGAAAGCACAGGTTGTGGTGGAAACTGACATCCCCGATCGCAAAAGGCTCTTCCATGATGTGGATTCCGTTCGAGTGCTTTCGAAATACCTCATCGATACGTCGGTCATAGCTGGTTCCGAACTTGTCGAATTCGATGTCCTCTACCTGCCGGTGCGTCGCCATGGGGCCGGCGAAGGTCAGCGGACCCATTGCGGGCATTATCGTCTGGGCCGGGATCCACGCCGTGACGATGTCATCGGTGGCGATCGGGAAATGATGGCGATCGTAATGCCACGGCGTGCGGCCGCAGCCGGGCTGCTTGGCCAGCAGATTATCGTGATAGAGGCGGGTCGCATCGACCCCGAGAAGCTCGGCCGCGAGCCGGGCGATGCGCGGCGACAGGACGAACCGGCGGATGAGCGAATTATTCAGCCAGCACATCTCGACGCTCAGGAAACGATCCGCAGCACGCTGGTCGGGATCGATTCCGAATTGATTCTCGAAGCATCGGTGCATCTCGATTCTCAACCGGCGGACGGCGCGCCGAGAAACTACGCCGGGAAGCTTGATATGGCCGTTGGCCCGGAAAAAATCGCGCTGCGTTCGAGTCAGCGGGTAGGGTGCGGCCAGGGCGATGTCGAGCTCGTCGTCATCGGCGATTTCGGCATCTTTCAGTTCCGTATCCAGCATGGCATTGACCGCGCCGACATCGACTTGATCAGCGGCGCCGATCTGGTTGTCACCCAAGGAGACGTACCAGTCCCACCAGGCCTGATTGTCCTGTTCCCAGCGTTGATCGACATCGGCTTTCGCGGCATTGGCGCCGGTCAGGTATGCGCGACCCGGCTCTGTTTCAGACGACATCATGGTCCCCTCGGCTTAAACCTCACAAGATACGGACGGACTGTCGGGACTGCGTCAACACGCCTTCGGACGCTGCCCTCAAAGGCAATGCGGCAACCGGATCGCAGAACATCGACTCGGTTTCCCGGAGTCCGGCGACCGGGACCGGGAGCCATTGCAGGAGCTCCATCCTACAGCAACACCGAGGGCGGATTTCGAGACCCTTGATGCAACGATCTGCAACCACCGGATAAGCATCGGCAACCAGTGGGGATTCCCGGCCGGTCCGGTCCGAAGCACACTTGAGACTGATCAGTTTCGGAGCGAGAACCATGCAGATCGGAATACTGACGCAACGCAGGAAAAGCCGCCTGTCCGCAGGGCCTGGCAGTGGGTTTCGCCAGCGTCACGCACTTCACGCGTCGCTTCCGCGAACGTTTCGAGACCACCTCTGCGGCCTATGCGCGAAACGGCGGCGCGTCAACAACCTGAGTGAATGCGCATCTCTGGCACGAGACGCGGAGGTTTTGAAGCTCGTGGGCCATGCCGCTGATTAGCCGCATGGCCCACAAGACAGTGTCTGGTCGGGATGAGCCAGAAGTAATTTCCAAGAGTTCCGCAGACGCCGGTGAATTCCCGGCTGGCTCTTTCTTCTCGATAAAGTCCGTCATGCCGGTGCCGTTCTTTTCGATGCCGGCGCCGTTGCATTCAATGCGTGCTGCTTTCATCGCTAGATCTTCGATTGTGTGTGGACTTCAGGTTTTTTAAGTAGCGCGGGCCGGATAAGTTAGAGTTCCGGTAAAGGCTGCGCAACCTGGTCCGCCCACAGTAGTCGGAGCAGTTCGCACATGCAGGGTGCCCGCACTGAAACTCTAAGTTATCCGGCCCGCGCCGGGGTTTTTAAGGTTGAACGTCCATTACGTCAAGCCGGGTGATCCAGTATTCCGTATCGGGGCCGGGGAACGTGAGGTAACGGGCATTGTTGACGTAAAGCGAGCCGCCGAACATGGCTCCGCTCGCGACGCCGTCCAGGTTTTCCGGGTCGGTAATGTTGCCGAGCAACGTTCCGGTGCGCTGGTCTTCATCGAGCGCGACCACCTGGATCCTGTCGATGGGGTTGTTGGGATCGGCAAACGGAGGGCCATTGTCGGGAAAGATGACGTCGTAAGGCGTCAGAATGAAAAGCATGTTGCCGTAAAGCACGATGCCGTCGATAAAGCCTGTCAGCGGCGTGTCCAGCTCGATCCGGTCGGTATCGCCGGTCTTCGGGTCAACGCGGTAGATCTGCGCGTTGGCCGAGTTGCCGACGACAAGCGTCTTGCCGTTGGGCGTGGCGACGATGCCGTTGGCCAGAGAGAAGCCTTGTTGTGCGTCATGGTCGTCTTTAAAGTCCCCGATCAGCGGCAGCGGGGTCGCGGCATCTTCGCCTTCCGGGAGTCTGCCGTTGCGCGACAGCGGAAGCCGGTACAGAAACGGCTGCCCGAAATCGGTGAAGAAGACCGCTTTCCGGGTAATGGCCAAGTCGTTGATGACGGTCGGCGGGTCGGTCGGCGCAGTTTCGGGCGCTAACTGGTATTCCGCGACCTCGTCGCCGCTCTCGGCGTCGAATACGTAAGCGTTTCCGCCCGCGCAGCCGGCTGCAAACAGGTAGTTGCTGCGTTTATCGACGCGCATGCCGAGCTTGAAGCACTGCGTGAAAATGTCGAAATCGGGTTCGGCCGGCACTAGGATTTCACCCTCGCCTGTGCGCAGGTTCAGCTTGTAGATCGACCCGTCGACCGACCCGGTATAGGCCGTGAACGCCCTGCCTATCGCAAATCCTTCGGGTGGGGCGCCGGTCAGCGCCGGGACGATGTTGGCGAATGGCTTTTCGCCTGCGTCGACGGCCTGCGTGGGCAGCGCCCAGGCGGCAAGTGCAATCGTTGTGAATATCAGTTGTCTGTTCATGTCTTTTCGGACCTCGGGTCTGATGGTTTTGCCAAGATTCACGCCAGGCGCGGCAGGTATGACGTATCGATCCGCGCATGGCGATGCTGGATGCCCCTGACTGTGGTGACATTGGGTTAAAGTGTGATGATCAGCACACCAGATCGCCTGATCGAACACTGATCTGTTGCTGATTTGTTGCTGATTCTTTTGTACGGGGACGACTTCCAGATGTATTTTCCGATCACCGCTGTGCGCTCGAGTCGCTGGCTTCCCGCCCCCCGGGAAATCCTTCGAGCCGCAGCATGAATCCTGCCGACAGTGCCAAACCGACTTCTCGCGCTTTCGGCCGGTGGCGTCTGGATGTCGCCACCGGCGATCTCTGCGACGGGGCCAGCACCATCCGACTGGAGCCACGCGTCGCCCATCTGCTGGAATATTTTCTAGCGCACCAGGACACGCTGATAAGCAGGGATGAACTGATGGCCGCGGTCTGGGACGACCGAATCGTGTCCGATCACGCGGTCAACCGGTGCATTTCGATCCTGCGCCAGATCCTGTCGCCCGACGACAGGAACGCCTATATCGAGACCGTGGTGCGGCGTGGATTCATCAGCCATTTCCCGCCTCCGCCGGAGGCTTCCACGCCTGCGCAAGCCCCGGAAGCGGCAAGTCCTCTGCCGGGTAACGCCAGGCCCTGGATGCTCGGCGCCCTGGCCGTGGTGCTTGCGGTGGTGCTGTTCGCTACCTTGCGCATGTCCGGCGATTTGTCGGCGCCCGGCCCGGCACGCGTCGAAACGCCAATGGTGGCGGTGCTGCCGTTCGTCTCCGACGGGCTTTCGGGCGACAGCCATTTCTTTGCCAACGGCATGCACGACGATCTCCTGACGCAGCTGGCTCAACTCCAGTCGGTGCGGGTGATTTCCCGCACCTCGGTGTCCGAGTATCGAGACAGCGAGATGAACATCCGGGAGATCGGCCGGCAACTGGGTGCAGACGCCATCCTCGAGGCGGGCGTGCAGCAGATCGGCGACCAGATCCGGATCAACGTCCAGCTGATCGATTCGGTCTCGGACGTGCACCTGTGGGCCGAGCAGTACGACCGGGAATTGACGGCGACGAATATCTTCGATATTCAGTCCGAGATTGCGCGTTCGATTGCCTCGGCGATGCATTTCACGCTGACGCCGCAGGATGCCGTTCGGCTGGCAGTCATCCCGACGGAAAACATGGCGGCATATCGTGCATATCATGAAGCCATGGCGTTGCGACAATCAGAGACCATGTCGGCCCCCGCCTATGTTGCTGCGCTGGAAAGGGCCGTGGCGCTGGATCCGGGTTTCGTCAGGGCTTGGGCTGAATTGGCCGGCTCGCTGAGCTATATCAACATGCAACGGCGGGACACGGAATCGATTCAGCGCCTGGAAGGCATTCTGGAGCGCGTGCAGACGCTTGCGCCGCAGTCCTCCGAAGCCCTGATCGCACAGAGCTATTATGTTTACTACATTCTGAAAGACCACGATCGCGCCTTTGAACTGCTCCGGCAAGCGCAGGCGCTGAGGCCGAGCGACCGGGAGCTGCTGGAGCTGCAGTCATGGATTCAGCGCCGCCAGGGCGATATCGCCGGTATGATCGAAACGCTTCGGCAAGCCCGCACGCTGGATCCCAGAAACGCATATTGGACAACCCGGCTGGTGACGTATCTGATGCTTGCTCATCGCTACGACGAAGCTGCCGAGGAATTCGAGAATGCGTCCCTGTATAATTTCAGGCTGGCCTATCTTGAAAGGGTCTTGCGGGTGCGGGAGCACGGGCAACCCGGTCGCCTGCTCGATGACCTGGTCATGCTGCAAACCGAATATGGCGTCGAGGTCGATCCGTTCGAGCTTTGGGAAGCGCATATTGCCGCCAGGGATTTTGATGCCGCGGCCGCACTCTTGAGCAGGTTCAGCACGGCTGAACTTGAAAACGATGCCTGGAACTCGTTCGACGTGCCCGATACCGACCTCGCCGGGGTCATTACCGACCGCTTCCGGGATGCGGATGCCGGTCGGCCCCCGGTTCAGGCACCGGCGGAGCCTGAAAGGAAGCTGGCGCGGAAGCGGGCGCAAGGACTTATTGAATTCGAGCCCAACGTCTACCTGGCCAGGGCCTATATCTCGGCCGCACACGGAAACACTGCTGAGACCGAAAGACTGGTGCGGGCCTGGTTTCGCGGATCCGTGCGCGACCTGGCCCAAAGGTTGAATTTGCGGCATCACACCTGCCGTGCACTGGGCATGGCCGCGGCGGCTTCGGCCGCGGTCGAATGTCTACGCTCGGCATTCGAGGAACCCGGCTGGGCCCATCCCTTCATCGAACCGTTCCTGCCTTACTACGACTCGATCCGGAACGACTCGCTGTTTGTCGAATTACTGGCCGACTTGCAGCGCAGCTGACGCTGAGCGTCAATGCAAAGGCGATGTGCTGGGCGTCGGCGGGAATCCGCCTGAAGAGATTCACACCGTCGAGAACGCTCGCTTCGTCAGGAAGAATGGTGAGGTTTACCTGGTGCCGTAGCGGCCGTTCAACCCACCATGGCCGAGCAAAAATCCCTGACAGGGATGTCAAGATCCCTGCGCCTTGTGTGGCTTGATCATCGTTGCTTGCCGAGATGGCCGCTACGGGCGTATGATAAAAATATTGATGGCTGCTCACCAAGCTCGGCAGTTGCGCTTCGAGGAAAGAGACTTGCAGGAATCCAGCGGAAAGACCGACTCAGGGCTTGATCCGTCGTTTTTGTCTTCCGAAGCGGACATGCGACGCGCCGGCTTCAGGCTGCTTCGAAAGCTGCTGCTTTATCACCTGTCGCTTGGCTTGCTGTTGCTGGCTCTGGTCTCGATTTTTCCTTCCTTTGCCGACTGGCTGCCTGTCGGCGGCGTGAGTGATCTCGCCGCGGGCGGGGAAATCAGCATCGACACCGGACAACGTGAAACGGTGCGATCGGACGGAGAGATCATCAGTACCGTTCTGCGAGCCGGCGAGAACCTGGATAGTCTTGGATACGCCCGGCAGCTCATGATCACGCTGATCGGCACCTGGCTTCTGATGCTCCCCGTGTCGTGGGTGCACAAGGGCATTCATCGATCCGGCATCCACGACCACTCGCTCGACGAGACAACGCTGATTCTGCCCGGCGTGGTTGCCGCAATCGTGCTTATCGTCCAGCACAGCCTGGCCCTGGCGTTCAGCCTTGCCGGCATCGTTGCCGGGGTCCAGTTCAGACGGGCCTTGCAGGATACTTTCGATGCCCTGTTCATCCTGGTGGCGATCGGTACCGGCATAGCGGCCGGCGTTGCCGCGTTGGAGGTGGCCGCGATTCTTACGGTATTTTTCAGCTATGCGACGCTGTATGTATCCTGTTTCGGCGACGGCCTGGAGCCGGACTTCGTCGCCCGCCGAAAGGCCGAAAAGCAGAAGCGCAAGGAGGCTGAACAACAGGCTGCGGCACCCGACAATGCAGACGCCTGACCCGCCTCGTTCAGCGCTCGCTGGCAGCGCCTCGGCAACGGCCGGCGTCATCCTCGCTGCATGCCTGGTTGCCATGCTCGCCGTCTCGGATGCGCACGCCGGCGACGCGGTCGCGCTGTTCGAAACCGGCGACGAAGTTGAGCTGACGATCAGCGCGCCCTGGCGGGACATCGTTCGGGACGACGACAACCAGGAGCCTTATCCGGCAAGGCTTCACTACGTCAACGATTCAGGCGTGCGCGAGAGCATTGCGTTGACTGTCGAGCGTCGTGGCAAGACGCGGCAGGAAATATGCCGTTTCCCGCCGATCAGGCTGAGATTCGACAAGGATGATGCCGAAGGCACCTTGTTCGAGGGCAACAAGTCGATCAAGATGGTGACGCATTGCAACAACGGCAGCAGGTGGGAGCAGTACTACGTCCTCGAGATGCTCGCCTATCCGATCTATAACCTCATCACCGATCGAAGCTTTCGGGTCCGTCCGCTTTCTGTTACCTACCACGACGTGGATCGGGACAGAAATGACGATCCGCGTTTTGCATTCCTGATCGAAGACGACAAGCTGGTTGCAGACCGCAATGATCTGGACAAGCATGATCTCGTTGAAATCCGCCCGGAACGGCTGGACTCGCTGGAAAGCAGCCGGTTCGCACTGTTTCAATACTTGATCGGTAACGAAGACTGGTCGTCGCTCGGTGCTCCGGCCGGGGACGATTGTTGCCACAATGCCAAACTCATAGGTCCCGCATCGGGCAAGCCCCTCTACGCGGTCCCCTACGACTTCGACTCATCCGGGCTGGTCGACGCGCCCTACGCAGTGCCGAACCAGGCGCTTCGGATCTCGAGCGTCAGTCAACGGCTTTTCCGGGGGTTCTGCTTGCACAACGACACGCTTGAATCGGCTCGCGAGGAGTTTCTTGAAAACAGGGGCGCCATCGAAGCGATCGTGGAAGAGGAGTCGCGGTTGCGATCGCGCAACCGGTCGCGTGCAATCAGATATCTGAACATCTTTTTCGACGTGCTGCAAGATCCCGAGTTGTTCGAGCGCTTGATTACAAACGCGTGCCGCAAATAGGAATTGCATCTTGAGCGGCATCGGCCAGCTCTTTTGCGGCCGCGTCGGATTTTCTCTCCTTCATCGCATGCGTCCCGTTCCCGTCGATTGCGCGGGCTCGTAGGGCGTTGAGCTTTTCTTGAACGGCAGCGTTATCCGGGAACAACTCGGACAGCTTCACCAGATATCCTTCGAGTTCGGCTTCATCGGCGGGCAGTTCGATTTTCTCTGGCCGGTAGCCGGCGAACAAGCCGTCGGGCGTAATCTCCAGGTAAGCGATATGACCGCCGTATGCGCTGCTGATTCCCGTGTCGATCTGGACGACCCGCCCGCCGTAGCGCGGCCAGATGAAGCCGCCCGTAGGCGTGTGTCCGATGACGATATGCGCAGCTTCGTGGTTGCTCAGAATTCTGTCCACGGTCTCGGACGGCGCCTCGGGTGCCACGCCCGCGAGTCCCCGGTACCAAAGCGGCCCGTATTGATCGGTCAGGATACTTTCATCGCTCGGGTTCCCGCGTTCGAGATCGGCTTGCGCCCGTTCGGTCATCGAGGCCAGCGTGTCCTGACAGTAGTGGCCGCTGATGCCGCCGTGAACGAAAAGGGCGTCGTTGATCTGCACGGAGACCCGCGCATCGGCAACCCACTTGAACATTTCGCCATCGGGATTCCAGTCCCGGTTCCAGGCCTGACGATGTTCCACCCAGCCGAGCGGCCGACGCGCGTACCACTGGTCGCGAAAACTATCGGGGAGATCGGCGAAGCCTGCCGGGTCGCGTGCCGACATGTCGTCGAGTACAGCGTCGAGGTAGCGCTCGCGAAGTTCTGCCGAACGCGACGTCTTGAACGCCGCGAACTCTTCTGCGGTGACGTATCGCAGATCGCCGTATACGTTCATGGCTTCGTGATTGCCAATCAGGTTGTGGACGCGCCCGCCATCTCTGCGTGCCTGGCGCGCAAGCCTTGCCATGTGCTCGATGATCTTTTTCGTGTCCGGCCCGCGATCGGGAATGTCGCCGGTCTGGACCAGATGCGTCTGCCCTGCAGTCCATCGCCCTCGATAGTCCGTGATTCCGGCGGCACGCAAGGTCGCCATGTAGTTGCCATAATCTCCGTGAAGGTCGCCGATGGCAACAATGCGTTCTACATCGGCCCACCGATAGTCGCTGATTTCGCGCGGAGCCGCGTCGGCGGTGCCGAACGCGAGCAGCAGCCACAACAGCAATGATCGATTCATGACGAACTCCGGGGCTTCGATTGGAACGCGAACGTTCGCTCAATATAGCAGGGCAGGGGAAGATACTGATTTTCGGCTGTTGCGCGGGCTGAGATATCGCCGGCGAATAGTCGATGCGCTCCGGAGCCTGCGGTCATTCGCCGTCGCTTTCCATCCAGCCCGTCCATCCGGGACCGCGGACGACGCGCCCCGGATTTGCGCCGGTGTGTTCGGCATTTCGCAACACGGCCCGGCCGTTGACGAAAACGTCGCGAACGCCGGTCGCCAGCTGGTGCGGTTGCTCGAACGTGGCGTGGTCCTGGATGGCGGCCGGATCGAAAACGACGATGTCGGCGTAATAGCCGGGCACCAGCCGGCCTCGGTCTCTCAACTTGAGATTGTCGGCAGGGTAGCTGGTCAGGCGGCGGATGGCTTCGGGCAGTGAAATGATGTGCTGTTCGCGAACGTACTTCCCGAGCAGCCTGGCGACATTGCCGTATGCGCGCGGGTGCGTGGATGATTCAAGGAAGACGCCTTCCGGCGCATAGGCTCCGGCATCGCTGCCGAAGGTCATCCAGGGTTTCGCGATCTTGCGCGCGACGTTTTCTTCGGACATCAGGAAATAGATCGTTCCTACGCGACTGTCATCCTCGATCACGAGGTCGATCATCGTACGCTCCGGCGATGTGCCGCGCATCTTGGCCACTTCGGCCAGCGTCTTGCCGGTCAGCGGTTTCAGTTTTTTGTTCTTGAACGAAAAAAACAGCAGGTTATCTGCGCCGCCGGCGGCCAGGTAAAGGTTCTCCCAGTCGTCGCCGGGCGTGCTGAGTTCTTCGATCACCCGTTCTCGAATCTCGGGATCCTGCAGGCGCCGAACCCAGGCATCGTGACCACCTTCCTGGACCCAGGGCGGCATGGCGGCGTCCAGCCCGGTCGCGCCGGCGGTGTAGTTGTACATGTCGGCGCGGATGTCCAGACCTTCGTCGCGGGCGGTCTCGATCAGCTCGAACACTTGCTCCAGCTTCGTCCAGTTCTCGCGACCGGCGGCCTTCAGATGGTAAATCTCGGCCGCCGCGCCGGAACGCTCGGCAATGTCGATCAGCTCCTGCACCGATTCGACCAGCTTGTTCCCCTCGCTGCGCATGTGCGAGATATATGCGCCGCCGAACTCCGCGGCCGTCGAGGCCAGCGCTACCAGTTCGTCGGTACCGGCATAGAAGCCCGGCGCGTAGATCAGCGACGAGCCGACGCCCAGGGCGCCCTCGCGCATGGCATCGGCGACCAGTGCCTGCATTCGCTCGAGTTCCTCCGGCGTCGGCGCGCGGTCGGCTTCGCCCAGTTCGTGCATGCGCACGGTCGTTGCACCGATGAATGAAGCGACGTTCGGCGAAATGCCGCGCGCTTCCAGGTATTCGAGATAGCCGCCCAGCGTGTTCCATTCGACGTCGAATCGGATATCGCCCTGACGGGCAAGCATTTCTTCTTTCATCTTGTCGTTCAACGGCCCCATGGACCAGCCCTCGCCGAATACTTCCAGCGTGACGCCCTGGTGTACATCGCTCAACCCCCGGCCATCCTCGATCAGGGTTTCGGTCGCCCAGCTCAGCATGTTGATGAAACCCGGCGCCACTGCCATTCCGGTCGCGTCGATTGCGCGGGATGCGTCCGAGCGTTCGAAATCCCCGATGGCCGCGACACGGTCGTCCCTTACGGCCACGTCGGCGTGGACCGGGTCGCCACCGAGACCGTCGTAGAGCAGTCCGTCGAGAATCACCACGTCATAACGCGGCTCGCCCGGTTCCGGCCCGCCTCCGTTTATGCCGTCCGGTTCGTCGCTACAGCCGGTCAGCGCGAGAATGAGGAACAGTGCGGCAGAGCGAATTCGTGTAAGTCGCGAGTAGGTCAATTGCGCTTCTCCTGGCGAATTTCGGGCAAAGGTCCGGCGCTTCAACGCACGGCGTAAAAGGCACGAGTCGTTGGATATTAAGCGCCGCCAAAGGTTTGGGGCAAGTATTTTTCGGGACGGCGCGCCATCCGCGTCGCGTTCGCCCTCAACCTTTTCAGGACGGGGCCATGGAGCGAAGGAAGCGCCGGTCTATCCAGTCCTTGAGCCAGAGCGCCAGGCGGCCGCGATACCACAGCCGGCCGCGTGCCGCCATCGCAGTACCGTCGCCCAGATTCATGATCCATAGATACTTTTCCTGGGGCCGGAATATGCGTTGGGGCGGGTGACCATTCAATGCGGCCAGCAGGTTCTCGAACAACACCGGGGCCTGGCGAATCGCGTGAACGCCGACCTTGTCCGTTCGAGCGTCCTGCTGGCATACGAAATCTCCGCCGCCGAAGACACGTGCGTCGCTCGTCGAGCACAGATGCCGGTCCACGATCATCGCGCCTTCGTCGTCGGTGGCCAGGCCGCTGTGTTTTGCGAGCGGTGACGGCCTAAGGCCGGTGGCGTTGATGAAAAGCTCGCACGCCACGTTGCTTTCGTCGTCGAGAGTCACACCACCGGCGGTAATGCGAACGACCTTCCGGCCGGAGATCAGTCTGAGACCGCGTCTCTTGAGCCCGTCGACAACGGCGCCGGCGCCGCGGGACGGCAGCTGCGGAAGCATGCGCGAGCCGGTCGCCACGATCGTGACGTCGAGGCGCTTTCCGAGGCGCTCTGCCAGTCCGAGCGCGTTCGCCGTCAGTTCGAATGCCGTCGGTCCGCCACCGGCCACGACCAGCCGGGGCGGACGATCGCCCCGTGTGATTCGTGCGGTCAAGTCGTCACGTAGCCGACACAAGTGCGCGACGGGCTTGGCCGCGAAGCAGGACCCGGCATGCTCGTCTTCGCCCTCGATCGGCGGCGGCTGACTGCCGACGTTGAGAGAAACGACGTCGTATTCCAGCTCGCCGCCGCCGGCCAGCATCAGACGCCTGGCGTGCGGGTCCAGACGCGTCACGCGACCGCTAATGAACCTGGCACCGGCACGCTCGACCAGCGTACCGGCGTCGATCCGGTCGAGTTCGATGGGATATTGTCCGCCGACGACGCCGGTGGCCAGGCCGGAATACCAGAAATCTCCCGGCGCGACGAGCACGCATTCGTGGCCGGCATCGATGAAGGCACGGCAGCGCTTGAGCGAGTGCAGGTGCGCATGACCGGCGCCGACGAAGACGATCCGCTGTCTGTGTTCCATCGATTCGGAATCCCTTTGTCTGCCATGGCGCTTGGTCGTCTGAATCGAATCCTACACCACGGCCGAGCACGCCGGGTTGGCATGCCCGACGCACGCCATGACTTGGCAAATGAAGTTTCCCCTGTGGCATGTCGATTCGATGACTATGGATCGGACCAGCGGTCGATCCGCCCGCGGACCCGAAGCGATTGCGCGGTCGTGCCGCCGAACGCCGTCGCGATCCCGGGCGCGAGTCGAGGCGAATTTGATTCGGGTTAGGGTAGACTTGATGTTGATGTCGCAGCTCGATTTTCGAATGCGGCGGATATCGCTCCGAAACCCGAGGAAGCACCGATGCGCAACGTCGTTTTCATCATCTCAATGCTGGCTCTCGCCGCCTGCAATGCCGGCCAGGACACCTCTGAATCCGAATCGCAAAGTACTGCCCAGACCACCTCTCCAGGCGCAGCGTCCGCGACGCCTTCGGTCGACGGTGCCGGACAGCAGACCTTCGTCGCATCCGACACTGGACGGGAATCGGAGGAAACCCGCCCGGCCGAGTCCGACTATGAGCCTGCTTTCGAAGACCAGACGCGTGCCCCGATACCGGCCGAGACCGAGGCCTGGACGACCGAGACCCTCGCCCAGGGACTCGAACACCCCTGGGGGCTCGATTTCCTGCCCGACGGCACGATGCTGATTACCGAGCGACCTGGACGGCTGCGGATCGTCGCTGCCGATGGCGAAATCTTGGAGCCTGTTGCAGGCGTTCCGAACGTGGATGCTCGCAAGCAGGGCGGACTTCTGGACGTGACCGTCGCGCCGGATTTCGAATCCAGTCGCATGATTTTAATGAGTTTTTCCGAACCGCACGACGACGGCACCAACAATACGGCTGTCATGCGAGCCCGCTTGAGCGATGACTTGACCGCGCTGGAGAACGTCGCGGTGATCTTCAGCCAGTACCCGAACGTCGAGTCCACCGGCCACTTTGGTTCACGAGTCGTGTTCCAGGACGAAGACACGATCTGGGTGACCATGGGTGATCGGCAAGGCGATCCCGTGCGCAAGAATGCCCAGGACCCGTCCAACCTGATCGGCACGGTCGCACGCATCAACACCGACGGTTCGATTCCCGAAGGCAATCCGTTTGTTGGCGATGCCGAAAAGGCCCCGGAGCTTTGGTCGTACGGCCACCGCAACATCCAGGCCGCCGCCGTCCATCCCGATACCGGCGAGCTCTGGACCATCGAGCACGGTCCGCGGGGCGGCGACGAGCTCAACCGGCCCGAACCGGGAAAGAACTACGGCTGGCCGGCGATTTCCTACGGCATCGAGTATCGCGGCGGCGCCGTCTACGAGGGCAAGACCGAAGCCGACGGCATGGAACAGCCGGTTTATTACTGGGATCCGGTGATTGCACCGGCCGGCGCCACCTTCTATACCGGTGAGGTTTTCCCGAGCTGGCAGGGCGACCTTTTCGTCGGCGGCCTGAGAACCGCGCGCGTGTCGCGGCTGGTGATGGAAGACGGTCGCGTTGCGGCCGAGGAATGGCTGGACATCGGTCACCGGGTACGCGATGTGGTTCAGGGCCCGGACGGCCTGCTGTACCTGGTCACCGACGAGGCCGATGGTCGGGTCATGCGCATCGTTCCCGAGGCTGATTGAATTCCGGGTCGCCCGGCAACGCGATGATCAAGCGGATCTGGCACGGCTGGACCACGCGTGAAAACG
>Ga0209936_1001018_pt1 | contig 15632 bp, 12 predicted proteins | sample SalPonR1_A_D1_MG_FD_185694 | JGI IMG/M metagenome (GOLD analysis project Ga0209936, IMG submission 185694) | Salt pond soil microbial communities from South San Francisco under conditions of wetland restoration - Salt Pond MetaG R1_A_D1_MG... ... | reverse complement strand
AGGAAAAGTATATGGGGAACTCCTGTTGGTGAGCAAAACGTACCACCAGGGTTTTACAAATCGTTAAAATCGCTGACATTATGGGCCTATTTCAGTTCGGAAAAGGTTGGCGAGGAAATACTTGTCTACGACCCGGTTCCCGGAGTATACCGTGGCTGCATTCCACTTTCGGATGTTGGTAAATCCTGGAGTCTTTGAAAGATAGTATGTTGTAGTGGCTGGAAGTCTTCCGGCTGACTTTAAGAGTGATTTTATGACCTTAACATCAAGGTGGTTTAATTCCCCGATAGTCGGGTCTGGAAAAATTTAGAAATCGGGACACTCACCGAAAAGCTCCTTCTTTTAGTAAAACCTTATAGATTTCAAGTTGATACTTATAGGGCCTGTGTTAAGTTCATTAATTGGAGAATAAATCTTATCAGAAACGTACTTCCCTCGTATTCCATCCAGAATAAAAATGAGCGACCGGTAGTATAGGTCAAGAGTTGTTTTAAAAAAATACACTTGTTTACGGGGTTTCTTTCAATTCCGGTTTCAAAATAATGGAATGAAGCGGGTTAACGATTTGGTTCCTTATACTTCTAATCTGGTCGGCACTCATTTATGCCAATAAAAAGGCTCCGTCCAAGGTTCTGTCTTCGTATCTTTCAGAAAATATCATTTACCACACACCAACTTACTATGTTTCGACGACTATTCATCTTATGTGCATTTCTATGCACCGCCCCGACGCTGCTCGCTCAACATACGTTTTCAGCTCGCATTATCGACCACGAAAGCAGTGATCCGCTAATTGGTGTAACAGTTTACATTGAAGCGTTAAATACCGGGGCTAGTACAGGCTCAGATGGCGCTGTAACCATTCGGAATATACCTGAAGGCACTTACAATATTTCGATCAGCTATGTTGGCTATGAGACATTAACGATACAGCGGACATTTCCGCTATCACCTGATGAACAGGATCAAACGTTCGAGCTATCTCATGCGCATGGTGAGCTGAATGAGATTTTTGTGAATTCCACCAGAAGCAGCCGAACGATAGAGGACAGCCCCACACGCGTCGAAATTATTGCAGGAGAAGAACTTTCTGAAAAAGGGAATATGAAACCCGGCGACATTCGGATGTTGCTGAATGAAAGTACCGGTATACAAACACAGCAGACCTCAGCCACCAGCTACAATTCCAGCATACGTATTCAGGGACTGGATGGGAAATATACTCAGCTGCTGCGGGATGGGCTTCCGCTCTACTCCGGTTTTTCAGGCGGGCTGAGCCTGATGCAAATTGCTCCCCTGGACCTGAAACAAGTTGAAGTCATTAAAGGAGCCTCATCCACGTTATATGGAGGCGGGGCGATTGCAGGGCTGGTCAACCTAATTACCAAAACCCCTGAAAATGAGCCGGATATGAGTGTTATGCTAAACGGTACCTCAGCACTTGGCCTGGATGCAAGTGCCTTTTATTCAGAAAAATATGGGCGGCTGGGAACGACTGTTTTTACATCATACAATAAGGGAACGGCCTATGATCCAGCGGATAATGAACTTACGGCTATACCCAAATTTAATCGATTTACGGTCAATCCGAAGCTATTTGGGTATTTTGGAAATACTACGTTCAACCTGGGTGTGAATCTGGTGACCGAAGAGCGCCTGGGCGGAAATATCAACTATGTTGATGGAGACCGGGATAGCGGTCTCTATTTTGAACGAAATGAAACCGACCGGTTATCCACCCAGTTTCAACTGGAGCATGAATTCAGCGATCAAACAGTATTGACCCTTAAAAACAGCTTCAGTCTGTACGATCGGTCTATTGAGATTCCCGGCTATTCGTTTGCGGGAACACAGTATTCGACATTTAGTGAAGCAAACCTGAGTCTGATCAGTGACAAAACGGAGTGGATTGGGGGGCTGAATCTCTGGACCGATCAGTTTGATCAGTCACGCGGGGCTAACGGAAGCCCGATCGATTTCACCAATGCAACTGTGGGAGCCTTTCTTCAAAACACGACCCCTCTTAGCGAGACATGGACCGTTGAAACTGGCTTACGTTTGGATTACCAAAATAACTACGGGACATTTCCACTCCCTCGTTTATCGCTGATGTATGAACCCTCATCACAGCTTACATTCCGGCTTGGTGGCGGTCTTGGATATATGATCCCTACAGTTTTCTCAGAAGATGCGGAACGTCAGCAATTTCAAAATATCCGGCCTATAGACACGGATGAGCTGGATGCCGAACGGTCGGCGGGTGGCAATCTGGATGTAAATTACAGGGTTTTACTTACTGATAAACTGACGTTTTCAACTAACATCCTGTTGTTCTACACCCGAATAAATGACCCCCTGGTCCTTTCATCTGCTGGCCCTGGTTTTGAATTCAATCAACCCGATGGTTTTGTAGACACAGAAGGGGTGGAAGTAAATATGAAGTGGAGTTATGGCGACCTCAAGCTATTTATTGGGTACACCCATGCCAACGTTGAGCAACATTATGACGGCGATGTAACCGAGGTGCCACTGGTTGCTAAACATCGTCTTAACAATGTGCTGATGTATGAGAAGCACGGAAACTTCTGGGTCGGACTGGAAGCGTATTATTTTAGCCCGCAAAAGCTTGGTGATGGCAGCACGGGCGACTCCTATTGGATCACCGGGCTTATGACTGAAAAACGATTAAACGAGCATTTCTCTCTGTTTCTGAATTTTGAAAATTTCCTGGATACCCGGCAGACAGCCTTCGATACCATTTATACCGGCAGCCTTGAAAATCCTGACTTCAGGGATATTTATGCACCAGTGGATGGTTTTGTCATTAATGGCGGCGTGAAGATAAACTTGTAGCGTGGTATTTGACTCAGATAATGGTCCGTTGTTAACGTTGCCTGGCTAGCAGGAAATGATGAAGAAAAACTATTACAAATAGGGTATTGGGCTGAAATCGTTGCCCTCACAGCAACAGTCATTCTGCAGTGTTCAAATGCTTCAGACCTGGAAAGTCCTTTCATTTCCACGGGATGAGATTCTCTATTATGCGAACTCACGTTTTAAAGCACTCTCTTTTCTATTTGCAATGCTCGCTCTGCACTATGTCGCTCCAGACGAAGTAAGGTTTTGGAACCCGGTTGAATCTTGATAGCTGTGAAGCGGGTGCACTTCTGGAGTTTCGGGATGTCATATACCGCTTTTCAAAAATAATTAACTTCCAATAATTGCATGAAAAGCTTACAATCTGCAAACCGGTTAACTATGCTGTAGCTAAAACTCAGAGGTGGGGATTCGACTGGGATCAACAAAAACAAGATGCTCAGCCTGGGCTTTCCGTTAATGTTAGTTATGAAAACATCGCAACAGAACTTCTTTTTGGGTTTATGGGATTCCGATTAACTGATCGAAAGTAAAAGCGCAACTGTAAGCGTATAAATGCGTACGTTGGTAGATCAAATCAGTGGGGTAGGTTTATGAAATTATATGATAGTAAGGAAGTTAGGGAGATCCTGAAGATAGCTGCTGAAAAGTCATCAACAGATGAACCTGATGAGCAGATGGGATTGACAATTGATGAATTGTGCCAGCTTGCATCCGAGGTGGGAATAGACCCGGAACAAATAACAAAGGCCGCTGCTGAAATTGAATCAAATTCCGGAATGAATGACCGAAACTTTTGGGGCGGGCCCTTTTCATTCAGTACCCAGGTGTTGGTTGATGGAGAAATAACAGTGGGGCAGTGGGAAGAGATGCTCCTTTCGATTCGTGATTTCTTCAAATCAACAGGAAAAGTTTCTGCCAGATCTTCCGTTTATGAGTGGAGTTCACCGTGGGGCACAAGCAATTCTGCCCAGGTGACGGCCCTAAAAAATAAAGGCAGCACAAAGATTAATTTAAGCTGGCATGGCCCCTTGACGGCCCTTCCATATTATATTCCAGTGCCGGTGGTTGCAATTGCTTCATTACTCTTTGCATCCGGGTTTTTAGGATTGTCAGCCATTCCCGGAGTGACGTTTACGCTGTTGATGACCGGAGGTGCATTCTTGATAGGGCGGTGGAAACTTCGCAAAAACCTCGACAATGGGTTTAAAAAACTGCGGCAAATGGTCACCGGACTCGAAACGATTGCGAGCAGGCCAGTATCAAAGTCTGAGTCAGATGAGTCGACGACAAACGATTTTGAGGCGCAGAGTGAAACAGAGGATTCCCTGAAAAATATCCTTATAGAAGAGGATCATAGCGAAACGAATAGTAAGACAACTCCTAAACATCGTAATAGAATATGATGGCCCCGGGTTGCTGCTTGAATCTGATTGTAAAAAGTAAAAATATTAACAGCTTTCCGGAATTAAGTAAATCGCAATTGTACAGAAATTTAAAATCGCTTACCGAATAATGCCTAATCAATTAATTAAGGAATTACGATTACGCACTCTTTGAAAATAAAAAAGAGAGGCAATCAGGCCATTTCAGAAATAGCCTGTGATTTAGGTTTCAACAGCTCCATCTATTTTTCAAGAGTTTTCAAAAAACGAATTGGCAAGACTCCCACTTCATTTGCCAAAATTAAATAGCAGCTAAGTTAAAATCATGTAAATTGAATCAATTGTTTCACGATTAGATTAAAACCTAGTATTGTTTTGCATATAAGTTTTGCACATTTGTGTCATAAGTTCTCACGCTAGAAAAGGAGATAGATCATGTATAAAACTAAAATTGCTGCCGCACAGTTAACACCTGTTTTTCTAAATAAAGAAAAAACGGTTGAGAAAGCTTGTGATGCAATTCAAGAAGCCGGTGAAAATGGTGCAAAGGTTATCGTTTTTCCGGAGGCATATATTTCCGGATACCCGGATTGGGTATGGCTGATACCGAATAGTAAAGGAGCAGAACTAAATGAACTTTATATACAGCTTGTTGAAAATGCCGTCTCCTTACAGGATAACACGAAAGATAAACTCTGCAAGGCTGCAAAGTCGGCAAGTATAAATGTAGTCATGGGTATGCATGAACGGAACACTGAGTACAGCGATGCCAGCCTCTATAACAGCCTGCTTTTTATCAGTGATGAGGGCTCAATTTTAGGAAAACACCGGAAGCTCATTCCAACAGGTGGTGAACGACTTATATGGGCCCAGGGTGACGGAACGACTCTGAAATCGTATCAAACCTCTGCGGGAAAAATAGGAGGGTTGATTTGCTGGGAAAATTTCATGCCCCTGGCGAGAAATGCAATGTATGAAGCGGGTACTCAAATTCTTGCGTCGCCAACCTGGGACAAAAGTCCAAACTGGCTGCAATCTATGCAACATATCGCCAGAGAAGGCGGATTATTCGTCATCAGCAGCTGCATGGCCCTAAGGATGGATGATATTCCTGACAATTATGAATTTAAAAAACTATATCCGGAGGGCAGGGAATGGATCAATGTTGGAAATAGTGTCATAATAGGCCCGAATGGTAAAGTGTTAGCCGGCCCCCTAGAGGCAGAAGAAGGTATTATTTACGCTGATATTGATTTGAATCAGATCATTGCAGCAAAGCGAATGTTTGATGTGGTTGGGCACTATGCGCGTCCTGATGTTTTTAACTTTGGGATAAAGAAGGGATAGAGAGTAATAATGATAGCAAGCGGTGATATTGGATGTAATATCACGCTGAAGACTTCAAGCTTTTCATTTAGCAAAATTAGGCAAGTGCACTGATCAATAAAGTTGGATCTACAGGAAAATTTATGGGTGGAGCGCAAAATTAATGCATGTTTACTTTTCAATACTACAATATATTGCTTCTACAGATTCTTCCCTTCGTCCCGGTCAACTGCACCGGGACTCAGTCAGGATCTGTAAAAGCAAGTCATTTCATGCTATTAAAAAGATATCAATATCTGCTTATACAAACTCACGATCTCAACTGGATTGTAGAGTTTTCAGTGGAAGTTGGGGTTAATTGATTTTTTAAATTACCCACAAGGTTTTCTGTAGATCCAATAAGGTTAAGTTCGAAATTCTATAAATTTTAAACACAATCATCAATAAGTGAATACGAGTTTGTATTTCAAGGCTTTTGGAAATGGAGTGCCTTGCCTCATGACCGTCAAGCTTTTATACAAAGGAGAATCATAATGAGTAAAATCAACCCATGCCCAAACTGTAATGGAAATGAAATTTACATCAATAAAAAAGGAATTTTCGGAGGAGGCTATGCAGCCAACTACCTTCCGGGACTAGGAGGGTTCATGTATCACGCCAGGCTTCATCCTACAATATGCAGTGATTGTGGATTGATGCGATTCTTTGCTGATGAGGATGCGAAATCCAAGCTTGAAAACTCACCTAAATGGAAAAAACTATAGGTCAGTTTTTTTTAAAACCATTGAGAAAGAAAGCTCACAATAACGACAATTATCTATAAGGCTATTATGTCTCTTGTCTTCGTTGTGAAGATCAGCTTGAATTCCAATGCCGTACTCTTGTCAACGAGATCCATACCACTAAGCCTTGCTATCTGATTCGTTCTCAACCATCGATTGTTACCGGTTCATAATACTTTTTCACTGCAAAGGCCCAGAAACTACCTGCTCCGAAAAAGAGAAGGAGAGCGCTGAAAAAAGGACCAATGAATGGCACATTATTGATAATGGCAATCAAAACAAGCCCTACTGCAAGCGACCAGTAATAGGTCATTCGGGTCATTTCTTTGCTGAACCACTGGATAAACTGAAGGCCCAGCATCATTGCAACTGCCAGGTAGCTCAGGTAAAGTGATACCGTGAACAGAGTACATATCAGTAAAGCAAGTGGTATGGTAATGACAGGAAACATGAGAAGTATGACCATCAGCGGCGTAAGGATTACCAGTAGAAACCCGATCCCGGTATTTTTCCAGAAACGCTCGGTGGCAAACCGGTGCAAATCACCCGTGACGGGTTTGAACAGATAGATCATCACAACGCCTGTTACCAGCATGGAGAGATAAAACCAGGCCTGAAATAACACTACGGGCAGCAGGGAGGGTTGTTTTACTTCCAGGATGAGCCGTTCGGGAATTACCCCCAGGTTCTCTCTGTAAAGTTCTTCGTTGCTCACGATTTTGGTATCACCAAGCGATCGGTAATCCGGACCGAAAACAACATCGTTGCTGTAGATAACCACATGATCGTTAAACTCTCCGTCAAGCTGCACTGAATTTGCCGCGATTCGTGTTCTGCCGTTTACGGTGGCTCCGCTGATCTTAATGTCGTTACCCGCCATGAATAGTTTACCGTCAATGACCGTGTTTTCAGTTAAGCGCAGTTCTTCACCCGCCGCAAACATATCGCCCCGAACCGAACCATCCATAACCAGGCTCTCGGAAGCGGAGAGAAGCATGTCGCTCACGGTCCCGGATATGCGAATTGTTTCCCCGGCCAGAACCGCATCATCTCCCACCATGCCCATAAGGGTTATACTGCTTCCGGCGGCGTACACGTCGTTTTCCGCAAATCCGGCAATTTCAATCCACTCGCCGGCAGTTATCAGCTGCTGCGATGCCGTGTCATTTTCCGCAAGGCGGAATACATCTCCTGCCTCAAACCGGCTACCCTGACCCAAGAGTGTGTCAGTATTGGTTAAGAAAACAGTAAAAAACAATAGAGATAGTGCCAGTACCGCTCGAAAAAGCTTACCAATGCGAGCAGATTGATTTGGATGTGCCATGGTTTTCTCTCCGTTTTTTTGTTATAAATTACCCGGGAGGGAGCCGGATCGGGATTCATCAAGTTCCGCCGTAACAGCCTCGGCTTTTGAAACGAGATCCACATCCACGATGTAGTAAAAGGCTTCTTCTATCAAGTCGATACTGCCGCTGGCTATACGAATGGTATCACCGGCTGAAAAAGGAATCCGGTCGCTCGGAATCAGGTCCTCTTTCGATTTCACGGGAATAGCACCTCCTTCATTTTCCCACTGTTCCATGAGATGATAGTAGTCCACGGTTGATTCAGGTACATCCAGTTTGATTTTAATGCGTTTCATGGTCTTTGCCTCCCAGGTTTTTCTGCACAAATCTAACATTATGGCTACTTTCTGAAATTTACCTGATCAGTAAGAATTATGCGTTGAGAACCCTGCCTCCTGAGGAGTAAAGAAATCTCTGAAATTTTTGTAGGGAATTAACTCACGTCCCCCGGAAAGACCGTATAGTATATATCCCTACAAGAGTTGATGTTCATTCACTACGAAGTATGTAGCCGATCAGAGACATCCTTTATGACTGATTTTTCCGATTTTTCTAAAGTGACATATAAAAGGATTAATGAGAAATGGAAAAGGTGGTACTATTAAAAGATTGATCGGTATATCTCATCGATTCTGATATTTGTGGCATGTTCTTTCATCCGAATTTAATTCTATTGATAGCCTGATCAGGAGGTGAATCAGATGGGAAATTTTAAATTCGATCTGGTTTCCATTTTTATGATTCTGCTGTTTGCCGGCTGTTCAGCGGGCACGCCTGAAATTGATATGCCCAATGCGGTTTCAGAACTCAAGGCTGTTGAAATCGGAGGGTTGGAGCAGTGGATTCTTATTCGCGGGGAAGATCAATCCAATCCGGTTTTATTATGGCTGCATGGCGGACCCGGATCGGCTCAGATGGCTGTCCACAGGAAATTTAACAAGGAACTGGAAAAGGGGTATGTGGTGGTTCACTGGGACCAGCGCGGTGCAGGAAAATCTAATCACATTGGGTTCAGGGAAGAGAACTTGACGCTTGAGCGCTTTATCGAAGATGCTCACGAATTGACGGACTACCTCAAAGATCGTTTTGATCAGGAGAAAATTTTCCTGCTTGGCCACTCATGGGGGACACAGTTCGGTATTCTGACCGTTCAGCGTTACCCTGCTGATTACCATGTTTTTATTTCGGTTGGTCAGGTTGTTGATCCACTGAGGGCGGAAGAAATTTCGTACGACTGGCTGAAACAGCAGGTTGAGGAGAACGATTCAGCATATCAAAAGAGAAAGTTTGAAGAGCTTGGCCCACCATTTTACGACGAGCACGAACGCTATGTGACATTCGCTAAAATGAAAGATGCATTTGGCGGTGGAATGGATGTGGGAATGAGGAAACTGGTATGGATATCGTTCAGAGCCAAAGAATATACGCCGGGTGATTATATTCAATGGTTCAGTGGTGCCAGTCGCGGAAGCGGGCCGATGTGGGATGAGCTGCGTGATTTTGATCTATTCAGGGATGTTACCTCCCTGGAAGTCCCGGTATGGTTTATAGTGGGTGAGAACGATTATAATACTCCCGCTAAACTGGTTGAAGAATATTACCAGTTTGTGGAGGCACCCGAGGGGAAAAGCCTGATTGTGATGGATGACGTAGCTCATACTCCGTTCATGGGAGACCCGGATCGGTTTAATCGTGAAGTGATGCAAATAAAACAGATTTTAAAACAGGGGGGAGGGGGTATATAATGAGAAAAACATTTCTTTGGTGGATATTTATCGGGCTGCTCTTTGTAATTATTTCAGGTTTTATTTGGTATCTGTTGGATATGAAGCGCGCCTATGAACGAATTAGTGGAAAGAGTACAGTCATATCGTCACCTTTTGGCGACATAGAGTACAGTGCAGGAGGAAATGTCTCAGGGTATCCTGTCCTGGTAATTCACGGTGGCGGAGGCGGTTATGATCAGGGAGAGCTAATTGCTGATATAGTATTGGATGATCAATTTTACTGGATTGCTCCGTCGCGCTTCGGATACCTCGGATCTACACTTCCACCAAATGTCACATGGGATGAACAGGCAGACGCATATGCCTATTTACTCGACCATCTCGGTATAGATAAAGCTGCTGTCGTGGCGATGTCGCAAGGAGGCCCATCGGCACTACTCTTTTCCGTCAAGTATCCGAGTCGCGTACCATCACTCACCTGCATCTCATGTGGAGTGGTGGCTTCAGACTCTGAATATCAAGCTGATGCAAATAAAAAAGGGGGAATTCTGAAAACCATTTTCAGTTATGATTTTCTGTACTGGACCCTATCAAAACTCTTTAAAAAGCAATTGTTAGGTGTGATTGGCGCAAATGATGAGGTAATCGCCGGACTAACACCCACACAGACAGAAAAAGTAAACCGTTTCGTAGATGAAATGAACCCGGCGGCACCGCGTTCGGCCGGTGCTGTTTTTGATAATGAAACCGAGCTGCCGGGTGAACGAATAGCCGAAATCACAGCACCGACCCTTATCATCCATGCAAAAGATGATCTGTTACAGCTCTACCACAATGCCGAATTTGCAGCTTCCACTATTAAAGGTTCTGAATTGATGAGTTTTGAATCCGGCGGTCATATTCTAATGCTCGTGGAGCAGGCAGCCGTGAGGAATAAAGTGAATGATCACATCAATCGGAATAGTAACAACCTGAATCCTAAGAATTTAAAAAGTGGACGAACAGATAGTCTCAAAGCAAAATTAAATGAACATAAATAAGCTAATATATTACGCAACTCTTGCACCCTCAGGCCACAATACACAGCCCTGGAAGTTTTCGAATGACGGGAATATTGTTCGGATCTATCCTGACTTTGATCGTACTCTTCCTGTTGTGGATCCAGATAATCACGCACTTTATATCAGTCTGGGATGTGCCTTGGAAAATTTGGTGATCTCTGCCAGGGAGGATGGATTAGCAAGCACGGTTGAATATTTTCCAGAGGATGAAAATAAAGAGTGCCTGCGTGTTACCCTCACTGATAAGAGCATCGGGAAGGAAAAAGAGCTTTTCGAGGCTATTCCGGTCAGACAATCAAACAGGAGCATGTATGATGGACAGGAAATTCCTGAGACCGACATGGATAAGCTTTTGAAGGCCTTTGAATATGATACTGTAGCTGTGAAAACATTTGATACGCAGGATAAAGATGTTGAACCGATCATTGAGCTTGTGAAAGAGGCGGGTAGAATTCAGTTTAATGACGAGCGGTTTGTAGAGGAACTGATATCCTGGATACGTTTCACAAAAAAAGAGGCTGAAACTGAAAGGGACGGCTTGACTGCAAAGGCGATGGGGTTCCCACGTATTCCCCGCTGGCTGGGCCGCATCATCATGAAAACCTTTGTGACGGCTGATCGTGAAGCAGCCAAGACAGAAAAACAGATTCGGAGTTCTTCACATCTATTTCTTTTTATCTGTAAAAAGAATGACAAGCACCACTGGGTAGACACCGGCAGAGCCTTTCAGAGAACCGCACTAACGGCTGCTTCCCTTGGAATAGCTCATGCGCACCTGAATATGCCGTGTGAAGTTGAATCCGTAAGGAAGAAACTGTCGGACCACCTGGATTTAAATCAAGATGAACAGCCCATTCTGCTGATAAGACTGGGATATGCCTCCCGTGCACCCCGTTCGCCACGAAGACCACCGGAGGAAGTACGGGTAAATTCATGAACAGACTATATGCTCAATGATTAAACAGTCATTCATATATAAACCGGGAAAACAAATAACAAGAAGCGTTATCATATTGATAACGGCAGTATTCTTTCTTGTGAACCCACTGTTTGCCCAGGACTCAGCAACAGTTCGTGAAGCGCCTTATCAGAATAAAATTTTGTTCTTGCCGGCACTCGGTACTACGCCTGAAACAGGTTTTATATTTGGTGCTGTAGTTGTTCCTCAATTTAAACCAGCTGGCGCTGGCCCGGAGACCCGTTCATCGAGCCTGTTTTTTTCAGGCATATATACCACGAAGAATCAAATACTTTTAAGCCTGCTGTCTGATATCATTTTGTCTGAAGAGGAGTGGGTCTTCAACGGAAATTACTTTACAAACTACTTTCCAAATAGTTACTGGGGTATCGGGCCGGTTACCACGGACAGTGATGAAATAAATGTTCTTTTTACCCAGGTTCATATTGAGCAAACAGCGTTAAAAAAGGTCAGGCGAGGTCTGTTTACAGGACCGTTTCTCAGGTGGAGCAAGGTATTCAATCTATCTTATGAGGAAACTGACGGCAACGAACTGCCGGTTCCTGATGATCGGGGAGCCAATGGGAGTGTATCGACAGGTATCGGGTGGATGGGCCGCTGGGATTTAAGAGACAGTAATATGACGCCGACGCATAATCATTTTGTAGAATTTTCGTTTCTGGCGAATCCTTCAGTGCTGGGCAGTACAGATCCGTACACTTCCTTTCTCTTTGATGCCAGGAAATATATTCAAATGAACCGTAACGGGTGGTCGGTACTGGCCTTTCAGGGACTATTCAGATCAGTCTCAGGTAGCCCTCCTTTTCTGGATATGTCTGAACTGGGAGGTGCTATGATCGGCAGGGGATATTACGCCGGCAGATACCGTGATTTAAATGCAGCGCAGATTCAGTCCGAGCTGCGGCAGAATCTATTGGGCAGGCTTGGTTTTACCGTTTTTGGCGCTTTGGGAGAGGTTTGGAACCGTTATGAAGACTTTAATTTGTCGTCGGTAAAATGGAGTGCAGGAGCCGGACTCCGGTTTAATGTAAACAAGGATGACCCCACGAATATCAGGATTGACTTCGGGTTAGGCAGGGGGACCAGCGGCTTTTATATCCAGTTCGGTGAGGCATTTTAAACTGTAAAAGAAAAATGGCTGAAAAATGGAAACATTGAAAAAAACAATTCGGGTGATTCTGAAAGCACTCTTCTGGGTCGCATTGGTAATCATTGTTTTGCTCACGGTATCTGCATTATATAACCAGACACTCAGCAGCACATCCTCAGTTACGGAGAGATTGACAGCCACCCAAAAGGCTTATATAGCCGAGTATTTCAACCTGCAGGAAAATGTTATAAAAGAGATCTGGCCGGGTATAGGGGAGACTCAAATACCTGTAATCGTTTATAACGAAGAGTACGCATTTCTGGTTGGAATGGAAGACCCTGAAGCCGGATGGCTCAAAGTTCCTTATGATACACATCATGGATCTGAGTGGACAGAAATGGAAGACGATCGCTTTGAAGGAGGTGTCTACTATTATCAGCACCTGCCTGATCCATCTGTTACCCCTGAAAATTTTACTGCCAAAGTCGGCTCAGTCTGGGTAAGTACACTTCAGACAAGAGAGTATGCAGAAGTGTCGTTTTATAACGGATTCAAAAATGAACTTCCGCCCTTGATTAGTCAGGTATTCCCATACAAAATATTCTGGAACCTGGTTATGGGAGATGCGGAAAGCTACGTTTCCGCTATGATTCACGAAGCATTTCATGCATATCAGGGAATGTATTCCGGAGAGAAATTTTCAAAAGCTGAATTCTTTGCTGGAAGGTCTGATGACTATCCCTGGCATTTGGAAATGAATATTAACGGCTGGAATAACGAAGCGGAAATGTTATTGAAAGCCTATGAATCTGAAAGCAAAGCGGATGTTCAGCGGTATATCGGTGAGTATATCCTGGAAAGGGATGAAAGGAGAAGGAGAGCAGAATTGACAGACGAAATGATAGAGTATGAGAAAAACAGGGAATGGCTTGAGGGCCTGGCAAAATATACCGAACTGAAAATTGGCATGGTTGCCGGCACACTGCCCGGTTATGAACCTGTGGATGAAATCAGAGGGCTGAGTGATTTCAGAAATTACACAAATCGGGAAAAGCATTTCAGAAATCAATTAAATGAAGCAGCAAGAGCAGTGAATAGAAGCGGCGAAAACAGATTCTATTATACAGGAATGCTTCAGGCCATGTTGCTCGACCGGATATATCCGGACTGGAAGAAGAAAATATTTAATAACGAAATTTTTCCCGAAGATCTGTTGAGAGATGCCGTTTCGGAATTTTAATAAAGCAGGACAGCACATTTAAATTTAACCAAAAAAATGAAAACCGGGTCGATTCCATTCATAGTTGTCGTTTTGGCTCTTATTTTTACACTTCAAAGAAGTGAAGATGAGGTAGATGCTGCATTCATTCAATCTGATTTTCAGCATTTGATGAATCAGCGTATTCCCGGCTGGATGGAGAATTATCAGGTTCCGGGGATTGCCTTTGCACTGATAAAGAATGGAAAAATGAGCGGGTCGGAAGCCTATGGTTTGGCTGACCAGGATAATCAAACCAGGATGAAGCCCGAAACCATCTGCCGGGTTGAATCGATCTCCAAATCAGTGACCGCGCGGGGCGTCATGAAGCTTGCGGAAGAGGGTAAAATCAAACTCGATGACCCGGTTTACAGGCACTTTGTAAGCTGGGAGTTTCCGGAATCAGAATTTGAGACGGAAAGTGTCACATTCAGGCATCTGTTAAGCCACACCTCCGGGCTTGCCCTGGGTACCCTTGGGTTGGAATATGATCCGAAAGAAGAAAAACCATCACTGCGGAAGAGCCTCACCCGGGAAGTTAATTTTATCCGGGAGCCCGGAGAGTCCTTTAACTACTCAAATGTAGGTTTCAATCTGCTCGAGCTGCTTATCGAGGATGTGAGCGGCCGAAGCTTTGCTGCGTATATGAAGGAAGAGATTTTAAATCCCCTTGGGATGCAGAGTGCGTATTTCAAGTGGAGTGAAGATTTTTCAACTTCCGTTCCGGATGGACATAAAACAAACGGTGAGACCGTACCTGTCTATGTCTATTCAGGAAAAGGTGCAGGCGGGCTTTTTGCCAGTGTGGAAGATATTGCCGCCTTTGCAGCTTCAGGTATGATGGATCCATTTTCTTCAGCTGATCATGTTCTCACCCAAAACAGTCTGTGGGAGCTTTACTCACCGGTCATTGAGGTGGATCAAATTTATTCATTCGTTGCTGATTACTATGGATTGGGTCATTTCATAGAAATATTGCCAAACGAGAAGAAAGCTGTGTTCGGGGGAGGACAGGGGAACGGATGGATGACCCATTTTCATATTGTCCCTGAAACGGGCGACGGTATTGTGATCCTGACCAACAGTTCCAGGAGCTGGCCACTGATATCTCATATTCTGAGCGACTGGGCGGAATGGAATGGGTTCGGCTCTGTGGGGATGGGGGTGATTGCGAAGGCCATGATGGGTTTTTGGACAGTGATTTTTTTGATAATGGCCGGATCTGTTCTTCAGCTGGGACGGATAATCCGCGATTATGGAAGTGGCAAGAGGTATTTTGAATTACAGTTGCAGGGCTATTCAGTCGTTCAGTTCATACAGCTGGCATTGTTTGTGATCCTTGCCACCGCCATCATCTGGAGTCTTACACGGGAATACCTCTTTATTACGTCGGTGTTTCCTGGAGCTGCCGAATGGTTTTTTGGCGCGATTATCATTCTGGCACTTGTGCTGTTAGTTTCGGCTTTAACTCCGCAGTCAGCACTTGTGCAGGATAGTTTAGTATGAATTTAATTAAACAGTGAATCGGTACAATATGTGTAATATATCCGGTATAGCAGCATCTAAAGAGGTTAAATACTCAAAATTTCAATCACAGTACGTTCAATCCGGGGTATAAAAATCATGAAAAAGAAATCGGGACAATTGTTTTTTTGGACTGCTGCGTTCATGGTAATTCCGCTATGGCTGATCTCCTTTCCGGAGTCGACCATACGGAATAACCTGAAGCCTCTGCTTGTCTATGGCAGTCAGGTCGCCGCACTTACAGGGTTTGCACTGTTTGCGCTTACGTTTGTGCTTT
>Ga0209936_1001015_pt1 | contig 15686 bp, 15 predicted proteins | sample SalPonR1_A_D1_MG_FD_185694 | JGI IMG/M metagenome (GOLD analysis project Ga0209936, IMG submission 185694) | Salt pond soil microbial communities from South San Francisco under conditions of wetland restoration - Salt Pond MetaG R1_A_D1_MG... ... | reverse complement strand
CGGCACCCGGCTGCGAAACGGCCGGGACAGCTCCGTCTCCGTGGTGCCCGGGTGCAAAGCCACGCACACCAGGCCGCGCGCGCTCCGCCCCATCTCGATAGCGAGCGTCCTGATGAACATGTTCTGGGCGGCCTTCGCCCCCCGGTAGGCGTACCAGCCGCCCAGGCGGTTGTCGCCGATACTTCCCACCCGCGCGGAAAGGCTCGCAAACACGGCCCGCTCGCGGCGCGGCAACTGCGGCTGAAAGTGTTTTGCCAGCAACAGGGGCCCCGCGCCGTTCACAGCGAAGGATTGCATGAGCCAGTCCGATCGCACGTCGGCCAGGCGGCGCTCGGGCTGCAGGCCATCCGCCTCGTGCAGCAGCCCCCCGCAATTGATCACCATGTCCAGCGGCGCACCCTCGGTGGCGATCTCGCGGGCAGCCGCGGCCAGCGTGGACTCCTCGGCCAGGTCCATCCGCAGCGGCCTGATCGCCGCGTGTTCCTGCGCCAGGGACTGAAGGGCGTCGGCGGAGCGCGGATTGCGGCATCCGGCCCAGATGCGCCGCACCTGCCCGCCCTGCGCGAGCTGACGCACGAAACCCAGGCCGATGCCGCGGCTCGCGCCGACCACGCAGGCGGTCACGGGGTGCTCGAAGCGGCTAAAGGCGGTACTTGGGACGGATTCCAGGGACATGGGCAAGGGCGACTCTGTGGCAACGGCGGACAGCAGGGATTTCGTGCAGTGCCGCTCGCCGGATGCGCCCGTGCGCGCTGCGGGCGTGAGAAAGCGCCGCCGGGGAGTTAGGCTATGCGCAGTCACAAGGAATCAAGAGATCGAGCATGCCGTCCTTCACCAGCCGTCTCGGCGCGGCAATCACGCTGCTCCTGCTGGCGGCCTGCGGCGGCCAGCACCCGCCGCTGCCCACTGTCGACTACGTGGACCTCGATCGTTACCTGGGCACCTGGTACGAGATCGCGCGTTATCCCGCGCCGTTCCAGGAGGGTTGCGTGGCGACCAGCGCCACCTACAGCCTGCGCGAGGACGGCGACATACGCGTGCTCAACCGGTGCCGGGTGGACACCCTGGACGGCGAGCTGCGCGTAGCCGAAGGACGCGCCAAGATCGTCGACGAGCAAAGCAACGCCAAGCTGAAAGTCACTTTCTTCTGGCCTTTCTACGGCGACTACTGGGTGCTCGCGCTGGACGAGGATTACCAGTGGGCGCTGGTGGGAGAACCTTCGCGCCAGTACCTGTGGATCCTGTCCCGCACGCGGCAGATGGACGCGGCGCTCTTCGATTCGATCGTCGGCCGCCTGCCGGCGCTCGGCTACGACCCTGAAAAGTTGCTGATCACGCCGCAGCCCGAGGGGCCCCCGGCGTCACCATGACATCACAATTACTGACAGCACCGCCCGCACCCCGTGCCTCACGCGATCTCAAGAGCGCCTGCGCGGGGCCGTGCTGTCTCATGTTGCTCGGCCTCTTGCTCTGGGGCGCGGGACTGCCCGCGCACGCCCAAAGCCTGCCCTTCGGCAACCCCGCGGCCGAACAACAGGAAACCACGGACACCGGCGCGACGGACACGGCGGCCGAAGCGCCCGACGCAATTCCGGTCGAGGAAATCCCCGACCGCATGGCGCAGGCCCGCGAACTGGCGCGGCGCGCCAGCGAAGCCGCGCGCGCGGTGCCAGGGACCCAGGCCGTGCAGCAACAGATGGACGGCCTGCAGGAGCAGCTGGACACCCTGGACGAAGCGGCCGCCGCGGACACGCTGCAGACCATGGACATGCGCGGCCTGGAAAGCGCATCCGCGCGCCTGGCCGCGCTGCGACGGGAACTCGACCCGCTGCGCTCGACGCTGGGACAGCGCACGCGCGAGCTTGCCGAATGGCGCAACCAGGTCATGGATTCTTTGCAGGCATGGCGGGAGACCGAAGCGACAGTGAACCGGCAGGACCGCCCGGGCGGTTTGCTGGACACGGTGCGAAACGTGCTGCAGCGGCTCGATAGCGCCGACCGCGCATTGGCCGAACGCCAGGAGCAGATCCTCGAGCTGCAAAGCACCCTGACCGGCTGGTCGTCGCAACTCCGCGAACGCCAGTCCGCCATCGAGAGCGAGTTGTCCAGGGCCCGCGCCGCCCTGTTCGAGCCGGACCACCCGCCGCTCTGGGAGGGCGAAGCCCTCACCATGGACCTGGCGGTCGCGAGCGAGCTGGTGCGCGATGACTGGCGGACCCTGAGCGATTACCTGGCGTCCCGGCCGGCCAACAACTGGGGTTTCTTCGGCCTGCTGGCCGTGCTGCTGTCCGCTTTCCTCGCCCTGGCGCGCAAGGTGTCGGCATGGGCCGAAGAAAAGCCGTCCCTGGCCGAGCCACTGAGCGTTTTCCGGCACCCGCTGGCGGCGGCGCTGGTGCTGGCGCTGCTGGCCGCGCCCTGGGTGTACCCGGCCATACCGTCGGCGGGCCGCGAGTTGCTCGGCGTGCTCCTGATCTGGCCCCTGCTGCGGGTGATGCAACCGCTGGTCGTTCCCTCGCTGCGCGGCGCCCTCTACCTGGTGGCCGGGCTTTACCTGTTGAACCGCGTGCATGGCCTGCTGCTGGCCGGCACCCACATGGGCCGCTACTACCTGCTCGCGCTGCTGCTGGCGGCGGCGGCGGGCACGGCATGGACCCTCCGGCCCGCCCGGGCCGGCTCACAGCTTGACGCGGGCCGCTGGTGGCGGCTTTCACGGGCGGCGCTGCGCCTGGGCCTGTTTTTGCTGGGTACCGCAGTGCTCGCCAACATCATCGGGCTGGTGACCCTGGCGGGGCTGCTCGGCAACGCGGTCATCAGCAGCGCCTTCGCCGCCGTGGTGCTGTTCGCCGGCGTGCGCGTGGCGCGCGCGGCTCTTGTCGCACTGTTGCAGACGCCCCTGCTGCAGCGCCTGAACCTCGCGCGATGGCACGGCCCGGCCATCGATCGCTGGATCATGCGCATCCTCCCGCTGGCCGCGCTGGCCGTGTGGGGGATGGCGACTCTCAGGCTTTTACGCCTCGAGCAGTGGTTCGGCGAACTGCTGTCCGCCATCCTCTTCAGCAGCGCCACCATCGGCACCATCGAGATTTCGCTGGGCGACATCCTGGGATTCATCCTCGCCATCTGGCTGGGACTGATCGCCTCGCGCGTGCTGCGTTTCGTGCTGGACGTGGACGTGTTCCCGCGCGTCTCGCTGCCGCGCGGCATCCCGGCCACCATCGCGATGCTCGTCAACTACACGGTGCTGGGTATCGCGGTGGTCCTGGCGGTGGCCGCGGCGGGGATCCAGCTGGACCGCTTCGCGATCATCGTGGGCGCGCTCTCGGTGGGCATCGGCTTCGGCCTGCAGAATATCGTCAACAACTTCGTGTCCGGCCTGATCCTGGCTTTCGAGCGGCCGGTGCAGGCGGGCGACACCATCGAGTTCACCAACACCTTCGGCAACGTCACGCGCATCGGCGTGCGCTCCAGCACGGTGCGCACCTTCGACGGCGCCGAAGTGATCGTGCCCAACGCCAACTTGATCTCGAACGAGGTGACGAACTGGACGCTGTCGGACCGCAACCGGCGCATCGAGATCATGGCCGGCGTCGCCTATGGCACCGACCCGCACCGCGTGCTCGAGTTGCTGCAGAAAGCCGGCCGCAAGACCGACGGCGTCTCCACCGATCCGGAACCCATCGCACTGTTCCTGGGCTTCGGCGACAGCTCGCTGGACTTCTCGCTGCGCTGCTGGACGGACGATTTCGACAACTACCTGGGGATCAAGAGCGCCCTCACGCTCGCCGTGCACGACGCCCTCTACGAGGCCGGCGTCGAGATACCTTTCCCGCAGCGCGACCTGCACCTGCGCTCGGTCGATTCGCAGGCGGTGGCCAGGATCGGCGCGGTTCAGTCTCCCGAGGTCGGCGACGGCGCGGCCGCGGAAAAGGCCGGCGACGAGGGGTCGTAGCGCTCGAAGCAGGCAAGTATGTTGGCCATCTTCGCCATCAGGCATACAGGGTGGAACGCGATGTGGTGCGACATGGCCTGGCGCGGACCGCACGCTATCCGAATGCGGCAGCCTGAAAACCCGGCATCCTCCGCGCAGCAAAAACACTTTCCGCGGCCCGGCGGCTGTCGTATGCTTTAGCCGCACCGTTTCCGGACGGTTGTTGTGTGTTCCGTTCTTGAGAGCCTCTTGCGATGAAGTCAATCTACGTGGGCAACCTGCCCTTCTCCGCCACTGAAGAAGAAGTGAGCGCATTGTTCTCGCCTTTCGGCAACGTGGAGTCGGTAAAGATCATCACCGACCGCGAGACCGGTCGACCGCGCGGCTTCGCGTTCGTCGACATGGGTGATGACGATGCCGAAAACGCCATCAAGGCCCTGGAGGGCCACGAGATGGGCGGCCGCTCGCTGAAGATCAACGAGGCTCGCCCCAAGGCACCGAGACCTCCGCGGTTCTGAGTTGCCGGCGGCCGGCTGTCGGCCGGTCCGCGCGCGCAACCGCAAGGCACCGCTTGCTGCGCCAGCCGCGCGGCACCAGTCGGCTCGTGCGCGGATAATGCGCCAGGGACTCAATCGGCGGACTGGCCGGACTCCAGCGACCGGAAATCGAACAGCCCGGCATCCATCAGCTGGGACGGCGCGACGTTCGCCATCGCTGAGGTGATGGACTCCAGGCGGCCCGGGAAACGCCGTTCCCAGTCGGCCAGCATCGCCTTGATCTCCTTGCGTTGCAGGTTCTCCTGGCTGCCGCACAGGTTGCAGGGGATCAGCGGAAAGCCCTTGGCAGTGGCATAGCGGGCCAGCTCGCTTTCGCGGCAGTAGGCCAGCGGGCGAATCACCACGTTGCGCCCGTCGTCGCTGCGCAGCTTGGGCGGCATGGCCTTGAGGGTGCCGCCGAAGAACATGTTCAGAAACAGCGTCTCCATGATGTCGTCCAGGTGGTGCCCGAGCGCGATCCGGTTGAAGCCCTGTTCCGCGGCGAAGCTGTAGAGCGCGCCGCGCCGCAGGCGCGAGCACAGCCCGCAGGTGGTCTTGCCCGCCGGGATCACGCGCGTCACCACGCTGTAGGTGTCCTGCTCCAGGACGTGGAAAGGCACGCCGAGGGAGCGCAGGTAGTCGGGCAGCACGTGCGCGGGGAAGCCGGGCTGTTTCTGGTCCAGGTTGACCGCCACCAGCTCGAAAGACACCGGCGCGGCGCGCTGCAGCGCGAGCAGCAGGCTGAGCATGGCGTAGCTGTCCTTGCCGCCGGACAGGCACACCATGACGCGATCGCCGTCGGCGATCATGCCGAAATCCTCGATGGCCTTGCCCACCCGGGTCCGCAGGCGGGACTCCAGGCGACGGGCCGTGGACGAAAGGGGGGCGACGCTGCTCATCTGGGGCTGCTCATGTCGGATACTCTGCAGGGCGCGCATTCTACATGAGCGCCCGAAGACATCGCCGCCAGCTGCGCGCGGCGCGGTAGAATGCGCGCATGCGTGCCAGGTCCCTGCTGCTGTCGAGCCTGCTGCTGTCGAGCCTGGTGCCGATGGCCGGCCGGGCTGCACCCGCGCAGGACAGCGAGGCCCCGCTCGAGGTGATCGTCAGCATCCTGCCGCAGCAATACCTGGTGGAGCGCGTCGCGGGCGAGCGGGCCGAGGTGCTCGCCCTCGTGCAGCCGGGCGACAACCCGGCGACCTACAGTCCCGGCCCCGCCACGCTGGTCGCTCTGGGCGGCGCGCGGCTGTGGTTCACCATCGGCGTGCATTTCGAGACGCTGTGGCTGGAGCGCATCACCCGCGATCGCCCCGGGCTGGAAGTGGTGGACCTGGCGGACGGCCTGCCGCTGCGCCACCTGCGGGAAAGCCTGTCGCCCGACGACGATGAGACCACGGCGAGGCACGACGGGCACGACCACCATGCCGGAACCCCCGATCCGCATACCTGGACCGATCCCCGCCTGGCCGCCCGGATGGTCGGCCGCATCGAGGCCGCCCTGGCGCGCGTCGACCCGCAGCACGCGCAGCAGTACGCGGCGCGCAGCGCAAGACTGCAGCGCGAACTGCTCGACCTGCACGAGGAGATCGCGGCGCGCCTGGAACCCCTGCGCGGCAGCGTTTTCATCGTGTTCCATCCGTCCTGGGGTTATTTCGCCGACGCTTACGGGCTGGTGCAGCTGCCCATCGAAACCGGCGGCCGCGAACCGGGACCGCGCGGGCTCGCGACCATCATCGAGCGTGGCCGGGAAGCCGGCGTGGGCGCGGTTTTCGTGCAGCAACAGTTCAGCCAGAGGACTGCGCGCGCGGTGGCGGAAGCGCTGGATGCCGAGCTGGTGGAGGCCGACCCGCTGGCCTACGACTACATCGAAAACCTCCGCGCGGTCTCCATCCGCATGGCCGAGGCGCTGGGCGACCGGCCTGCCGGGGATGCCCGGTGAGCGCTGCGCTCGCCTTCAGCGGCGTGAGCTTCGGCTTCGGCGACGGCCCGGACGTGGTCAGGGACGTGGACCTGGAGATCGGCGAGCACGAGCTCATCGGCCTCATCGGGCCGAACGGCGGCGGCAAGAGCACGCTGCTGAAGCTGGCCGCGGGACTGCTCAAGCCGCGCCAGGGCGAGGTGAAGGTGTTCGGCCGGCCGCCGCATGAGGCGCGCGACGAGATCGGCTATGTGCCGCAGTTCGCCCTGTTCCCGCGCGATTTCCCCATCACGGTGGCGCAGGCGGTGTTGCTGGGCCGGCTGAGCGACGGCATCGCGCTGCGCTGGAGCAGGGAGGACCGCGCCGCCGCCGCGCGCGCCATCAGCGAAACCGAGCTGGACGAGCTGGCCGACCGCCCGCTGAGCGCGCTTTCCGGCGGCGAGCTGCAGCGGGTGCTCATCGCCCGCGCCCTGGCGGCCGAGCCGCGCCTGCTGCTGCTCGACGAGCCCACTTCCAACCTCGACCAGCGCGCCGAGGAAGACATATTCTCGCTGCTGGCCAAGCTCGGCGACCGTATGGCCGTGGTGCTGGTGTCGCACGACGTAGGCTTCGTGACCGATTTCGTGCAGCGGGTCGCCTGCATCAACCGGACGCTCGTCTGCCACGGCACCTCGGAGCTGACCGGCGAAGTGATCAATGAGATCTACGGCCACCCCGTGCGGGCCGTGCACCACGACCATCAGCATGATCACCAGCATGCGCCGTCGCGGGACGAAGGCTGATGGAGTTCCTGCAGGCCATCGCCGAGCACGAGTTCCTGCAGCGCGCCCTGGCCGGCGGCCTGCTCGCGACCGTGGGTTGCGGCGTGATGGGCAGTTACGTGGTGGTGCAGCGGATCAGCCTGCTGGCGGGCGCAATCGCGCACGCGGTGCTGGGCGGCATGGGCATCGCCTGGTACTTCGGCCTGGACCCCCTGGCCGGGGCACTGGTTGCCGCCGTCATCGCGGCCCTGGTGATCGGCTGGGTGAAGCTGCGTTTCGCGGAACGCGAGGACACCGCCATCTCGGCCATCTGGGCGCTCGGCATGGCCGTCGGCATCCTGTTCATCGCCAAGACGCCGGGTTACAGCGTGGACCTGATGGGCTACCTGTTCGGCAACCTGCTGATGATGTCCAGCAGCGACCTGCAGCTGATCGCCGCGCTGGACGTGGTGATCCTCGGGCTGGTGGCCTTGCTCTATCGACAGTTCCTGGCGGTTTGTTTCGACCCGGAGTTCGCGCGCGTTCGCGGCCTCAACGTGGAGCGCTATTACCTCCTGCTGCTGGTGCTGGTGGCGCTCACCGTGGTGATGCTGATCCAGGTGGTCGGCCTGATCCTGGTGATCGCGCTGATGACGCTGCCCGCGGCCATCGCCGGGCGCTTCACGCAATCGCTGGCCGCCATGATGGGGCTCGCGGTGCTGCTGGGCGCGGTCTTCACCGCCGGGGGCCTCGCCATCTCCTACGCGCCCGACCTGCCCACCGGTCCCGTGATCATCGTGCTCGCGGGACTCGCCTACCTGCTGGCCGCGCTGCTGCGGCGCGGCACCCGCTAGAGAGGAAAACCGAATGATCGATCGCAAGCTCGTCGAAATCCTGCGTTGCCCGGTGAGCCGGGCGCCCGTCGCGATGCTGCCCAAGGACCGGCTGCGGACTCTGAATGCCGCGATCGAGGCCGGAGAGCTGCAGCATGCGGACGGACGCAAAGTTGAGGGCCCGCTAAAGGCTGCGCTGGTCACCGAGGACGGCAAGCGCATTTACCCGGTGCGCGACGGCATCCCGGTGATGCTGGCCGACGAGGCCATCCTGGCGGACGGCAGCGCCGCGGCCGAGCCCCCGGCCGAATCCCCCGGGGAATCCGCGTCCGAAAAGCCGGGCTGAGCATTCCGCCTGGCGGGCACCGCCCGCCACCCGCCGGCCGCCGGCCGCCGGCGAACTGTCCCCGCGCCCGCCAGCGACTATCCTCTGGTTGTCATTGCCGCATGAGCTGATCATCGGATGCAAAAACGCCTGGCGAGGTACATCGGCGCGCTTGCGCTCTACCCCGCGCCGATCCTGTTTGGCTGGTACCTGGCGCTGTCGGCCGCAGGCACCTTGCTGCTGCTGCTGCCCGCCTGCCGTCTTCCGGGCACCGCGCCCCTGAGCCTCACGGACGCGATGTTCACCGCCACCAGCGCGGCCTCGGTGACCGGGCTGATGGTGGTCTCCACGGAAACCCAGCTCAGCACGGCCGGCCAGGGCGTGCTGCTGGTGCTGATCCAGCTGGGCGGCCTCGGCGTGATGACCATCGGCACGCTCTTGTTCGTGAGCATCACGGGCCGACAGCCGGTCCGCTTCCACATGTTCACCAAGGAGACCCTGAACGCCCCGCTGAGCGCCGACGTCCGGCGGCTGATCCTGCTGGTCATCGGCGTGACGCTGCTGTTCGAGTTTGTCGGCGCCGTCGCGCTGCTGCTGGCGCGCCTGGGTGACGGTCCCTTCCTCGAGGTGCTGTGGTGGGCCGTGTTCCATGCCGTGTCGGGCTTCTGCAACTCCGGGATTTCGCTGCAGGACGCCAGCCTGGCGCCCTGGTCGGGCGATCCGGCGGTCATCCTCACCATGAGCGCGCTGATCGTCGCGGGCGGGCTCGGTTTCCCCGTGCTGCTCGACATGTTCCATCTGCGTCGCAGGAGCCGGGACCGGCGCAGCCTGCGCTTCCACACCAAGCTGGTGCTGGCCGCCTCGACCATCCTTCTCGCGGTGGGCATGCTCGCCATCTGGTGGCTGGAGCGCGACGGCGCGCTGGGCGGGCTGCCCGCCGGCCAGGCGGCCATGAACGCGCTTTTCCAGAGCGTCACCGCCCGCTCGGCCGGCTTTACCACCATGCCGGTCGAGCATTTCGCCTATCCCGCGATCTTCCTGCTGATACTGCTGATGGTGATCGGCGGCAGCTCCGGCTCGACCGCCGGCGGCGTGAAGGTCTCTACCGTCTCCATACTGGCGCTGGCCGGGGTGGCCCATGCCCGGCGACGATGGCAGACGGCGGCCTTCGGTCGGCGCGTGCCGGATCGCATGCTGCGCGCGGCCGCAACCGTCATGGCGGTTTATCTCACTATACTGGTGACGGGCTTCATGGCGCTGCTGATCCTGGAGGCCCCGGGACTTGCGCAGGCGGAAGCCGAGGGCTATTTCCTGGACCTGGCCTTCGAGGCGGTGTCCGCGCTCGGCACGGTCGGGTTGTCCACCGGCGCCACCGCCGAGTTGGGCGAGGCCTCGCGGCTGGTGATCATCACCATGATGCTGCTGGGCCGCACCGGTCCCCTGGCCATCGCATCGGTGTTGCTGGCGCCGCCCAAGGGCCCGAAAATCCGTTACCCGGAAAGCGAGGTGATCATTGGCTGACAAGAATGCCCCTTATGTCGTCATCGGCCTGGGCCGTTTCGGTTCGGCGCTGGCAAGGCGCCTGGCCAAGCACGGCGGCAAGGTCACCGGCGTCGATATCGACGAGGCCGCGGTGAAGAAAGTGCAGGATTGCCTGGAGGACGCACTGGTGGCCGATGGCTCCGACGAGGAAGTGCTGGAAGCGCTCGACCTGCCGAACGCGGTGGCCGTGTTCATCTCCCAGGGAGACCATCCCAACCGCAGCGTGGTCACCACCATGTTCGCTCTGGAACTGGGCGCCAAGCGCGTCATCGTCAAGGGGCTGGACCCGCTGCACGCAAAAATCCTGCGCAAGCTGGGCGACGTCGAGGTGATCTTCCCCGAAGAGGCCATGGCCCGTTACGTGGCCGATCACCTGGTCTGAGCACTTGGCGCTCCGGGTGATACCGGGCGGTGCCTGGCGATGCCGGGCGGTGCCTGGCGGCGCTGCATATTATCCTTGCTGGCTGGGGAACGGCAGCCACAGTACCCTTGTCTCAGTTTTCGACGATAAAGAGAGAGTTTCCGCGTGAGTGAAGAATCGGCGATGAAAATCGAGCTGGGCAACCTGGAACTGGCGGACTACAGCGCCTTGCGGGAAGCCATGCAGGAAGCCTACGCGGACCTGGGCGGCGATTACTGGCCGCATGACGCCATCGCCCGGCTGCTGGAGCTCTTTCCGGAAGGCCAGCTGTGCGTCAAGGTCAACGGCGAGGTGGTGGCCTCGGCGCTGTCGCTGATCGTGGACTACGAGAAGTTCGGCGACCGCCACAGCTTCCGCGACATCACCGGGAACCACAGCTTCAAGACGCACAACCCCGAAGGCGACGTGCTCTACGGCATCGAGGTGTTCGTGCACCCCGACTACCGCGGCATGCGGCTGGCGCGGCGACTCTACGACGCCCGCAAGGAGCTTTGCGAGAACCTGAACCTGCGCGCCATCATGGCCGGCGGCCGCATCCCGAACTACGAAAAATACGCCGATCGCATGACGCCGCGCGAATACATCGAGCAGGTCAGGCTGAAGAATATTTACGACCCCACGCTCACCTTCCAGATTTCGAACGGCTTCCATGTCAAGAAACTGCTGCGCAACTACCTGGCGCGGGACACCCAGTCGCACGGCTACGCCACGCTGCTGGAATGGAACAACATCTACTACGAAGACAAGCCCAAGCTGATCAACCGGCCGCGCAGCGTGGTGCGAGTCGGACTGGTGCAGTGGCAGATGCGGCTGTTCGCCGATCCGGAAGCGCTGATGAGCCAGGTGGAGTTCTTCGTGGACGCCATCTCCGCCTACAAGTCCGATTTCATCCTCTTTCCGGAGTTCTTCAACGCGCCGCTGATGGCGGAGTTCAACGATCTCGACGAGCCCAAGGCGATCCGCGAGGTGTCCAGGCACACGGAGTGGATCCGGCAGCGTTTCCTGGAGCTGGCCGTCTCCTACAACATCAACATCATCGCCGGCAGCATGCCGCTGGTGGAAAACGAGCGGCTGTACAACGTCAGTTTCCTGCTTCGGCGGGACGGCACCTGGGACCAGTCGCGCAAGATCCATCCGACACCGGACGAGATCTCCGTCTGGGGCATGTCCGGCTGGGACCGCGTGCCGGTCTTTGACACGGACTGCGGCCGCATCGGCATCCTGATCTGTTACGACGCGGAGTTTCCCGAGCTGGCGCGCATCTGCGCCGACCAGAACATGCACATACTGTTCGTGCCCTTCCTCACCGACACCCAGAGCGCCTACATGCGCGTCCGCTTGTGCTCACAAGCGCGGGCGGTGGAAAACGAGTGCTACGTGGCGATCGCGGGCTCGGTTGGCAACCTGCCCCAGGTGCACAACATGGACGTGCAGTACGGCCAGTCCGCCATCTTCACGCCGGCGGATTTCGCTTTTCCCACCAACTCCATCAAGGCCGAGACCACGCCGAACACGGAAATGACCGTGATCGCCGATCTCGACATGGACCTGCTCAAGGAGTTGCACGAGATCGGCAGCGTCACCAACCTGAAGGACCGGCGCAAGGATCTCTACGAGGTGATCGTCAAGGCGCCGCTGGCGGACAGCGACCTGGAGGCGGAGCGCCGCCGTAGCGAGATTGCAAAGGTGGTCGCCGACCAGGATGCGGCCGATCACGACGCCGCGGAGCTCGAGGCGGTCGAGAGCGCCGCCGGCGGCTCGCCGGAAGCGGGTATACGGTCTTCCCAGAAAACGCCCCGGTGAGCCGGGGGCCATCGAGCGCGCGCCGGCACACGCTCGCCTCAACTGCTCGCTTCAGCTGCCAGCGGTGACGCCGCCACCAAGCAGCGTGATGGTCTCGCCCGTGACGTAGCCCGAATCGGCGCTCGATGCGAAGTAGACGAAGGCCGGCGCGATTTCCTCTGGCTGCGCGGGCCGGCCGAAGGGCACGCCCGCGCCGAATTCCCGCGTTTCTTCCGCTGACCGCTCGGCCGGATTCAGCGGCGTCCACACCGGCCCCGGGGCCACGCAGTTCACCCGGATGCCCCGCGCCACGAGGTTCTTCGCCAGGCTCTTGGTGAAGGCGTGAATCGCCCCCTTGGTGGAGGAGTAATCGAGGAGCTCCGGGCTGCCGTCGATACCGGTGATCGAGCCCGTGTTGATGATGCAGTCGCCGCACTCCAGGTGGCCGACGGCGGCTTTCGCCATGTGGAAATAACCGTGAATGTTGCTGCGGAAAGTCCGTTCCCACTGCTCGAGGCTCAGTGCCTCCAGACTCTCCACGTGGTTCTGGAAAGCCGCATTATTGACAAGGATGTTGAGCTTGCCGAAACGTCCCACCACCGCGCGCACCGCGTCGGCGCAAAAGCCGAAATCGCCCACGTCGCCGGCGATCACCATGCCGCTGCGGCCCGCCGCCTCGATCGCCCGCAGGCTTTCCTCGGCGTCGCGACGCTCGTCGGGAAGGCACACGATGGCCACGTCGGCCCCCTCCCTGGCGAAAAAAGTCGCAACGGAGCGGCCGATCCCGGAGTCACCGCCGGTCACCAGCGCCACCTTGCCCTCGAGCTTGCCGGCGGCGCGGTAAGAAAGGCCTTCATAGCGAGGTTTCGGATCCATCCGCGCCTCCAGGCCCGGAGGCTCCCCGACAGGTTGTTCCGGGAACGGCGGTTCCGGCCTGTCGGTCTTTTGGTGGTCGTTCATCTTTTCCGCAACTCCTCTGGCGGGCGTCCGCGGCCATGAAGCTGGCCATGAACCTTGCCATGAGCCTTGCAGGAAACATGCCGGGACGGGGCCACCGCCCGGTCCGAGGCCCGGTCCCGGCTGTAGCCCGATAGGGCGGGCGCGAGAGCCAGCGCACGCCCCGAGAAAAGGAAATATTTGCCGATCCACCAGAACAACTTTCCATGCACCGCCCGGGGCACGCGGCCCGCCTCGGGGCCTTCGGCCGCTGGCATGCTGATTGCAAGGATTCAGGCGAGTCACGCCACAAGTCCCGGTCAAGGCCGGCAACGCCGGCCAAACCACAGGAGGTCCAAAATGAAAGCACGACATCCCTGGATCACGACTTCCGTCCTGGCCACGCTGGCCCTGTGCCTGCCCCTCGCCGTATTGGCCCAGGCGGAAGATACGCCGGTCCCCGAGCCGCAGGAAGCCGACATCTATCCGGAAGTGCGGGACGAGGGGGTCGATGAGCAGACGGTCCGCGACATGAACATCAAGAGCCGCATCGACGACGCCTTCGCGGCCGAAGAGTTGTTCGACGCCGCCCGGATCGATGTAAAGGTCGAAAACGGCGTCGTCCACCTGGCGGGAGAAGTGCCCAACGACGAGGCCCGGCAACTGGCCGAACGCATCGCAAATGATGCGCAGTACGTCAGCAAGGTGGAAAACGAGCTGAAAATCGCCAAAGATGAAGAAAACGGCGGCTAGCGCGCCGTCATCGCGCCGCGCTAGCCGGATTTCCACGAACCAGGGAAACATCACATGGCCAGGCTGCTTGAAACCGCAGCCCTGCAATGCCCTTACTGCTGGGAACAGGTTGAGGTTCTCATCGATCGCTCCGTGGAGCAGCAGGAGTACGTGGAGGACTGCAGCGTCTGCTGCAATCCCATCCTGATCACGGTATGGTCTCCGGATGACGAAGACGAACCCCTGCGAATCGATGCGCGGGTGGAGCAGGGCTAGAAAACGGGTGTATTCCGCGGCATGAGCTGCTTGCGGGAAGTCCCGATCGGCCGCCGCTCGCTGAACGTCTTCAGGGAGCTGATCGGCGAGCAGGCCACGGGCGAGGCCCTTGCGGCTGCAGCGCGGCTGCGGGCCCGGCTCGGCGAAAGGGTCATCTGGAACATCAACAGCACGGCGGTCGGCGGCGGCGTCGCCGAGATGCTGTCCTCCCTGCTCGGCTACGTGCGTGGCGCGGACATCGATACGCGCTGGCTGGTGATCGACGGCAGCCCGCCTTTCTTCCACGTCACCAAGCGCATACACCACGCGCTGCACGGCTCCGCGGGCGACGGCACGCCGCTGGATGCCGCGGCACGCGCCATCTACGAGACCACGCTGCACCGTAACGGACAGGAACTGGGCGCGCTGCTGCAGCCCGGCGACTTCGCCATCCTGCACGACCCCCAGACCGCGGGGCTGGCGCCGGACCTGCTCGACGCCGGCGTGCACGTGATCTGGCGCTGCCATATTGGCCACGGTCAGCGTAATGGCGAGGTGGAGACGGGCTGGCGCTTCCTGGAGCCGTACCTGCGCCGGATCCCCACGTTCGTATTCTCCCGCCAGGAGTATGTGCCGGACTACTGCGACCACGGCAAGAGCCGGATCATCCAGCCCAGCATCGACGCATTCTCGCCCAAGAACGCCGCGCTGGAGTCCGACGCCATCCGCACGATACTGGTGCATGCGGGACTACTGGAAGGGCCGCTGCCAGCCGTGCCCGATCATCGTTTCGTCCGCCAGGACGGCAGCCACGGCCGCGTCTCGCGGCATGCCGACGTGGTGCGCATGGGCCGCGCCCCCCGCTGGGACACGCCGCTGGTGGTGCAGGTGTCGCGCTGGGATCCCCTGAAGGACATGGCCGGCGTCATGCATGGCTTCGCCGGGCTGGTCGATGGCAGTGCACCGGCTGACGCAGAGCTGGTCCTCGCGGGACCGAACATCAGTGCCGTTGCGGATGACCCGGAAAGCGCGGCCGTCTTCGCAGACTTGCTCGAGCAGTGGCGGGCCCTGCCCCACGGCGTGCGGGACAGGATTCACATCGCCTCGCTGCCCACCGCCGACGCGGAGGAAAACGCCGCCATCGTCAACGCGCTGCAACGCCACGCCGCCGTGGTGGTGCAGAAAAGCCTGCAGGAAGGCTTCGGTCTCACCGTCACTGAAGCGATGTGGAAGGGCCGCGCAGTGCTGGCCAGCCGGGTGGGCGGCATCCAGGACCAGGTCGAGGACGGCGTGAACGGCCTGCTGCTCGACGACCCGGACGACCTCCAGCGCTTCGGGACCCGGCTCAGGTGGCTGCTGGAGAACCCGGCTGAAGCGCAGCGTCTCGGCAAGTCGGCGCGCGATCGGGTGCGCGGGCACCACCTGGGCGTGCGCCACCTGTTGCGCTATCTGGACCTCATCGAGGGCGAACTCGACCGCCCGTCGAGCGCTGCGAGCAGCCTTTCATCCCGCGCGTAAACGTCGGTCGCGAAATCCACGCCAAGTGCCGAAGGCGCGGCGGTGCCGTAGAGCGTTAGCACCGTGATCGGCCGGGGCAGGTATACGGTCCGCGTTTCCCCGCTTGCAGTGACGCGCTCGATCGCGGCGGCATCCCACTCGGTGCCGGCGAGCAGGATACGGGCCAGCTCGAGAGGCTTCTCCAGCCGGATGCATCCGGAGCTGAAGGCGCGCCCGGCAC
>Ga0209936_1001005_pt1 | contig 15764 bp, 15 predicted proteins | sample SalPonR1_A_D1_MG_FD_185694 | JGI IMG/M metagenome (GOLD analysis project Ga0209936, IMG submission 185694) | Salt pond soil microbial communities from South San Francisco under conditions of wetland restoration - Salt Pond MetaG R1_A_D1_MG... ... | reverse complement strand
ATTCACTGCGGATCGCGCCTTGCACTGTCGACTCAGTCACGCTCTGAAAATTACAGAATGAGTGGCGGGGTACACTAGGGAATCTCCGATCGAATCACCACCGGTGCTACGGGTTCTTCACGCAATGCTCGGTCGCGGCTTTGGCCGATACGGTTCGGTTGGTGCGAATAAACGACGCAGAACGGCGTGCCCGATACAGTGAGCTTGTCCAGGATTCAGCGGTTTTCTCGTTATCAATGGTGACGCGCCCGACTCTTTGCGGCGCGCGCAAGCCATTTCTAACGGGAGGAGTTCATGCAGGACATCAATCAGGGAACACAATCCGTAGGTCAGTGGATGCTTACGCTGCTGATCACGTTCATACCACTGGTCAATATCATCGCGTTGCTGATATGGGCATTCAGCGGGTCCACGCATCCCGAGAAATCGAACTGGGCCAAGGCCATGCTGATCTGGTTCGTCATATTCATCGGTTTGTCGGTTCTCATGAGCATTCTGGGCATGGGCATGGGGGGCATGTAGGCGGTGCCCTGACGGCGCTTCATGCGTGACCTGAAAAGCTTGTATTACCGGCCGGTCGGAATACCGGTCGGTATTTTCACGAATGGAAAACACGGGTCAAAGCATTTCGATGCGCGGTGGGGGCATTCGTGAAACGATGATTCAGCCACTTGCAGAATATTCTTGACAAGCCTTGCGAAGAATTGCTCTGAAGTTCCTATTTAATTGAATATATTGAAAAAATCTTGAATTTTTTCCGAAAAATGCTTGACACGGAATCTCGCTTGGCGTACAAATAGTTCTAACGCGGAAGCCTCACAAGGGTGAAGCGGCATCAGAAGGCTCTTCTCCAAAGAGACTTGGCAACAGCCTCCGAGCTTGTTGTACATCAGGAGACCAGCGCTGATGCTTGAATCTCAAATTATCCGCGGACAAGCCCCGGTTCCAAGAGACCGGGGCTTTGTTATATAGACCCACCTCATTCACCACCTCCGTTACCGTATTTTCAGCATCTCGATCGCTACGGCGACGAAATGGCAGCTGCTGCCCGCCAGCACGAAGCCGTGCCAGATTGCGTGCGAGTACGGTATCGATTCGCGGTGATAGAACAATGTGCCGGCCGTATACAAAACGCCACCTGCGACCAGCCAGGCAAGCCCGGCGCCGCTCAACGCGTGCACAAGGGGTACCAGCGCGATGACCACCAGCCAGCCCATGCCGATGTACATGGCCGTCGAGAGCGCCTTGAATCGTCCGGTGAAGAAAAGCTTGAAAACGATGCCCATCAGTGCCATGCCCCAGATGACGCCGAACAGCGACCAGCCCCACCCGCCCCGAATCGCTGCAATCGTGAACGGGGTGTAGGTGCCGGCGATCAGAACGAAAATTGCGCAGTGGTCCAGCACTTTAAGGCGTGCCTTGGTTTCCGGGTGTCGAGCCGCGTGATACAGCGTGGATGCCGAATAGAGCAGAACGAGGGAGGCCGAGAAAATCGCGACGCTGATCATCTCGCGGGTGCCGGCCTGAACGGCCGCCAGGGCGATCAGTGCGGCTCCTGCGCCGACCGACAACAGCACACCTATGCCGTGGGTAACGACATTAGCGATTTCGTCGCGATCCAATCCCTGCACTTGCTTTCCTTTGTAGCCGTTCCCCGACCAGGGTCGAGGGCTGACTCCGAACCCTGATTCCCCATTATAGTAATGGCATGGACAAGGATTTCTGGCACCAGCGCTGGCAGCGCAACGAAATCGGCTTTCACCGAGATTCCGCTCATCCGGGGCTGGAAGAGCACTGGTCAGCGATAAGTGGCGGGGAACCGACGCCGGTGCTGGTCCCGCTGTGCGGCAAGAGCCTTGACATGCTCTGGCTCGCCCGGCACGGCTACCCGGTCGTGGGCGTGGAACTCGACCGCGGCGCGGTGGAGACTTTTTTCGAGGAGGCCGGCCTGGCGCCCGAGATCGACGAAACCGGGCCGTTGCCGTCTTATTCGGCCGGCGGCGTCACGGTCTTCGCCGGTGATTTCTTCGAATTCGACGCACCCGGCCAATACGGACTGGTCTACGATCGCGCGGCCCTGATTGCCCTACCCCCTGAAATGCGACCGCGCTACCTGGCGCACCTGGCATCGTTGCTGGCACCCTGCGCGAAAGGTCTGTTGATCACGCTCGAATATCCCCAGGCATGCATGCAGGGCCCGCCCTTTTCGGTGATGCCGGAGGAACTGGCCGACAATCGGGATTTCGATTTTCAATGCCTTGCGCGCAGCGACGAGTTGGCTGCGCATCCGCGCTTCGCGGCCAAAGGCCTGCCCTGGTTGAACGAGGTCACATACGCCCTGGGTATTCTCTGAACCATCTTTGCCCGGGACTCCGACCCCCCGTCGATCGCCTATTTGCGTTTCCGGTTGGCCAGCGCGGCCTTGCGCTCGCTGCGATTGCGCGGCGGTCGATTGTGCGATTTCCCGGCTTTCCTCGCCCCGGCCGGCGACTCTGCCGGCTTGCCGCCGGGTTTCCCGGCCGACTTGTCGATCGATTTCTTGTCCGTTCGTTTGTCGGGCCTTTTGTGAGATCCTTTCTGCGGCGAGGGCTCCGGCCGGGGCGGTCCGCTTCGCCTCGTTTTCTGCGAAGGTGGAGCACTGCCGTCGTCGAGTTCGATTGCAAGTTGCTGCCCGGCAACCCAGACAGTCTTGAGATGGTTGAGCGCACCCTGTGAAAGATTGGCCGGAAGGTCGACCTGGCTGAACTCGTCGTTGATGTCGATGCGTCCGATCTGGCGCGAACTCAAACCGGCTTCGTTGGCTATGGCGCCCACGATGTTTCCCGGCTTGGCGCCATGGGCGTGGCCCACCGAAACCCGATAGGTGACGAAGTTGCTGTCGGCATCCCGCCTGCGTTTTTGCTGATAGTTGCGCTGCTCATCGCCAGCCGGCGCTCTCTCCTGACGTTGCGGTCGATTGCCGCGGTCCGGCCGATCGGTCTCGAACTTTCTCGATTGGCTCGGCGGCTCCCGGCCGGGTTTCTCGTCGAGCATTGGCTGATCTCCGCGGGCCATCAGCGCCAGCGCGGCCGCCAGATCCTCCAGTGACGCGCCGGTAGCCTTCAGCGTCGACTGAACGGTGTCGCGACTGCGCGCAAGCTCCGCGCTTTCCAGCGCCTCGGCAACGCTCTCATGAAAGCGTTCCATGCGCTTCTCGTTGACGTCGCTGGCGGTGGGCAGCGACATGGCCTCGATGGGCTGGCGCGTTGCGCGTTCGATGGCGCGCAACATGCCGCGCTCCCGCGGTGCGACGAACAGGATCGCCTCCCCCGAACGCCCTGCCCGACCCGTACGCCCGATTCGGTGCACGTAGGCCTCTGTGTCGTAGGGTATGTCGTAGTTGACCACGTGGCTGATCCGTTCGACATCAAGGCCGCGTGCCGCAACGTCGGTGGCGACCAGGATATCGATGTCGCCGCGCTTGAGCTGATCGACGATCTTCTCGCGCTGCTTCTGGGGCACATCCCCGTTGAGTGCCGCCGCCGAGAAACCGCGAGCCTCGAGCCTTCCGGCCAGGTCTTCCGTGGAAATGCGGGTGCGAGCGAAAACCAGCATCGCGTCGAAGGGTTCCACTTCAAGGATTCGGGTCAGCGCATCGAGCTTGTGCACGCCGCCGACCACCCAGTAGCGCTGGCGGATGTTCGCGGCAGTGGTGGTCTTTGAACGGATCGTGACATGCTCGGCGTTGCTCAGATGTCGGTTGGCGATTTTCCGGATGGCATCCGGCATGGTGGCCGAAAACAGTGCCTTTTGACAACCTGCCGGAATGCGTTCCAGCACCTTCCCGACCTCGTCGACGAAGCCCATGCGCAGCATCTCGTCGGCTTCGTCCAGCACCAGCGTCGACAATGCATCGATCTTCAGCGTGCCCTTCTCGAGATGGTCGATGACCCTGCCCGGCGTGCCGACGATCACGTCGGCGCCACGCCTGAGTCCGGCCAGTTGAGGCCCATAGGCCTGGCCGCCGTAGATCGGCAGCACGTGGAATCCGGGCAGGTGCGCCGCGTAGCGATGAAATGCTTCGGCTACCTGGATGGCAAGCTCCCGCGTCGGCGCCAGCACCAGCGCGGAAGGTTTTCTGGCGTTCGGGTCGAAGCGGGCCAGTATCGGGAGCGCGAACGCGGCGGTCTTACCGGTGCCGGTCTGCGCCTGGCCGAGCACGTCGGATCCGGCCAGCAGCGCCGGAATGGTGGCCGACTGGATCGGCGAAGGCGCCTCGTATCCGAGTTCGGAAAGGGTTGTGAGCAGCGATTGCGGCAGCCCCAGGTCGGTAAATGCCGGGGACGAAGATTCTGGGTCGGTCATGAGATATCGGGTTGTAGGCTTAGCCCCCCATGATAGCTCTTCGGCAACCCGGGGAAAGCCTTTGGCAAAAATGTTTCCTGATCACGCGTTTGCTTCGACCGGGAACGACACGCCATGGACAAGCTCTTCAGACCCCCCGGCGCCGAATCACAATGGTCGCCGCAAACCCGGTTGCCGCAATCACCGCGAGAAATCCGAAATAGAGTCTGTACCCGAGCACGTCGGGACTGTTGTCAACCAGCCAACCGGCCATCAGCGGCGCGAAAATGTCGGGCGTGTAGGCGATCATCGAGATGGTGCCGACGGCAATTCCCGTCAGGTGTATCGGAATGCCGGACTCCTCGAGCAATGCGAAGTAGATGCCCCGCAGCGCGAATACCGCCAGCGCGGTCGCAGTGACCTGCGCCCACAGCAGAGCGATTGGTGAAAGCGCCGGCGGAACCAGCGACAACGACGCATACGACAGCATCAGTACGACAAACGAGGCCCGGATTGCCTTCGAGGCCGAAACCCGGTCGGCAATGACACCGGCGATAATCGCAGCCGCCGGTCGCAGCCAGTCCCGGAAAGCGCCGAGCCAGGCGCCGAATTCCTTGCTGCGGTCGAACCCTCGTTCGGCGTACGCAGGAAACTCGTATGTACCGAGAAAGCTGAAATAGGCGCAGAAAATGATCAGCGCGATCAACCAGACCTCCGAGCTGCGCAGGGTCTGGCCGACCGACTGGAGCACGTGCTGTCTGTTGTCGCCGGACTGATTTCCGGAAAACGTCTCGTGGTCATCCGGCACCGTGAACCAGATCGCGATCCCGGCCAGAATCGACGCCGCCGAATAAACCACGATCACAGCCACGAGGCCTCCCTCGACGCTGTCCGACAAGCCAAAACATGCCGCGGCGATGGATCCCAGGCCGGCGCCGACAACGCCGCGGCCGCCGTCGAGGACGCCGAACGCCCTTCCCTGTTCGCCGGGCTCGGACCACAAGCGGACCGCCTTGATGAGTGCCGCCCAGAACGTGAGAATGCTGAAAACGCCCCAGAAGGCATGCACCGCGAGCAAGCCCGCGTAGCCCGGGACGGTGGCCATGTAGAGGCCGCCAAGGCCGGTGCCGACCAGCGACAATGTCAAAAGACGGCGAGCGGAGAATCGGTCGGCAAGCCAACCGCCCGGAAGATAGCAGACCAGCGCCAGGATGCCGAAAAGCGCGTTGAGCGCGCCGACTTCGAAGCTGCTGAGGCCGAACGTGGCCTCCATGCTGGTCTGGAAGCTCTTGCGCAGGTAAGGCAGCATGTAGATGCTTTCGCCCGCAAGGATCAGGCTGCCCATGAACAACATCCGATGGGGCGGCTTTCTGCCCGCCGTCGTCAATGGGTTTCCTTGCTGCACTGTGCCTGGTCAGCCGCCGCTCAACGCAGCTGGCTGTCCTTGCTGCCGCGCCGGTTCAGACTCGCGCCTGCCGCGTCGTTCGCGTCAGCCTCCTGCTGGCAGTCCACGCAGAGCCGGACGCCCGGCACTGCCTTGCGCCGCGCCTGGGGAATCGGTTCTCCGCATTCGGCGCACTCGGTCAGCGATTCTCCCTGCCCGAGGCGCGCACGAGCGCGCTTGACGGCGTCCTCGACGCTGGCGTCGATCTGGTCCTGAACCGCGCCGTCGCGCGCCCAGCCGCCTGCCATCAGTGTGCCTCGGCCTGATCGGCCTCTGTCTTGGTGGCATGCCGCGTGCCCTCGGCATGCTCGGGCGGTGCATAGACGGTGTAGAGCTTCAATGCGCGACTACCGGTATTGATGAAATTGTGCTCTACGCCCGCGTGTACGAAAATGAGGTCATTGGTTCCGACTTCCCGTGCCTCCCCTTCGAGCACGGCCTGGCCGTTGCCCTCCGTCAGTACAAGTATCTGATCATGGTCCTCGTGCACTTCCGCACCGATCTCCTCGCCGGGTTGCAGCGTCATCAAAACCACCTGGCACATCTTGCCGGTGATGACGGTGTCACGAAAATCTTCGTTCTCGAGTGATTTCTTGAGAATCGGCACTATGGATTTATCGACTGTCCTGGTCATCGGATGACCTCCGTTTGGTTTGATTGCTTCCTACCATGAAGCAAGTGGATTCAATTATTCGTCAAGACCGGCTATCCGGTCATGCCCGATCAAAGCGACTCAGGCCATCGGCGCGTTCGAATGATAGTGCCAGACGAATATCGCCGCTGCTCCGCGGTACGGACGCCACGGGCGTGCCACGGCCTCGGTCCGCTTCCGGTCGGGGCGCGCACGCATGTTCTTGAGGCGGTGCAGGCCGGCCTGGATGCCAAGATCGTCGGACGGCCAAACGTCCGGACGGCCCAGCGCGAACAGCAGGAACATTTCCGCGCTCCAGCGCCCGAACCCCTTGAGTCGCGTGATCTGCTCGATAACCTCGTCATCAGGAAGCTCGGCCATTGCTGCCGGATCCAGCGTGCCATCCAACACCGCCTCCGACAGACCGCGCGCATAGCCGATCTTCTGTCGCGACAACCCCAACGCCCGCAACTCGCCATCACTCATGTCAAGCACGCGCTGCGGGCGGAATTGGCCTTCCAGCGCTTTCTCGAGACGCCCGAAAATGGTCGCCGCCGCCTTCACCGATAACTGCTGGCCAGCAATGATTCGCATGAAATGCTCGAAGCTGGGCTCGCCGCGACGACGCTCTTCGGGATATCCCACCTGATCCAGCGCAACGGCGATGTGCCGATCACGCCCTGCCAGCTCATCCATCGCGAGTTCGAGGTGACGCTTGGTCAATTTGAATTCCACGCGCTGGCTTCCGATCCGGGTGATAGCATTAAGTTTAATCAGAATCCGGACGAATTGCCGGCGTGGCTCGAGCACCTGGACAATCGATCACTTCATCATGGAACACCTGCAAGACAAGAATCGGTGGCTGCCACCGGAACATGAACTCGAAGAAAAATTCGTTCTGACCGGTGGGCCTGGGGGTCAGCACGTCAACCGCACCGAAACCGGCGTGCAGCTTCGATTCGATGTGAGTGCATCTTCCTTCCTGTCACCATCGGTCAAGGCACGACTGCTCCACATGGCCGGAAGACGCGCAGATTCATCGGGTGTGATCATGATCGAAGCGCGCAGCAGCCGGAGCCAGTACCGCAACCGCGAGCAGGCACGCATCAGGCTGGCCGAACTCGTTGAAAAAGCTTCGAAACCGCCTCGCAAACGGCTCAAGACACGCCCGACGCGGGCGGCGAAGAAGAAGCGTTTGCGGGCAAAGCGCCATCGTGCGGGTTTGAAGCAGAAACGGGGCAAGCCGGCGCTGGACGACTAGGCGGTACCCGAGCAGGCTGCGGAGCACGTTGCATGCACCAGGTCGCCGGCATATGCACTCGCCGGCCGGCCATGAAATGAGGCCTCAGGCGCTGCTGGCCTCGCGCATCAGCGCTCTCCCGAGCGCCGCCTTCAAATCCCGGCCAAGGTCTTCGGCACTTTCAAGACCGACCGACAATCGCAGCAACCCCTCCCCTATGCCCGCCGACCTGCGCGCCTCTGCACTCATTGCAGCGTGCGTCATCGTTGCCGGATGCGCCACCAGCGATTCGACGCCGCCCAGCGACTCGGCCAGCGAAAACAGTCGGAGCCCGGTCACGAACCGTCGCACCGCGGACTCGCCCCCGATGAGGTCGAGGCTGACGATGCCGCCGAAGCCCCGCTGCTGGCGAACGGCCAGCCTGTGCTGGGGATGATGCTCGAGACCCGGATAATGCACCCGGCCGACTGCAGGATGACCGTCCAGGAGTCGCGCCACGATTCCGGCATTTTGTTGATGCTCTCGCATCCGGACGTCGAGCGTGCGCAGACCGCGCAACGTCATCCAGCTGTCGAACGCGCTTCCGGTCAATCCAAGGCAGTTCGCCCACCAGGCGATACGTTCCGCGGTTTCGGCGTCTGCGCAAACCACAGCGCCGCCCAATACATCACTGTGGCCGTTGATGTACTTGGTCGTCGAATGGACCACGATATCCGCGCCCAGACTCAACGGCTGCTGCAGCGCGGGCGTCAGGAAGGTGTTGTCGACCACCACCCGGGCACCCGACGCGTGCGCCGCATCGCAGATCGCCCGAATATCTACCAGACGCAGCAGCGGGTTGGTTGGGGATTCCAGCCACACCAGGTCGGCCGGTGCAGTCAGCGCCTTCCGCCAGGCTGTTTCGTCGTGAAAATCCACCCACTCGACCTCGAACACCCCGCGTCGCCCGAGCGCGTCGATCAATCGCCAGGTGCCACCGTAGCAATCGACCGGCGCAAGCAGTCGCTGCCCGGGCTCCACCAGCTGAAGGGCTACAGTGATTGCCGCCATGCCGGTCGCGGTAACGCAAGCGCCCGCCCCCGCCTCCATTTCACAAAGCGCATCGGCAAGCAGATCTCGAGTGGGATTGCCCGACCGGCTGTAGTCATGCTGCCGCGGGCAGCCCAGCCTTGAGAACGTGAATGTGCTCGACAAGTGCAGCGGCGGAATCACCGCACCATAGTGCCGATCGTCTTCTATGCCCGCGCGAACCGCACGCGTCTTGAGATCCAGATCGCCTTCATACATGGTCATGTTCTCCGTCGGCTTCGGCCAGTAAGCGCTCCAGCAAGGGATTCAAAAGCTGCGTGGATTTCAAGAAGGCGTCATGTCCGTACGGCGAATCGACCAGGTGCAGCCGAGCGCGGATTCCGATCGCACCGGCCAGTTCACGCAGTTGCGATACCGGCACCAGGTCATCCGAGGTGACGCCGATCAGGTCGGTGCGGCAACGGATCGTCGCCGGGTCCACGCAGTGGAGATCCAGCGCGGACGACAAGGCAAGATAATGCTTCGCATCGAACCGCTCGGCGAACGAAGTTCCGTTGTACTCGAGGTACTGCTCGATGCGGGCAAGCGTTTGTCCCGGATCGGTATCGTAGAAACGCTTGTCGAAAAGCCCGGCCGGCCGATAGCCGGTGAGGGCAAGGCTGCGCGCCAGCGCCACACCGCCCGCGGGGTTTCCCAGGCTGGTCAGTGATTCGATGATACGGCGCTGGATCAACCGGCCGGCGGTTGCTGCCGGGGTCGATCTGTGCGCACCGCTGATCGCGATCAATCGTCCGATCCGATCGGGATGCCGCGCGGCAAAAGCAAGGCCCACCATCGCACCGAACGAAGCGCCGACGAAGGTCTGGACGCGCGCAAGGCCCAGTGCATCCAGAACCCCGGCCAGCGAATCGGCAAAATCGTCCACCCCCGTCGTCCGGTCGTCTTCGGGTGCGGGCCAGTCGATCGAAAGCCGGCGGAAACGGCGAACGCTCAAGGCGCCTTTCGTGCCCGTAACTTCCGGCCACCATCGGTCGACTTGCCGGTCTGCGCTTATGCCGCCGAGCACGATCGCCAGCGGTCTGGCTTTCTTTCCCGATAGTCTGCAGCGTACTGGTCTCGACCGGCCGAGCTCCAGGGTCATGTCGTCCGCACTGGAATGCGCCGGGCCAATGCTTTCCGAAACCCGTTGCCGTCGCTGCGCATGCGAATGGGCGACACCTGCCGCCAAATCGATGACCGATTGATTCAACATGTCCCTTGACCTCCATGAATGAAAGAGCGCTCATGGACCGGGGACGAGGAGTGGAAGCACAAGAACGGGGGACGCCCCGCAAAAACGCGGCCACTCATCTTCCGAAAGCATTCGCTTCCGCAGGAATTGGCACCATGTCCGCGCGATGCGCGGCGGTTGCCCCGGCTTCAAAGGGCCTGTCCCTCTGCCGGTCTCGATGAGCTTGTGCAAAGAGATTAACGGTGTTCGGCCAGGCGGTCAAAGAACAAAGTGATCGGTCGAGCCTGCAAAGAACAAATCGTTATATGCTTGACCTGCTCATCAGGTGCGCCGGCTGTGTGGCGCAGGAAACGCAAGTGACGCAAGCACTTTGCCGCGAGCTTTAACGGCCCGGTTGAAAATTTATTCGGTGGCGGGTTGACTTTGAAGCTCTGATGTCCAAAGATAAGCTCAGCGCCGATTTGAAGCCAGCTTGCGGGCGCTTAAGAAATCCAGCTAAAGCGGCCGGCCAGATCGCCGTCCGTATTGCTTTCGGGTTCCCGCAACGACTCAACTTCGGTATCTTTCAAGGGCCGCTGCGTGGCGTGCCCGGTCCGAGCGAAGGCAAACGGGATTTTCGGTCAAGCGATGAAACTTCAGCAACTTCGTTTTTTACTCGCCGTCGTCGAGAACGATCTCAACATCACAGCCGCAGCCGAGGCGTTGTTCACTTCACAGCCCGGCGTAAGCAAGCAGATCCGTCTTCTCGAGGATGAGCTCGACCTGCAGATCTTCGTCCGCAACGGCAAGCGCGTGGAGGCCCTGACCGACGCCGGTCGGCGCGTCGTGGAACATGCCAGCCGGGTTCTGCAGGAGACCGAGCGTATCAAGTCGCTTGCCGACGAGCTTCGCGGTGAGGATCACGGGACGCTGGCCCTTGCCACCACGCAGACTCAGGCCCGTTACGTGCTGCCACAGGTCATTGGAGAATTTCGTCAACGCTTTCCGAAGGTCGATTTCCACCTCCACCAGGGCACTACCGAACAGATTGCCCGCATGCTCGATGATCGCCAGATCGATTTCGCGATCGTCTCCGGATCGTCGGAGCCCTTTCCGGATGTGGCCACTTTGCCGATTTATCAGTGGGACCGCGTGCTCGTCGTGCCGAAGCAGCATCCGCTTGCGACCGAGCGCACGCCGCCGACGCTGGAGACATTGGCCCGCCACCCGTTGGTCACCTACGTGTTCAGCGACCGACCGGAGTCGTCGCTGATGAGCGCATTCGCTGCGCAGGGACTGAGCCCGCGAATTGCTTTCACCGCACGCGACGCCGATGTCATCAAGACCTACGTTCGATCCGGTTTCGGCGTGGGAATTCTCGCCGGACTGGCCGTCGAGCCGGGAACCGACGACGATCTCGTGGTCATAGAGATTCCGGAACTGTTTCCCCGGCTGACGACCTGGATCGGCTACTCGAAGGATTTGTTGATGAAAAAATATCACTGCGAGTTCATCCGGCTGCTCGCGCCCCACCTGACCGAGGACGTTATCCAAAGCGCCTGTGGCGGCTGCCAGGCGGATCGACGCGGAGCCAAGATGCCGGAACTCGAAATACCGCTGCGAAACGGCATACCCCCGGCCGGCCTGTAGGACAAGCCACTACAGCGCCTCGAAGTGCTCCTACAAGCGACCGATCGGAATTCCTACACGCCAATGAGGCTTGCGCCGATACCCGCGCAAAGGCCTGAATCCTAAGCTGAACCTGTCTGATCAAGTCCAAGCCCGAGGGGGGATTGGACGTCAGCCAGCCAAAGGTGGGGTTCAGCCATGAAATACGCAATCTTGACAACTCTCGCACTTGTCACGGCGGTCTGCGCACAAGCCGGGCCGCTGAAGTCGTTCCACGACAGCAACATCATCGAAGACCAGTACATCGTGGTCCTGGAAGAAGACCAGTTCACGCCACCCGGTCTCACAAGAGCCGCCGAACGCCGGCGCGAAGTCACCGGAGCAGCCGATCTTCTCGCAACAGAGTATCGGGGCCGGCGCCAGCACGTGTTTTCGGAGAGCATGACGGGCTTCTCGCTCAACATGAGCAGTCGGCGGGCCCGACAACTTGCATCGGATCCGCGCGTCGCCGCTGTGGTCCCCGATACCTGGGTGACCTCGGCCACCGAAAACGTCCAGTCCAACCCGCCGTCCTGGGGCCTGGACCGCCTCGACCAGCGCGACGCGCTTCTCGATGACGCGTACGGATGGTACGCAGCCGAAAACGCCGAGCAGGTGCATGTATACGTGCTCGACACCGGTATTCGCAGCACGCATGCCGACTTCGGCGGGCGCGTCGACACCGTAAACAGCTTCAACGCCTATTTCGACGGCAACGACGTCAACGACTGCAACGGCCACGGAACCCACGTAGGTGGAATCGTGGGCGGCACACAGTACGGCGTGGCCAAGAACGCCGTATTGCACCCCGTTCGGGTCTTGACCTGCTCGGGCGCCGGTTCGCTCTCGGCCGTCATCGCGGGGGTGGACTGGATCACCAGCCAGGTTATTGAAAACCAGCATCCCGCGGTGGCCAGCATGAGCCTTTCCAGCAGTCCCTCCCTGGTGCTCGACAACGCGATCCGCACATCAATAGCAGCGGGCGTCACATACGTGGCCGCAGCCGGCAACAGCGGTGATTCGGCATGCTTCTATTCCCCGGCCCGCATCGACGAAGTGGTCACCGTGGGTGCGATCACCATGGACGACACCCGCATGTCCAACTCCAACTTCGGTGACTGCGTCGACATATACGCGCCCGGCGATCGCATCGTCTCGACCTTCAACCGCAGCGACAGCGACTCGGCAAGCATGTCGGGAACATCCATGGCCGCACCGCATGTCGCTGGGACGGCGGCACTTCTGCTCGCGCAGAACCCCGATGCAAGTCCTGCCGAGGTGGCGGAAGAGATCATCGCGCAGGCCAGCTCGTTCATTGACGAGTTCGGTGTCGACGGCACAAGCCCGCTGGTCTATTCGATGATCGAAGTCGATAGCGGCCCGGCCGACGGCGGGCTCGAATTCACGTCCGAATGCAACCCGCGCAGCAGGCGCTGCGTGTTCAACGCAACGCTTCCCGCCGAAAGCGGAACGGTCGAGCGCTATTACTGGGACTTCGGCGACGGCTCTACATTCGACCACAAACGGCCAATCGCCCGCCACGGCTTCCGTGACGAATCCGGATCTGTGTCGATAATCCTCGCGGTGGAAATCACCGGCGGCGGCAGCTTCATGACAAGCCAGGAGGTCGCGTTGCCCTTCTGACGGTTCCCACCCCGGTCACCAGGGCTTCAGGCCCGGGCTAGAGGTTCTTTTCCAGGGCAATGGCTGGCTCCGGACAAGATGACCCTCTGCCCGGGCCGTTTTATCGTCGATCGGGGCTCCTCAGCCGGATTTGAATTATGATGACGTCGAATTAACGATGATTCGACGGCATGATGACCGAATCCAGAGAAGAAACAGGGGTGACGGGGCGCGACGGCAACGACGATACGCCTTCGACCGCCTCGCCCGGCGAACCGCGCGACCATGCGCAGCTTTACCGGCTCCTGGCCGACAATGCGCGCGAAATGGTCTCGCGCCATACCGCCGATCTGACCTTTCTTTACGCTTCCCCGGCGGCCAGCCGGGTCATCGGATATCCGCCGAACCACCTGATCGGCCATCGACTGGACGATCTGGCTCACCCGGACGACCTCTCTTCCGTGCTTTCCACGTTCGCGCTGGCTCGCGACACCAGGGAAGACTCGAGCACGGTCTTCCGCTGCCGCGCGCCCGACCAGCAATGGCGCTGGTGCGAGGTCGTGTGTCGTGGCGTGCTCGACGAGGCCACGGGCGTCGAAGAAATCCATGCGTCGATTCGCGACGTTACCCGATACAAGCAGATCGAGAAGGCCATCGAGCGCGTCGCCAAGGAATGGCGAGGCACGTTCGATTCAGCCCAGGACGCCATTCTGATGCTGGATCGGCAGGCCAACATCATCCGCGTCAACATCGCAACACTGCGACTCCTTGAATGCGAATTCCGGGACCTGATCGGCAGACCGCTGGCTGAAATCACGCGTGACAGGCTACAGCTGGACGATCCTTTCCAGGTTCGTCAGGTATGGTCCGGAAAATCGCAGGTTCGCACCGACCTCGAACTCGGAAAAAAATCGATCTGGCTGCGATCCACGGTAGACCCGATCAAGGCCGAGGACGGCAGGCTCGAAGGCGCAGTCGTTATCATCGCGGACATCACGACCGAAAAACAGGCGGAAATGACGCTTCTGAAGACGCTCGAGGAGGTTCGGGAGCTCTCGTCCCATCTCCAGACCGTGCGCGAAGAGGAACGGCGCTCGATCGCTCGCGAGGTTCACGACGAACTGGGCCATGCACTGACCGCGCTGAAGATGGATATCGCCTGGCTGGTCAAACACGTTCCCGACGAAGATGGGGAAATCCGCAGTCGGGGCGCGGAACTCACCGGTCTGGTCGACCAGACCATTGCTTCGATGCGCAGAATCGTCTCTCGGTTGCGTCCACCCGTACTCGACGATCTCGGCCTGGACGCCGCACTGGAATGGCTCACGTCGGACTTTCAGCGCTACAGCGGCGTCGCAGCCGAAATCGAACTCGCGGATTTGCCCAGCCGTTTCCGCGGCACAGAGGCCAGCTGCATCTTCCGGATCGTGCAGGAAGCCCTCACCAACGTTTCCAAGCATGCGGCGGCAAGTCGTGTATCGATTCGCGGTGGCATGGATGGCGATTCATATCGACTGGTGATCCGGGACGATGGTCAGGGTTTCGATCTCGACGGCCCGGCGCACAGGACGGGGTTCGGCCTGCTGGGAATCGGCGAGCGCGTGCGTGAACTCGAAGGAGCGATGGAAATGGACTCGCTGCCGGGCCAGGGCGCCACGCTGGTGATCACCTTTCCGGAGGCGGCAATTCGATGATCCGGGTATTGATCGCCGATGACCATGCAATCGTTCGCGAAGGGCTCAAGCGAATCCTCGCCGACGATTCTTCGGTAGAAACGATTGCCGAGGCATCCGACGGCCAGGAGGCGGCTCGGCTGGTTCGACTGCACAAGCCCGACGTAGTGCTGCTGGATATCTCGATGCCGGGGCGCAGCGGGATCGACGCCCTTGCCGACATCCAGTCCGCGTGTGCCGATACCCGGATCCTGGTTCTGAGCATGCACCCCGAAGACCAGTACGCGATCCGCTGCCTGCGCGACGGCGCCGACGGTTACCTGACCAAGGAAAGCGCACCGGAGTTGCTGCTGGAGGCTATTCGTAAAATCCATACGGGCGGGAAGTACGTCAGTCCAATGCTGGCCGAGCAGCTCGTGAGCAACCTGAATCATGAGCACCAAAGCGCGCCGCACGAGGCGCTTTCCGACCGTGAACTGCAGGTCCTGGTGATGATCGGCGCCGGCGACACGGTCTCGCGCATTGCCGACAAGCTCTGCGTCAGCGTCAAGACCATCAGCACCTACCGTGCGCGCATTCTGGAAAAGATGGGGCTGGAAAACAATGCGCAGCTCATGCGCTATGCGATCGACAATCGGTTGACCTGATTCTGCCCCGCAGCGCGGCAGACTATTCCGACTCGTGCAGGCCGCATTCACGGGTCAGACCGAAAAAGCGCAGCTTGTCCTCGTCGCCGACCTCATGAATCGAACGGGTGGTGTGCCAGTCGCCGATCGACAGAAATCCCCGCTCGCGAAGGGGGTGATACGGCAGGCCGTGCTGTTGGAGGTAGCTGTGCACTTCGCGATCGCTCCAGTCTGCGATCGGGTGAATCTTCAGGCGTTGCCACTGGCGTCCGATCAACGCGACATCGGCACGGCTCG
>Ga0209936_1001001_pt1 | contig 15789 bp, 14 predicted proteins | sample SalPonR1_A_D1_MG_FD_185694 | JGI IMG/M metagenome (GOLD analysis project Ga0209936, IMG submission 185694) | Salt pond soil microbial communities from South San Francisco under conditions of wetland restoration - Salt Pond MetaG R1_A_D1_MG... ... | reverse complement strand
CAGCTACCAGTAAATCAGTATCGGTTTCGCCACACCGGGAAAGAATCTCGGCAACCTTTACCGGATGATTAATATAAGGAATTTTGCTCACGCCTTTCCGTAGCTGATATTTATGTCTTTCGGCAGCAAATGCAAATGCTTTGATAAGTTTTTGGTTTCCTTGTTCCATCATTTTGCTTATACGAAAATCTTTAGGAAAAGATATATTGATATCAGATAAAATCCACAATCAATAATAGGATACGATTTAAACCAAAAGGCTATGAATTTGTTCTATAAAAAAAAGAAGAAATGAAAAATATATTCATTCCAGGAATTTTCATTGTATTATCAATAAACATCAATGCACAGGATACTATTATGCAATACAATCCATTAACACCAGAAGAAGAACGGGTAATCCTCCATAAAGGTACAGAGATTCCCTTTAGCGGCAAATATGTAAACCACAATGAAGAAGGCGTTTATACTTGTAAACGCTGCAATGCGGTTCTATACCGCTCGAAAGATAAATTTGATGCTCATTGCGGCTGGCCCAGTTTTGATGATGAGGTAGAAGGGGCCGTGAAAAGAGTGCCCGATGCTGATGGTCGCAGGACCGAAATTATTTGTGTCAACTGTGGCGCTCATTTGGGGCATGTTTTTACAGGCGAAGGATTTACAGATAAAAATACGCGGCACTGTGTCAATTCTATCTCTTTAAAATTTATCCCGGAAAAAGAATAGAACACAGATTCAGTAAACTGAATACACCGATGGGGCAGATATTCACTGATTTAAAAAAATGCAGTCGATTGGCAGTGGCAGTAGGCAGCAGCAGTAAGCAGTACACATAAAAATAATATTCAACTATAAAAAACTTCGCGGCTTTGCGGCTTTGCGAGAAAAAACAGAACACAGATTCAATAAATTGAATACACCGATGATGCAGAACCTCACAGATTTATTTATTCATTATAACAGGAGGCGGCAGGTATAGTGACAGTAAGCAGTTTATTTGCCGGTTGGCAGGCGCAGCTGATCGCTCCAAAGAATAAAAAAGGAACTGTCCATAAAGTTTTCTAATCCGTTAAAGCTGAAAACCTGAATAATTCCCTTTTCGGACAGCTCCTTTATCAATAATTTCAGTACACTTTTTATTTAAACGCTTTTTCCAACAATCCGTCTCCGTCCATCTTCAAGCGGTCGAAATATTCCGGAACGGGTTTTCCCATCAGTTTATCAACATACAGTTTAGCCAGGTACTGACCAAGCATAAATCCTTGTCCGCGCAGACCAATAAACAAACCATGTTCAGGGTCAATCAACATTTTGGGCTCGACATAATAACCGGCCCAGATTGCCTGAAATCCTACAGATGATAAATTAGGAATCCAGTTGACAAATACTTCAGAAACAATTTCCAGGAAGTCCTGAGAATTTATTTTTAAGTTTTTGTCGGTTTCCATCGGTTCAATGGCCGGTGAGGCACAACCAATAATCTGGCCTGTTTCACCCAGCTGCTGTCCGTAAACGGCAGTAAAGCCTTTATAGTTTCTTCTATCAATAACCATTGACAATGGTTTCCCGTTAACCCCCAACATCGGTAAACGGCGGGTAATAAATGCCTGGTGTTTTACCGGGTAAATACCGGTTTGCAGTCCCAGCTTTTTAGCAAACTTATCGCCTTCGGGGCCTAACGCATTAATAAATACTTCGGTTTCGTATTCGATATAATCGTGATTATGGTCGCGAACAATCACATGATACGTTTTACCCGTTTTATTCACATCAATCAGTTCGCAATCTTCCTGAACCTCTCCGCCTTTTTCAATACCAATTTTTCGGATTAAATCAATCACTCTTCCGGGTGTTGCCTGCCAGCAATTATCCGTAATTAAGGCTGATTGATAGGTTTTTAATTCAGGGTTAAAATTAGGAGATATCTCTTTTTGAAAATCTTTCGGCTCAATCATCCGGGCATCCGACCATGCAATAGAAGCTTCGAGGTCTTTATATATCGCATCGTCATGAGCAAAAGTTATATATTTAATCGGGAGAAAATCAATATTCTGAATTCCCTGTAACTCTTTAAATATTTCAAGGTTATGATTCGCGATATCCGAAAGTTCGGGTAAGCTGAAATTGGGTCTTCCTCCGGCAATATTTCGCCACGAGGCTCCGCGTCCGTAGTTAATCATAACCGGCTTCTGCCCTGCTTCGGCAAGGTAGCGGAACAATGCACTACCTCCAATACCACCACCGGCAATCAACGATTGTACTTTAATTTTTTCACGGGCGGTTCCATTTAAATGGGTTATCACTTTTTCGTGGGCACTCCGTGGATAAAGCTCACCTAAACCCAACTGGTTGGATAAAGGTCCGCGTGGTGTAGCATCGCCAACCAGTGAAATACCATATTTTGGCAATACGGTTTTTAACCGCTTAATACAACGTTTACCCCGGCAGGCACCCATACCTAGGCGCGTGGTATGTTTCACTTCGTCGGTTGAGATATATTTCCGGTCGCCAATAACGTCTAAGATATCTTTCAGCTTCACATCATCACAATGACAAATATATTGTTCTACGTCACTGTTATCTTTGGTGTTTTTTAATTCAATCTGTTCAGGGTAGCTTTCTTTTACAATAAATCCGCGTACCCGGGTTAAATCTTCACCATGTACATCCAATGATTTTACTCTGGCAACATTGGTTTTATTTTCCTTTTTCAGGATTTTTTCGATTACCCCTTCGCCTAGTTTGTTCCCGTTATTGTCTACCAGAATTACTTCAGATTTTTCTTCTGCTGCATACTCAATAGGTAAAAACAGCCAGTCTTTTTTCAGGTTATACCCAAAAATGGCCAGTCCCGGACATTGATAAACACACTGCATACAACCGATACACTTATCAAAATCAATTTCAGGCACCGTGCTGGTTGATGATTTGGTTATCGCTCCATGTGGGCAGGAGAAAGCACATGGGTTACAAGCAAATCCGTAAAGACAATCAATAATCACAAAAGGTTTCTCTTTTTGCCGTTCGGGTGTTGGCATAAAAGGTTTCTCAATCACTCTTAAAGGGTGTTGTTGCGAATCGATATATTCTTTCGAAATTTTAAGATACTCGTCATAATCATACCGCAGGGCCAGTTCATCAACAATTTCGTAAGCAACCTGTTTTCCCCGCAATACCGCACTTGTTCCCTCGCCAATTCTGATGGCATCCCCTGCACCATGGCAATCGCGTCCAAAAATTTCTTTTCCTTTAATCAATAACGCATCATCAGGCACCAATCCGGTACAAATATTAATGGCATCAATTCCATCAATTACCCGTTCTGTTCCGGGTACCGGTTCAAAATTTTCAGCATCAGCCACTACAGCCCCAACTACTCCGTCATAACTTTCGTTGGGTATAGCTTTAATTAAGATAGTAGATGTAAGCACAGGAATGCCTAAGCGACGAACCCGGTTTGCCTGAACAGGAAATCCTCCTTCGTTGGGCTGCGCTTCGATAATTGCTTTTACATTGGCTCCGGCCTGCATCAGCTGGTATGAAGTAAGGTAACCGATATTTCCTGCACCAACGGTTAATACATTTTTACCCAGCAAGGTAAATTCCTGGTTCATCATTTTTTGAACTACAGCAGCCGTATAAACTCCCGGCACATCATCATTTTCAAACGGAGGCATAAAAGGAACAGCTCCGGTAGCAATGATTAAATGATCGGCATCCACATAATAAATTTCTTCGGTTTTAATATTTTTTACAGCCAGCCGTTTCCCTTCTAAAATATCCCATACGGTTGAATTCAGGAAGATTCCGTTATGATTGTCACCGGCTAATGTTTTGGCTATGTCAAATCCTCTCATCCCTCCAAATTTCTTTTCTTTTTCGAAGAAAAAGAACTGGTGGGTTTGCATCAAAAACTGTCCCCCAATCTGGTCGTTATTATCAATCACGATATTTCTGACTTTGTGGTCATTTAATATCTCACGGGCAGCTAATCCTGCAGGTCCGGCACCAATGATAATCACATCCGTTTTATATACTTCAAGCGATACATCGGTCGTAATTTTCCCTACTTTCGGTTCATAATCCCGGGGTATTTCCTTTACCTCTTTTATAGTATCAACTTTGGTAATACAAATTCGTCGTACAACGCCATCAACAAGCATTTCGCAAGCGCCACATTTACCAATACCACATTCAAGGCTACGGTTACGATTCTCGAGACTGTGGCTATGAACCGGAAAACCGGCCTGATGCAATGCTGCGGCTATAGTAAAACCTCTTTCTGCTTCTACATCTTTACCATTATATTTAAAGGTTACTTTATCTGGGGATGGGATTTCCAGGATGGGGTGTTTGCTTATTTTATACATAGCTCAAAATATTTTAAAATTTTAGTGCCCTAAAGTAACTACGCATCAACAAAATATCATATGATTTTTGTCAGGACGAATAAAAAACACCTGTCAATGAATACAAAATATGATTAAAAGTAAGGGGTATAAAAAATAAACTAATCAAAAATTTCCATCGCTATATTTTCAGCATTTGCAAATCTAACCAGATAGTTTTGCAACTGATTAAGATAAACCGCCAAATCATTTTTTCCGCTAAAGGATATGAGATTCATCGAAAGATTTTCTGTTTCAGGAGTGATTTTAACCCTTTCGGAGTCGCTGGTAGGGCTGCCAAACTTACCTTCCCTGTCTTCAAATACCGGAAGGTTTTCAATATTTAACAGTCCGCGTCCTATGCCATAATATTCATCGTCTTTAGTGCCTGTCGTAAATTGAACCGGAGGTTGTAATTTAGAAATATCAAAAGCACAAATAGAATAAAAAGAAGTAATGGAAACCAGGTTATTGATATCCACAATATTATTGATTTGATAAATCCCTTTTTCTTTTAGGATACGCCGCAACAATGCTTCGGAAGATAAACGGTAACGGGCAGGGTCTTTGCCTAAAACCTTATATGCTTTTCGGGAATCGGCAATGGGTGGTAACTTTGATATATCCTGTACGGTATATTTTTTTGAAAAATCATCACATGCATTAGCTAACAATTGGGATAATTCATGGGCTGACTCTTTTACCTGAACCTTTGCCTGTATACTTCCAATAGCTAAATTCTTCAACTTATCTTTTAAACTATCTGCAATATGAATTTTTATCATGGGGTATTTTCATTTTGTTTTGTTTCGTTGTATCTTTAATCTAAATTGAGCGATTAGAACAAAGCAAAGCGCTTTTCACTCCGGTTAAACCGCTCAACTTAGGTTTAATAAAAATAAACACTTTACCCGTATACTTGTTGTAAAGATAATCATCAATTAAATAAAAAATATGGAACATACTGTAAAAATTCTAAAAACGGAAAATATAACCCATGACGTTAAACATTTTGTTCTGGAAAAGCCTGAAGGATACACTTTTGAGCCGGGACAGGCTACCGCTTTATCTATCAATAAAAAAGGACATGAAGATGAGAAACGCCCTTTTACGTTTACCTCACTAAACAGTGACCCTCATCTGGAATTAATTATTAAGATTTATAGCGACCATGATGGAGTAACCAAAGAATTGGGGAAATTACAAAAATCAGACGAGCTGATTATCGGACCTCCATGGGGTACTATCCAATATAAAGGCCCCGGTTACTTTATTGCGGGCGGAGCAGGAATAACCCCATTTATAGCCATTTTAAGGCATCTGCAAAAAGAAAATCAGTTAAAAGATAATATTCTTTATTTTTCGAATAAATCAACAAAAGATATTATTCTGAAAGAGGAATTTGAAAAAATGTTGGGGGAAAATTTTGTGAATGTAATTACCCATGAGAAAACGGACGAATATATTCACCGCTTTATTGACAAAGACTTTTTAAAAGAGAAGATCAATGATTTTTCAAAACATTTTTACATCTGTGGTCCACCCAAAATGACGGAAAGCATACAGAAAGCTTTACAAGAACTGGGAGCAAAACCCGATGCGCTGGTATTTGAATAAGAATAGAAAATAGTGGTAGTTGGCAGAACTCCTTCGCTTCGCAACCGCACGCTGCCGCACGCTGCCGCTGAAGCTTTAGCGCAAGCGTCTGAAGCTTTAGCGCAAGCGTCTGAAGCTTTAGCGTAAGCGTCTAAAGCTTATAGCGAAGGCGGTGAAGCTACGGAGTTTGAAAGCGACAGTATGCAGTAGCAGCAGAAAGCAAAACTATACTAATTTTCAACAATAAAAACTTTACGCCATGGCGTCCCTGCCTACCGGTTCACCAGCCTTGGCTGGCAGGCAGGTTCGCGGTAAAAAAGATCATAAGCCAACAAGACTAAAAAACACAAAAAAAAGGCTCGAAGAATCGAGCCTTTTTCCGTTTAACCGCTAAATTATTCATTATCAACAAAGAAATCTTTTACACTTGTTTTAAAGTTATCAAAATCACTTTCAAATTCGGATTTAAATTCTTTCCATTCTTCTTTTGATTTAACTTCTGCTTCATCAAATCTGCTCTGCAATTCATCTCTCTTTGTTTTTAATTTATCAAGAGCCTCCTGCTGTTCCTGAGAAATTTTAGTCTTTTGGCTTTCAATTTCCTGGTTAAGCTTTTCAATTTTTTGATCAAAGTCTGCAATTGCATTATCCAAATCGCTTCTTAATTTATCCTTTTGAGCCTCTACAAGTTCGTCAGCTTCTTCGCCAACATCTTTTAATTCCTGTTTTACTTCATCTTCCTTCTCTTCTTCCTTTGGTTTTTGATTGCAACCCGAAAATAAAAACATAAGAGCTAAAGCACTAACGGCAAAAATTTTAATTTTTTTATCAATCATAATTATATCCTTTCTTTTGATTAAAAAATAATTTATTTTATTTTATTTTATTTTTTTCATTTAAGCCCATTATACTAAATAATTTACACAATTCCAAAATTATTTAATTGTTAATTAGATAATTATAACAAACCTCACCAAGCTTTTGTTTATATTCACAAATAAATTATTTCCTTTGCATAAAATTTTGCTTTTATGCTTGCATCCGAGAAAATACAATTATTACAATTTGATAAGCTACTGGAACATACAGATATAACTCATTTTTCAACCACCAGAACAGGAGGTTTTAGCAAAAACCATTTTGCCGGATTTAATTTGGGTTATACCGTTGGTGATGAACCAAAGAATGTTACTCAAAATTTCAATCTTTTAGCAAATATTCTTGAAATTGAAAAAAAACAGCTGGTATCTCCCAAACAAACCCACAGTAAAAATATTGGAATCGTAACATCATCTGGCGATATTTTCCCCGATACAGATGCATTAATAACAAACATACCGGGTATTTGCCTTTTTATAAGAACAGCCGATTGTGTGCCGATTTTATTATACGATCCGGTTCAAAAAGCGGTAGCTGCTATTCATTCCGGCTGGAGAAGTACTTTGCAGGAAATCTCCAAACATACCATAGAACTCATGCAAAGAGAATTTGGAACAAACCCTGCAAATTTAATCGCTGGAATAGGGCCTTCGATTGGACCTGATGTTTACGAAGTGGGACCGGAAGTGGTTGAGCAGTTCAAAAATCATTTTGCCTTTGATAACTATATTACTCCCGTTAAAAATTCTGACAAAGGATTATTAAACCTTTGGGAAATAAATCATCAAATACTAATCAATTCAGGAATACCTGATGAGCAAATTGAAATAGCTGAAATGTGTACCTATTCCAGTCCGGAACTATTTTATTCGGCACGCCGGGACGGAATAATTTCCGGCAGGATGGCAACAGGAATTATGTTAAAAAAATAGAAAATGAAAACCGCCTTACTGATACTGGTCACTATTGTTTGGGGCTCAACATTCTTTATCATTAAAGATACTGTTGCCACAGTTAATGAATATTTTATAGTTTTTATACGTTCGATTCAGGCATTTGGTGCTTTATTTCTTTTTATGCTTTTCACAAAACGAAATCAAATTCTACATAAAAAAGCATTTATACGGGGTATTACGTTAGGATTCTTTCTGGCGATAAGCTACACCGCTCAAACCATTGGGTTAAAATATACCAGCACCGGACACAGTGCCTTTATCACCAGCTCAGCAGTGGTTATTGTCCCTTTTATTCTTTACTTCTTTTTTAAAATTAAGATATTATCCATCGACTGGATGGCCATTTTGCTGGTTTTTATTGGTTTATTTTTACTGACTTACGATACGGGCACTTCGGTAAATAAAGGAGATGTCATTACCTTGTTATCTGCTTTTGCCGGAGCAACACACCTGGTTTTGGCAGGCCGCTATATTCAAAAAACAGAAACCCTCCCATTGATCAGCTACCAGTTTTTCGGGACGGCATTATTCAGCCTTACCGCCTGGTTTATTCTGGATGATTCGCCTGTAGAAATTAGCACCAAAGCATGGGTATCGCTAATATACCTTGGATTATTCGGCACGCTTTTTTGCTTTTTTATTGTGGTGTGGATTCAAAAATATCTTTCTTCCTTAAAAACCGCGATTATTTTATCTCTCGAACCTGTTTTTGCTGCCATATTTGGTTATTTTGTTATTCAGGAAATATTAACAGCCAAAGAACTCACCGGTTCGGCTATTATCCTTACCGGAATTATTGCCCATAGTGTTTTGAAAAACAGGATAAGATATAGTTATAGTCATGATTAAAACAGAATCTAACGTTTTAGTTGCTTAAAAAATCTTATTTTACAATCAAATACAGCTTAATCTATTGACTTTTATATAGATATCCTTTAAATTTACTTTTCCTTTTCACAACAATTTTTTTAATAACCTAAAAACACCTGTTATGAATACAAACAGTAAATTCATTCTGATTCCTTTATTGCTTATCTTCATTTGTCCTGTAAAGGATTTATTGGCTTCTAAAAAGAAAGGATTTTTATACAGTGACATTGTACTGGAAATAGAGGCTTCGGCAAATAAATCGATTACGTTTGCTACGCATGATCAGCGTCCTTATGTTTTGGATGGTACCCGGAAACCAGACCTTGCAGGTTATTTACGAAATGCGGTGGGCATGGCTTATCCTACCAGTACAAACTCACAACTCCCTTTGGCTGAGGTAATGAGCCAGGTATTTAGCAACTCCTTTGAAGCAAAAGGATTTAAAACACACGTTGTTAATACAGCGCATACTGAATCCTCTTTAGATGTAAAAGAAAAATGTAAAACATCCGGTTCAGATGTATGGGTCATTTTAACCCTAAAAGAATGGCAATCGGATGGATACGGGGGAAATGCAGATATTAAATACAATATCATCATGCAGGTTTTTGATAAAGAGGGAAATCTGTTGGAAGAAAAAACGGCTTACGCAGAAAGAGAAAATATGGGTTATTCAAGGAAAAAAGCATGGGATTTTTTAAAAGAAGAATCCCGCAGGTTTTTCAAAAGAAAAATGGAAGAAATGTTTAATAACGAAGAAATTATGGCTGCTATTCAATAATTGTTTTTAATACCCAATATGAAATAAACTGGGTGCTTTTCGCAGCATGCAACACTTTTTTATTTAGTTAAGATGATGCTGCTTGCGGCGATTTGTGTTTTGTACACTTACTTATCTTGCTAATCTTTAAATTTTAAAGCAGTTGCTGTTTAATAATATAAATCAGCCCTGTGAACATGCTAAACTATCGTTGGCCTCCAAACCATTGAGTGCAAGAAATTAATTGGCGCCAAATTAATTCTATCACAAATCATTTTTTAAATGAAAAAGGTGGCTAAAAACTAATCGTAAAGTCTATTCTGTTTTTTTGTTAAAAATTATAAGAATAATAATTTCAGCTCTTGCAATAAGAAAAACCATAAGGGCAAAAAGCGGATTTAATAAAGCCATTTTTAACCCTGCCGCCAATAAATCCACTGTTAGCTCCCCATAGGCTGAAACATTATCGAAAGCAACAATAAGGCCGAAGGTTCGCCCTAAGAAACCCCAGGCTACAACAAACCAGCCTATAGAAGATAGTAAAGAAATAGTTTTGTTATAATTGTTCTTTTCAATAAGTGCTTTAATAAATAAGCCTAAAACAATAACTAACAAAACTAAAATAGTGTACATGAAGAATGGTCCTCCATCATTAAACTTGTCAATAATTTGTCTCATAAGTGTCATAATTTTCTTGTTTTTAATGAATACTAAATCAAATGTATGAAGGATATCCTTTGCTTTTATTTAATTGCGATGAATGATAAATTTAGTACGCTTTTCAACAAATATAAGGGTAGAAAATGAATTTTAGTATGCTGACCTGGTCGAAAAGAACATTAAAATGGTTATTGGTCTATAAATAAAGGTTGATTCAAAGAAATTATGTAATATTGTTTTCATGATAGTGTCTGTTAACAATAAAATAAAAGTAATCACATTACATATCTTCTTATGGATCTCCATCTGGTTTTTCTTTATCTACTTTTTTAATTACAATTCAGAAAATATTAACTATCCGGTTTGGTTTGCCAGCTTGCTATTGCCACTCACTATGTCAACCACTTATTTTGTAGTTTATTTTCTTATTCCCCGCTATCTGCTTACCAAAAAGTATGTTCAGTTTGCCTTATATAGTTTCTATACCCTGATAGCTTCAGCCTATTTAATTGTAATGATTATTTACGGTTGCCTGATTTTTTTGCTTAGTCTTGATGTTGCAATTATGCCGCCCATGAGCAAAAACTTTATTTTTATTCTCATGATGGTTTATATGGTCGTAGGTTTAGTAAGTTTCATCAGTATTTTAAATCAAAATTTTAAAACCATTTCAAGAAATAAAGAACTCCAGAACAAAATTCTGGAAACGCAATTACAACTTAAGGAACAGGAACTGCATTATCTGAAGAGACAAATTCATCCGCACTTTCTATTCAACACCCTTAATACCATTTATGGATTTGCATTAAAACAATCAAGGCAAACCCCTGATATTATTCTTAAACTATCTAATTTGTTAGATTATATTTTATACCAAATCAACAAACCACAAGTAAGCTTAAAAGAAGAAGTTTTGCATATCAAAGAATATATCGGTCTGGAAAGAATCCGTTTTCAGGATACATTAAAAGTTGTGTTTAATGCGGATGATATTAACGGTGATATCAAAGTGGCTCCAATGCTATTAATTCCTTTTATTGAAAATGCATTTAAGCATGGCAATATTATCGATGGTTTTTTATCTATCGAAATCAGTATAAAGATTTCTAATAATACCTTAGATTTTAACATTCGAAATACTTGTAATCAGGAAAACCATAACAAAAAGCCGGGAATAGGTCTGGAGAATATTCAAAAAAGACTTGATTTAAATTACGGAGACAATTACCAGTTATCATATAACAATAGAAATAATTGGTATTCGGTAAAACTGTTGATTTCTAATTTAAATGTTACTAAAAATGACTAAAACCATACACTGTTTAATTGTTGATGATGAACCAACAGCAAGGGAAATTCTGGAAAATCATTTACAGAAAATTGATGCTGTAAAGATTGCCGGCAGTTGCAAAAATGCCATTGATGCATTTAACAAAATCAATTCAGAAAATGTTGATCTCATTTTTCTGGATATTAATATGCCTGAAATATCCGGTTTGTCTTTTGCTAAATCCATCAATCCTAATATTAAAGTTGTTTTCACCACAGCTTACAGAGAATATGCGATAGAGGGTTTCGATCTGCAGGCGGTGGATTATTTATTAAAACCTATTTCTTTCGATCGGTTGTTGCAGGCAATCAATAAATACTTTAATGAAAATGTTGTTGTAACTAGTAAACCGGATAGCATTATTCCTGAAAAGAATGATTATTTTTTTGTTCGGTCAGATCGCAAAATGATTAAAATTAATTTTGAAGAAATAACCTATATTGAAAGTTTAAGCGATTATATAAAGATACACCTGAGGGACGAAACTATTATAACACGCGAAACCATTTCAAACATCGAAGCAAAACTTCCACAAAATAATTTTATCAGAACCCACCGGTCTTTTATCATTTCATTAAAAGCAATCCATTCGTTTACCAATGAAACCATCGGTATTGGTAGCCATGAAATTCCAATAAGCAGGAGTTATAAAGAGGAGGTTTTAAAACGATTAGAAAATAATTAAAAAACAACTTCTGAATTTATCTCTTTTTGCTGCGCAGATTTTGAATTTTATCTCCTCTCTTTTGAGGCTTCTTATATTTTTTCCTTGTAAGTCCTGCCTTACCGCCGGAATTTCTCTTTATGTTTTTCTTACTCTTTTCATGAAAAGATGGGCCTCGAACTACGCTGGATGAATTTCGGTTATGATCTTTAGAATCGATAACCTGTGGTCGTTCTTCCGGAATAAGCTCTTTCGATATTTCAACCCCTTCAGGAAAATCCAGAAAAGGAATTTTTCGAGACATGAGCTCTTCTATAGCTAGTTTATATGGCTCTTCCTTTTCAGTATAAAATAAAATTGTTTTTCCTTCTTCTTCAGCCCTGCCCGTTCGTCCAATTCTGTGCATATAATTCTCAGGGAAATGGGGCGTGTCGAAATTAATAACATGTGAGATTCTATCCAGATCTAATCCACGAGCCATAACATCCGTTGAAATTAATACGCGATTTTTACCCTGGTCAAATTGTTGAATAGATCGAATTCTATAATTCTGCGATTTATTCGAATGGATAACACACGATGCTGACTTCATATCTTCCGGTAAGGTTTCAAACAATAAATCAGCATTTTTCCTGGATGAAACAAAAACCAACACTTTACTAAACTCATCTTTATCTTTTAATAAGTGAGTTAATAAGTTCGCTTTTGTGTAAAAGTTGGGAACCTTATAACTGGATTGGGCTATATTGTCCAAAGGTGTTCCACTCACAGCAATTGATAATTTCACCGGGGCAATAAAAAAATCATCAATAAGCGCATCAATTTCGTCAGTCATTGTTGCCGAAAACATGATATTTTGCCTTCGTACTTTCAAAAGATCAAAGATGTTCGTTAGTTGAGGACGAAAACCAAGATCCAGCATGATATCCACTTCATCGATCACTAATTTCTTAATACCCTTTAATTGTAGCACACCGGTTACGGCCAAATCGTATAAACGGCCGGGAGTTGCTACCAGAATATCGGTACCCTGAGCAACAGCTTGTTTCTGAGTATTAATATTTGTTCCACCGTAAACACCTAATGATCGAATATTCATGTAGGTTGTTAACCGCTGAATATTTTCAACCAGCTGCAAAACCAACTCGCGGGTTGGAACCAGTATTAAGATTCTTGGATTAAGTTGTTTCGAAAATTTTAACTCATGCAATAAAGGCATTAAATAAGCAAACGTTTTCCCGGTCCCTGTTTGCGCAATTCCGACCATATCTTTCCCAGAAAGAATTACCGGAAAAGCTTTGCTTTGTATAGGTGTTGGTCTATCAAATCCTAAATCAATGACTGCATTATTCAAAGGTTTTGACAAATTAAAATTTTCAAACGAGTTCATGAACCATTATTTTTTGGCAAAGGTAATATTAAACTTTCAAATGATTTGCAGATCATAAAATCCATAAAAAAACATTATCTCGATAGTTTTGATTTGGCATACCACTTTTTCGCTTTTTGTTTTCGTGCAACTGCCGATTTAGGTCTTGAGTAACCTGCATTTCTTTTTGTCCGGGGTTGCTTAGAAGCCTTTACAGCATTATGATCCATTAACGGATAAGAATGATCTTCAATCACCGGTATTTTTTTAGCAATCAATTTTTCAATTTCTTTTAAATACGCTTTCTCTGTGGCATCACAAAACGAAATGGCAGTTCCTTTAGCACCTGCTCTTCCTGTTCTTCCAATTCGATGAACATAGGTTTCGGCAATATTAGGAACTTCGTAATTGATCACAAATTCCAGTTCATCAATATCAATTCCACGTGCCGCAATATCAGTCGCAACCAAAACACGCGTTGTTTGTTCCTTAAAATTACGTAACGCTCTTTGACGTGCATTTTGTGACTTATCGCCATGTATGGCTTCTGACTTAACATTTTTCTTATTCAGCATTTTAGCAACCTTATCAGCGCCATACTTTGTCCTTGTAAAAACCAAAGCAGTTTTAATATCTTCGTTATTTAATATATCCGCTAATAAAGCATTTTTATTTCCTTTATCGACGAAATAAACCGATTGTTTAATAATATCGACCGTTAAAGATTCAGGACTTACGGAAACTTTCTTTGGGTTATACAATATAGAACCAGCTAATTTAACAATTGCCGGCGGCATGGTTGCCGAGAAGAACAGGGATTGTCTTTTCTTTGGAAGAACCTGAATCATTCTTTTCACATCATGAATAAATCCCATATCAAGCATCCGGTCAGCCTCGTCCAGCACAAAAATCTCCACATCGTGCAAACTAATAAATCCCTGGTTCATCAGATCTAACAAACGCCCCGGAGTTGCAACCACAATATCCACTCCACCTTGTAATGAAGACGTTTGCTTATTTTGATTTACACCCCCAAAAATCACCGCACTCTTTAAATCCGTATGCCTGCCATAGGCTTTAAAACTCTCTCCGATCTGTAATGCTAACTCACGTGTTGGAGTTACAATTAAGCTTCTTATTTTTCTTTTCTTACCATAGCTATTATCTGCACTTAATAATTGCAGAATAGGAATAGCAAATGCAGCTGTTTTTCCTGTTCCTGTTTGTGCGCATCCCAGCAAATCTGAACCTTGTAATATGATGGGTATAGATTGTTCCTGTATGGGTGTTGGAATTGTATAACCTTCTTCTTTTATAGCCTCTAAAACGGGCTTAATAATGTTTAATGAATTAAATGGCATAAATAATTTTGTATGTTGTAGTATTAAATTTTGTTCTGTTACTCGCTTCGCTTAGTTCGACAAGTTTACAAGCTTTTGTCTTTGGGATGAAAGTTCTAATGCAGTAAATTGTTGATCATAAATTTGGGCAAAGGTAGTGCTTTATTTTTAATAATCGTTTTTATTCATCATAAGGTTTTTGATTAGCTCTATGAGATTTATTCTTTTTAAGCTGGCTGGCGGATAAAATGCCTGTTAAAAATAACTGTTGTTTTATTTGAAGTTGGATTTAATTCATTAGTCAGCCGCTGACTTATTGAAAAGCTGGAATACAGAACATTTATTTTTAAAATAAAATACGGTAGCAATTTTTAGTTATTTTTGTTAAACTTGAAATCATTTAAAACATCAATTACAAAACAAAAATAAAATACCATGAAAAAAATTTATCTGCTCGTATTACTTAATTTTCTTATTCAACCGGCTTTTGCTCAGCAAAAAGCTGAAATCAAACAATGGTTGGTAACAAATACACAACAAGTCAATCTACCGGCTTTTGCCGATGTTAAGAATGTTGATGGAGATACTTTTGATGCCTCGAACTTAATTAACACAACCCAAATTGATGATGAATCGTTGAACTGGAACACCAAAAGTTTAAATAACGACAGTCTGCTTTTTACTCAAACGGGTAAAAATAATTTATTCCTGCTCAAAAGTTATTTATCCGTTAACCGATGGACCAAAGGAAAATTAAACCTTACCCTTAACTGCTATTACCAGGTATTTGTTGATGGAGTCCCGGTTAAAACAAAAAACAGTGCCGATGCAAACAGTAACAAAATTCAACTTGAGCTTAACCGGGGGAATCATGAAATTATGATTAAAGCGATTAGTTCTGAAGAAAATGTAAAACTGGCTGCACAATTTGAATACGCAGATGAGTTTAAAGATTGCCATGCTACGTCAAGCTTAAA
>Ga0209936_1000995_pt1 | contig 15829 bp, 13 predicted proteins | sample SalPonR1_A_D1_MG_FD_185694 | JGI IMG/M metagenome (GOLD analysis project Ga0209936, IMG submission 185694) | Salt pond soil microbial communities from South San Francisco under conditions of wetland restoration - Salt Pond MetaG R1_A_D1_MG... ... | reverse complement strand
TAGCATATCATTAGACCTATCTTACCAAACTCTGTATCAACAAGTGTCAAATCTTTTCCTGGTGTAAGAGTTTCTGATTCTATAAAAGTTTGTCCACCTTCTATGTCTATATCAAAAAGATGAACTTTTCTGTGTCTACCTATTTGATTCCCTTTTCTATCGAATACGTATGAAGTATTGTAAACTTCACCTGAATCCTCCTTTTCCGGAATTGAACCAGCAAATAAATAAACTTCATATTTTTGAGCCAAGTCTGATAATTTAGACCAGGTTTTACCTCTTTCTTTTTCAGAATATTTTTCAAATAATGACTTATCATATGGACAATTAAACATTTCTGGTAGTACAATTATGTCGGGATCTTGTTCCTTCATTTCTTCCAAATATTTTTCTACTTCTAATATGTTTTTTTCTTTGTCAGGATAAACTTTCATCTGAACTTGACCTATTTTCATATTATTCATCTCCTATCATTAATATAATCTCTTCCCATCTTTCCATAAGTTTTTCTATCTTTTTTTCGTATTCTTCTTTTTCTAAATAAAGTTCTTTTAATTTTTGCCCATCTCTTTTATTTTTATTCATACTAAGGGCTATTTCTTCTACTAATTTCTCTATATTATCTATTTTGCTTTCTATTTTTTCTTTTTCTTGAGCTAAAATCCTTCTTTGATTTTTGGAAAGTTGAGATTTTTCTTCTTTTAATTCTCTTTCTTTTTTCTTATTATCTGTATCTTCCTTTTCTTTTCTCTTTCTTTCTGCCTCTATTTCTAGGATTTCCGCTTTTTTTATCTTATAGTAATCGTAATCTCCATTATATGTTTTTATCTTCTTATCTTCTATTTCTACTATTCTGTCAGCCAATTTATTGATGAAGTACCTATCATGGGACACAAAAAGAATTGTACCTTCAAATTCAGTTAGAGTTTCTTCTAAAATTTCTCTAGAATCTATATCCAAATGATTGGTTGGTTCATCTAAAATCAATAGGTTTACTTTTCTGTATAGGAGTATTCCCAGCTTTAATCTAGTTTTTTCTCCTCCCGAAAGAACCTCTAAAGTCTTAAATACATCATCTCCTGTAAACAAAACTTTAGCCAGTTGCTTTCTTGCCTCACTTAAGGTTATATCCAATTCTCTATGATAGTACTCTACCAAATCCATAGAAGTATTTTGAAATTCTTCTTCTTGCTTTAGATATCCAATTTTTACTCTTGATCCTATTTTAATTTCTCCTTGGTCGCAGCTTTCATTACCTTCAATAATTTTTAAAAGGGTAGTCTTACCAGTCCCATTATCTCCTATTAATCCTATAGAGTCGCTGTAGTATACTTCTAGATTTATCTTTTCAAATAAAGTCTTATCATAACTTTTAGTGATATCTTTAAGGGTAACTACTTTAAAACCAGAACGGCTAATTCCATTGGCATTTAACCTTATCTTTCTAGAGTTTAGTTTTGGTTTCTCCATCTTATCCATTTTTTCAAGACGTTTTTCCAACTCTTTAGCTCTTTTATACATTTTATCACTATCTCTACTTTTACCCCATATTCTGTATCTTTTTATCTGTTCTTCCATAGCATTGATTTTTCTTTGCTGATTTTTATAATGCTTATATATTTCTAAAAATCTTCTTTCTTTCTCAACTACATAGTAAGAATAATTACCATAATATATCTGAGCTTCATTTGGAGTTATCTCTATTATTTTTTCAGAGATACTGTCTAAAAAGTATCTATCGTGAGAAATGAGCATTACTGCTCCCTTGTAGTCCATTAGATAGGACTGAAGCCATTCGACTGAACTCATATCCAAATGGTTGGTTGGTTCATCTAAAAGAAGTATATCCGGTTCTTCAAGAAGAACTTTTCCCAGAATAATTTTTGTCTTTTCACCACCACTTAAGGTATTAAATCTTCTTTTAACAAGTTTTTCAATTCCAAGACCACCAATTACCTTGCTTAGCTTTTCATCTATCCTATATCCTCCACGGAGTTCGTATTTTTCTTCCATTTTACCATAGGCTTTTAATATTCTGTCGTGATTGTCATCTAGTGTATCTTTAAGCTTATCTTCTAATTCTTTCATTTTGTCTTTGATTTTATATAAATCTGTAAAGGCAAGATATAAAATATCCATACCAATAATAGAGTCATCGTAGTCAGGTATTTGTTCGAGATAACCAACTCTTGATCCACTTCTTATATAAATCTCTCCATCGTCGGCATATTCTTCATTTACTAATATTTTCATAAGGGTGGTTTTACCGACACCGTTTTTACCTACGACCCCAATTTTTTCCCCTTTTTTAATATCTAAGCTTATATTTTCAAATATTAGGTCTGCCCCAAAATATTTTTTTAATTTTTTTACTCCACATTCTATCATTTTATGTCTCCATTTAATTTTCTTATAACATTATAAACTATAAACTACCTATATATCAAATCTAAGTCTAATTCCTTATTTGTTATATTTTCTTAATAAACTTCATATTGGCTATATTGTAATAAGAATTCATTTAATATATAATTAAATTGGCAAAGAAATTTTAGGAGGTATTAATTATGGAAAAACTTATAATTACTGCAGCTATTAGTGGTGCAGAGGTTACAAAAGAACACAATCCAAGTGTTCCTTACACAGTTGAAGAAATAGGTAGAGAAGCAGAATCAGCCTACAAGGCTGGTGCCAGCATAATTCATTTACATGTAAGAGAAGATGATGGTACTCCAACTCAAGACAAGGAAAGATTTAAGGCTTGTATGGATGAAATCAAAAAAAGGTGTCCTGATGTTATAATCCAACCTTCTACAGGAGGAGCTGTAGGAATGACCGACGAAGAAAGACTTCAGCCTACTGAATTAGGACCAGAAATGGCAACCTTAGATTGTGGTACTTTAAATTTTGGTGGTGATGAAATTTTCATTAATACAGAAAATACTATCAAAAATTTTGGTCGTATTTTAATTGAAAGAGGAGTAAAACCTGAAATAGAAGTTTTCGATAAAGGTATGATTGACTATGCCATAAGATTCCAAAAGAAAGGTTTCATTAAAAAACCTATGCATTTTGATTTCGTATTAGGAGTACAAATGTCTGCTACAGCTAGAGACTTGGCTTTTATGGTAGATAGTATACCTGAGGGTTCTACTTGGACTGTAGCAGCAATGGGAAGACATCAAATCCCTATGGCTATGATAGGTATGGCTATGGGAGGTAACGTAAGAGTTGGTTTTGAAGATAATATCTATATATCAAAAGGAGTATTAGCAAAGTCTAATGGAGAATTAGTAGAAAAGGTCGTTAAAATAGCTTCAGAACTAGGTCGAGAAATAGCTACTCCCGACGAAGCTAGAGAGATTTTAGGTTTAAAAAATAAATAAATTTAATAAAAAAATCGAACTTTCTTAAGTTCGATTTTTTTATTATTTATGTTTTGCCGGCATTTTAGCAACATCTATACGATTTATAGCTTTTTTTAGAGCTATCTCTGCTCTTAAAAGCTCCATATGATTTTCTTTTTTTTCAAGTCTTTTTTCGGCTCTTTCTTTTGCTCTTTCCGCTCTACTTATGTCAATATCTTCCGGCCATTCAGCTGTGTCTGCTAAAATAACAATTTTTTCCTCCATTACCTCAACATAACCTTGAGAAATAGCTGCATGTTTAATTTTATTATCTACTAATATTTTAATTGGTCCAATTCCCAAAGGAGTCACAAAAGGTTCATGATCATACATAATTCCAATACTTCCTTCTACTCCTTTAACAACTACCAACTGTACTTCATCTTCAAAGAATTTTTTTCCCGGTGTTATTATCTGCAGCTTAACCTTATTCATAAACTACACCTCTCTTCCTAAATTTCTTAGGAACATTTTAATCTTTTCCTTCTTTTTTCATCTTTTGAGCTTTTTGTACTGCTTCTTCTATTGTACCTACTAATAAGAACGCCTGTTCAGGTAAATCATCGTATTTACCTTCTAAGATTTCCTTAAATCCTCTAATTGTTTCTTTTATAGGAACATAAGTACCAGATGTACCTGTAAATTGCTCTGCAACATGGAATGGTTGAGACAAGAACCTTTGAATTCTTCTTGCTCTTGAAACTGTTATTTTGTCTTCATCTGAAAGTTCATCCATACCAAGTATTGCTATAATATCAAGAAGTTCGTTGTATCTCTGCAAAGTCTCTTGAACTCTTCTAGCTACATTATAGTGTTCTTCTCCAATTACCTGTGGATCCAATATTCTTGACGATGAGTCAAGTGGATCAACTGCAGGGTAAATACCCATCTCAGATATTTTTCTTGAAAGAACCGTCGTAGCATCAAGATGGGCGAATGTAGTCGCTGGCGCAGGGTCTGTCAAGTCATCAGCAGGTACATAAACAGCCTGTACTGATGTGATAGATCCTTTTTTAGTTGATGTTATTCTTTCTTGAAGCTGTCCCATTTCTGTTGCTAAAGTAGGTTGGTATCCAACTGCTGAAGGCATTCTACCAAGTAGTGCAGAAACCTCGGATCCAGCCTGAGTAAATCTAAATATATTGTCTATGAATAAAAGTACATCTTGTCCTTCTTCATCTCTAAAGTGTTCTGCCATAGTAAGTCCCGACAGTCCAACTCTCATTCTAGCTCCTGGTGGTTCATTCATTTGACCAAATACCAGGGCTGTCTTGTCAAGTACACCTGAATCCATCATTTCATAATAAAGGTCATTTCCTTCTCTTGTTCTTTCTCCAACTCCCGCAAAAACTGATAATCCACCGTGTTCTTTGGCTATGTTGTGAATAAGCTCCTGTATTAGAACTGTTTTTCCAACTCCTGCTCCTCCAAATAGACCGATTTTACCACCTTTTGAGTATGGACATATAAGGTCAACCACCTTAATTCCAGTTTCAAATATTTCCGTACTAGTACTCTGATCTTCATAAGATGGTGCTTCTCTATGAATAGGTGCTCTTTGTTTCACTTCTCCTAGCTCTTTACCATCTATAGGCTCACCAAGCACGTTGTACATTCTTCCAAGAGTTTCTTCTCCTACAGGAACTGATATAGGTCCTCCTGTATCAACTGCTTCCATTCCTCTTACAAATCCGTCTGTTGAATCCATAGAAATACATCTAACTGTATTATCTCCTGTATGCTGTGCTACTTCAACAACAACAATTTTATCATTGATTTCTATTTTAATAGCATTCATAAGTTCTGGAAGATTATCTTCACTAAATTCTATATCTACTACAGGTCCTATAACCTGCTTTATTTTTCCTTTGTTTAGCTCCGCCATATATATCTCACATCCTTTCGATTTTATTCAAGAGCATCTGCTCCTGAAACAATCTCAGTTATTTCCTGAGTGATTGAAGCCTGTCTTGCTCTGTTGTACATTAGTTCTAAGTCATCTATCATTTCTTCTGCATTGTCTGTCGCACTTTCCATTGCAACTCTTCTAGAACCCTGCTCACTAGCTGAGGCTTCAATACTAGCTCCATATATTACACTATTTAAATATTTTGGTATAAGGTAGTCCAAGACAGATTCTGGAGATGGTTCATATCTGAAAATTATAACATCCTCAGATTTTTCCATATCTTCTTCATCTTTTTCTAGTGCTAAAGGTAGCAAATCTAATACTCTAGGATTATAATTTATCGTACTAATAAATTCAGTAAATACTATCTTTACCTCGTCTACCTGACCATCTTTATACATTTCTACTGCTTTTTCTCCAACAACCTGAGCGTTGCTTAATTCAGGAGTTTCCGATATGCCTGTCATTTCGTAACTGATATCATATCCTCTTTTTCCAAAATAAGACCTTCCCTTTGATCCCATACATATAAGTTTTGCCTTAGATTTATCCTCAATTATTCTTTCTGTTAGCTTACATACATTTGAGTTGTATCCACCAGCTAATCCTCTATCTCCAGTTAGGACTATATATAGAGTTTTATTTATTTCTCTTTTTTCAATAAATTCGTGTCTAATACCTTTAGAATTTTCTACTATTTCTCTTATGCTTTCATAAATTTTGTGGTAGTAGGGCTTTGAACTTTCTAATTTTTTTCTAGCTCTTTTTAACTTAGCAGTTGCAACCAATTCCATAGCCTTTGTAATCTGTTTAGTACTAGAAACACTTTTAATTCTTCTTTTTATGTCATTCATATTCTGGCCCAAGTTATCACCTCCTGACCTTTTAGTCAGTTGTTATTCTTCGTCTTTTAAATTACTCTTGAATTTTTCAGCATATTCATCTAAAGCTTTATTTAACTTCTCTTTAGTTTCATCTGATAATACTCCGCTTTCTTTTATTACAAGTCCTATTTCAGGATATTCTTCATCCATGAAACTGTAAAGTCCATTTTCAAACTCGCTTATATTTTCTACGGATATTTCTTGAAGATAATCATTATTTGCTGCATATATTAAAATTACCTGTCTTTCTACTTCTACAGGTTTATACTGTGCCTGTTTAATAACTTCCATAAGTCTTTCACCATGGTCAAGAGTGGCCTTTGTTTCTTTGTCAAGTTCTGATCCGAATTGAGCAAAAGATGCCAACTCTCTATATTGTGCCAAGTCAAGCTTTAGTGTTCCTGCTACTTTTTTCATGGCTTTTATCTGAGCTGATCCTCCAACCCTTGATACTGAAAGTCCTGCATTTATAGCTGGTCTATGTCCTGAGAAGAATAATTCTGTCTCCAAGAATATCTGACCATCTGTAATTGAAATTACGTTGGTTGGGATAAATGCTGAAATATCTCCAGCTTGAGTTTCTATAATCGGTAGTGCTGTCATAGATCCTCCACCGTATTTATCATCTAGTCTAGCTGCTCTTTCTAAAAGTCTTGAATGAAGATAGAAAACATCTCCAGGGTAAGCTTCTCTTCCTGGTGGTCTTCTAAGAAGTAGTGACATAGCACGATATGCAACGGCATGCTTTGATAAATCATCGTAGATTATCAGAACGTCTTTTCCGTTGTACATAAATTCTTCACCTATAGCTGCTCCTGCATATGGTGCAAGGTACTGAAGCGGTGCCTTTTCACTTGCTGATGCTGAAACTACTATAGTGTAGTCCATAGCATTATTTTTTTCAAAGATTTCAACTGTTTTAGCTACTGTAGATCTTTTTTGACCTATAGCTACATATATACATATTACGTCTTGATCGTGTTGGTTTAATATGGTGTCTATCCCTATTGCTGTCTTACCAGTTTGTCTGTCTCCTATGATTAGCTCTCTTTGTCCTCTTCCGATTGGAATCATAGAGTCTATAGCTTTGATTCCAGTTTGGAGGGGAACAGTAACTGATTTTCTTGTAATAACTCCAGATGCTTTTTGCTCTACAGGTCTAAATTTGTTTGATTCAATAGGTCCTTTACCGTCAATAGCCATACCAAGAGAGTTTACAACTCTTCCTAGCATTCCTTCACCTACTGGAACCTCAACAATTCTACCAGTTCTTTTAACTTCGACTCCTTCTTTTATGTCTTCGTCGCTTCCTAAAAGAACACAACCTACATTGTCTTCCTCCAAGTTTAGAGCCATTCCAAAAACATCATTACCAAAATCAAGGAGTTCACCAGACATACATTTTTCAAGACCATGGATTCTTGCTATACCGTCTCCTACTTCTATAACAGTACCAATATCTACTACGTCTAAGTTTTCTTCGTATTTTTTAATCTGCTTTTTAATTATTTTACTTATTTCTTCCGGTCTTAAACTCATAATTTTTTAGTCACCCCTATCTTACACTATTAGTTTTTTTAAGCTGCTTTCGATGTTTGTAAGTTTTTTCTTGAGAGTACCATCTATGACCTTGTCTCCAAGGACTATCTTTACTCCGCCTATTAAGGTTTCATCGATTTTATTTGTCAGCTTAACATTTTTATTTGTAGTTTTGCTTAGTTTTTCTTCTAATGATTCAAGCATTTTTTTATCTAATGGCATTGTAGTGTAAGCATCGGCTTTTACTACTCCATTATGTTTGTCCACAAGTTTTTCATATTCTTTTGTTATTTCAAAAATATTTTTAATTCTTCTTTTATCTAAAATTATCTTTATAAAATTATTAACTTCTTTACTAACTTTACCTTCAAAAGTTTCCTCGAAAACATCTTTTTTCTCATTAATACTTATTTTAGGAGTTTTTAGCAATTCGAAGAAATCTTTATATTCACTACATATATCGCCTATGAATTTTATTTCTTCTAAATATTCTTCAAGTTTATTATTTTCTTTTCCTACTTCAAATAAAGCCTGAGAATATCTCTTAGCTACTAGTTCTGCCATTTTGATTCTCCTACTTCCTTAATAAAGTCATCTACAAGTTCTTTGTTTTTATTTTTGTCGACTTCATTTCCAAGTACTTTTGAGGCTGCCATCATAGCTATATTTGATATTTCATCTTTCATATCATTTAATGCTTTTTTCTTTTCTAGTTCTATATCTTTCTCTGCTTTTTCTTTTAATTTTGCAGCTTGTTCCTTAGATTCTTTGATGATTTCATTTCCTCTCTCATCAGCCTTTTTCTTTGCTTCTATGAGGATTTCCTGACCTTCTTCTTTTACATTGTCAAGTTTATTTTCATACTCTGTTTTAAGGCTTTCCGCTTCTTCATTTAAGTTTTCAGCATCATCATAAGAACTTTTTATCTCATCCTGTCTTCCCTGAATAAAATTTGTAACGGGGACGAAAAGGAATTTTTTTAGGACCAAATACAAAATTAGGGTGTTTACTATCTGGAAAACAAAACTCCAGGAAAATTCTACAAGCCCTGCTTTAAGCATATAGCTGCCTCCTTTTCATATTTTTCAACACTATGGTGTTGATTTTATAATAGATTTATTAATGGGTTTGCAAATAGTAGTATCAATGCTACGATAAGTCCATAGATACCTGTAGTCTCCGCAACTGCTGCTCCAAGAAGCATAGTTCTTATAACATCTCCTTGAGCTTCCGGTTGTCTTCCTACACCTTCTGCTCCTTTACCTGCTGCATATCCCTGTCCTATACCAGGGCCTATACCTGCTATCATCGCTAATCCAGCTCCTATTGCTGACGCTGCTAAAACTAAAGCTCTTCCAGTGATTGGTTCCATTATCTTTCCTCCTATTCAATCGTGTTTTATTTTTTGTTTGATTTCTTCTTTCATCCTAAAGTAATTTTAATAGCGGATTTGCAAACATTAGTACTAAGGCTATTATTAAAGCATATATTCCTGTAGTCTGAGCTACAGCCTGTCCTAATAACATAACTCTTACTACTGATGACTGAAGTTTTGGTCTTCTTCCAACCATTTCAGTACTTTTACCTGCTGCATATCCCTGTCCTATTCCAGGACCTATTCCTGCTATCATTGCCAGGCCGGCTCCTATTGCTGATGCTGCTAAAACAATTCCTGCTCCCTGCATTCCTATCAGTGGGTTACCGTAAAGTATGATAATAGCTACTACTAAGGCTAATATTCCTGAGGTTTCTGCTACTGCAGCTCCCAGAAGCATTACCATAGTAACCTGTCTCGAACTTTTCTTGTTGATACTTACAGCTTCTGCTCCTTTACCTGCTGCGTATCCCTGTCCTATTCCAGGACCTATTCCAGCTATCATTGCCAGTCCAGCTCCTATTGCTGATGCTGCTAAAACCAATACCTTAGGCTCGAAAGAAGCAAGCCAGTTTAAAAATCTTACTATAAAGTTTACTTCTACTTCCATACTGCTTCTCCTTTCAGGTTAATCCATAGCCATTGCTATATATACCATGGTAAGCATAGTAAATATAAATGACTGTAATACTCCGGCAAACATATCAAAATATACGTGTAATACTGCCGGTACACCTGCGCTTAATATCGGTGGTGCTGACGATCCTAACAATGATGCACTAAGACTCGCTAATCCTCCATACAACAAACTCATAATAACCAATCCACCTACTATATTTCCGAATAAACGAAATCCTAGTGATATTGGGTTTGCTAACTCACCAATAATATTTAGTGGTAGTAAAGGTGCTAAAGGTTCCGTAAAACTTTTAAGATATCCTCCTACTCCTTTACTTCTAGCTCCACTAATGTGAACTAATATAAAGGTCATCATTGCCAATGACATAGTTGTGTTTACATCTGCTGTTGGAGGTCTCATCCCAATAAGTCCTATAAGGTTAGCTATTGATAAAAAGACTAATAGTGTTCCCATATATGGGGCGAATCCCATTTTGTCCTCTCCCATTGTTTGAGCAGTAAGATTGTTAACAGCTTCAACTAAAGCTTCCACCATACTTTGAAGAGGTCCAGGCACTTTTTTCAAATTTCTTGTAACTAATATTGAGAAAACAGTTAAGACAGCCATAATAAACCAGGTGACAGTAACTGTCTCAGTTACTTGTATTCCTGCTATTTCAAATACGACTGTTGGGCCAAAGCCACCATCCATCAATTTTCCCCCTTTCTCCTGAATATTCTTTTATAATATTCCTTATCGCTAAATAAGTTTGTGACAAGGATTATTAACTTAATTAATACTATTCCTATTACAGCTGCTAGGGCATTTATATAATCTGCTTTTAGTGCAACTATAATTACTACACCTGTTATTATAAACCTTATAAAGTAGTTTACTGTAGCATATCCCTGTGCCTTATGAGGAGGCATTTCAACTGCTCTTTCCATTGTTCTAGCTAAGAGTATAAAATTTAGGATTCCTATTAATCCTCCAAAAATATATCCATAAGTCCATCTCATAGGTTCATTTAAAAAAATAAAGGATATAGCTATAAGAACTGCAAGTATTGTAATTGCTTTTTTAACTATAGATAATACTAGTTCTACTGAATGATTCAATGCTTCACTTCCTTTTATCCTGATCTCTTAGACCAATTTTAAATAAATTAAGGAATGCTGCTCCAACTCCAATAATTATAAATATAAATAAAAAAATGTAATTTGTTCCTATTAAATTATCCAGGAATCTCCCTAGGAAAAAACCTATGGCAATAGGAACTAACATAACTATTCCTATCTGGGTTATTAGTACTAATCCCTGCATTATTTTTAATCTATTTTTATCCAAATCAAACACTTTCCTATCTTTATATACTTGATAATTATATCTTAATTAGCTAAGTATTACAATTATATGTAAAATATTTTGAATTTTTTAGTTTATTATTTATAAACTTTCTTTAATGCTGTGGTTATTATATATATATTTAACTATTTTTTCAAATTTAATTTAGGAAAACATTTGCACAGCTAAAAAAAGAGAGATAAATGCAAATTTACCCCTCCTAACTATTCATTCGACTTAATTCCAATCAATAGAATCCTAGCATATAATAAATAAAAAGTCAATGGCATACAACTCTTAATAAGGATATATCTCTTCGTATTTCTCATCTTTTTCTAAGGCTTTTTTGTATTCACTAGGTATAACTTTTTTTAGGTGACTTGAATACTCATTCCAGTTTTCTAAAATTTCTTCTGCTACTGTGCTATTTGTATATCTTTTATGATTTAAGATTATATTTTTTATTTTTTCAATATCTATTTGATTCAGTTCTTCTATCTCTACTGAATTGTTTATACAGGATTTCTGGATTTTATTGTCTATATCTAATATCACAGCTATTCCTCCGCCCATACCAGCAGCAAAGTTTTTACCTACTTCTCCTAGTATTACAACTATACCATCTGTCATATATTCACATCCATGGTTTCCTATGCCTTCAACTACTGCTAAAGCTCCGCTGTTTCTTACTGCAAACCTTTCTCCTACTACACCGTTTATATATAGTTCTCCTGATGTACTTCCGTATAGTATGGTATTACCTGCAATTATACTTTTACCGTAATCCGTGTTTTTAGGCTTTTTGATGATTATTTTTCCACCAGACAGGCCTTTTGCAACAAAGTCATTTGCATCTCCTTCAAGTATTAAGGTAACTCCTTGAGTTGTAAAAGCTCCAAAACTCTGTCCTGCAGTACCGAAAAATTTGAATTTTAATGTATCTTTTTCAATTTTTTCATTAGGAAATGTCTTTATAATTTGACTGCTTAACAAAGACCCTACGGATCTATCTGTGTTATGTATTTCAAAGCTTCCTTCAACTTTTTTTCTGTCTATAAAGAAAGATTTGCTTTTTTCTATCAATTTATTATCTAATCCTTCATTTAAGTTATGTCTCTGATTTTTAGATTTATATGTCATAACTCTGCTGGGAAGGTCCGGCCTGTAAAGTATTTTAGAAAAGTCTATTTTCTTACATTTCTTCTGATTTATTTCTTTCTTTTTTTCCAGTTTATCTATTCTGCCTACCATTTCATTAATAGTTCTAAATCCCAGCAAAGCCATATATTCTCGTATTTCTCTAGCTAAAAATCTCAAATAATTTACTGTATGCTCAGGATCCCCTGTAAACTTTTCTCTTAATTTTCTATCTTGAGTAGCTATTCCAACAGGACACTTATTTTTGTGACATTCTCTACACATAACACAACCTAGTGTTACTAATATAGATGTGGAAAAACTGAATTCTTCTCCCCCCAACAAACAGGCCACTACTATATCTCTTCCAGTTTTAAGCTGACCATCTACTTGCAGAGATACTTTACCTCTAAGGTTGTTAACCAATAAAACTTGGTGAACTTCACTTAATCCTATTTCCCAAGGTATGCCAGCTCCTCTTATAGACGAGAGAGGCGATGCTCCAGTACCTCCATCATGGCCACTTATCAAAATCATATCAGCATGAGCCTTGGCTACTCCTGCTGCGACAGTACCTACTCCTTCTTTCGATACAAGCTTTACACTAATCCTTGCATCTTTATTAGCATTTTTCAAGTCAAAAATAAGTTGAGACAGATCCTCTATTGAATATATATCATGATGTGGTGGTGGTGAAATCAAGTCTATTCCCGGTAAAGAATGTCTTATTTTACCTATATATTTGCTTACTTTCTCTCCAGGAAGATGTCCTCCTTCTCCCGGTTTAGCTCCCTGAGATATTTTTATCTGTATTTCTTCTCCAGAGTTTAAATACTCCATTGTTACTCCAAACCTACCGGAGGCTACCTGCTTAATTGAACTATTTTTATTGTTCAAACTTTTTTTAGAGTTAATTCTGCTTTTGTCTTCTCCTCCTTCACCTGAATTACTTTTAGCTCCTATACTATTCATAGCTACAGCTATTGCTTCATGGGTTTCTTTGCTTATAGATCCTATAGACATAGCTCCACTACAAAACCTCTTAATTATCTCAGATTCAGGTTCTACTTCTTCTAAAGGTATTGATTTCATGTTTTTAAATTGAAGTAAACTCCTTAAAGTTGTAGGGTTTTTATCTTGATTATCTATTAATTTTGCATACCTCTTATATGCTTTATAATCATTATTTTTAACAGCTTCCTGAAGTGATTTTATTGATTTTGGATTAAAAAGGTGGAATTCACCATCTTTTCTGTATTTATACAATCCTCCTGTAGGTAAATCCTTGTTTTTTTGCTCTTTTTCTTCTCCATATGCTTGTTTGTGTTTAATAATTACATCTTCAACTATATCTTCTAAACCTACTCCTCCTATGTTGGAAGTTGTACCAGGAAAAAAGTCATCTACAAAATTATCATTTAATCCTAGTATTTCAAACATCTGCGAACCATGATAACTTTGAACTGTACATATTCCCATTTTTGACAGTATCTTTGCTAATCCTTTTGATGCAGCTTCGATATAGTTTATTACTGCTTTATTTTCATCTATTGTAATACTTTTTTCTTTTACAAGTTTTTTTATCGACTCTATTGCCAAATACGGATTTACCGCACTTGCTCCGTAAGCAATTAAAAGTGCAAAGTGGGTTGTTTCTCTAGCATCAGCACTTTCTACTATTATAGATATTTTAGACCTTAATTTCTCTTTGATAAGTTTATTATGCAGATATGAAACAGCCAATAAAGAAGGTATGCTTCCATTATATCCGTCGGTTTTCTTGTCTGATAGTATAATTATGTTGTAGCCTTCTTCTATCTTATGAACTGCTCTATGATATAAGGTATTTAATGCTCTTTCAAATCCAGATATACCGTCGTCTATTTTAAAAGTCATTGGAATTATTGTAGATTTAATCTGATGATTTTTAAGTCCATTTATTTTCTTAATCTCCCAATTATCTATTATAGGTGTATCTATCACCATATACTGATTTTCTATATTATTAATACTGAGCATATTTTCTTGAGACCCTATAAAGTTCATTAAAGACATTATAAAACCTTCTCTAATAGGATCTACAGCAGGATTTGTAACTTGAGCAAATAACTGTCTAAAATATGAAAATACAAGCTGAGGTTCTTTTGATAAAATAGCTAGAGGCGTATCATTTCCTGTAGACCCTATTGGTTCTTTTCCATTTTCAGCCATATTTCTAATTATCAAATTTATATCTTCTTTTGAATACCCAAATTCTATCTGTTTTTCTTTTAGATTTTGAAAATTTATTTCACCGTTTTGATTTTCTTTTTCTCCAATATCATTAAGTAAGATTCTTTTTTCTTCAACAATCTTAGGATAGTCTACTATAGAACAAACCTTTTCTTTTAATTCGTCGTCAAAGTAGATCTTTTTTTCATTAATATCTATTAAAATCATTTCCCCAGGCTTTAATCTTCCCTTTTTTATTATACTGTCAGGTTTGATATTTAAAACGCCAAATTCCGATGCCATAACTACTTCATTATCCTTTGTTATTACATATTTCGCAGGTCTGAGGCCGTTTCTATCTAAAGTTCCTCCTACTTGATTGCCATCACAAAAAAGCACAGCCGCGGGTCCATCCCAAGGCTCTATCATTGATGCATGATATTCATAAAAACTTTTTTTCTTTATATCCATTATGTCGTCATTTTCCCAAGCTTCCGGTATCAACATCATTAGGGTATGAGGATTGTTTCTACCGTTAGCTCTAATAAATTCAAAAGCATTGTCTAAGGAAGCAGAATCACTTTTTCCTTTTTGAAGTATTGGATAAATTTTCTTAATTTCACTACCAAATACTTCTGATGTTATTATCCCTTCTCTAGCATTCATCCAGTTTCTATTCCCCTTTATTGTATTTATCTCTCCATTATGAGCTAAATATCTAAAAGGCTGAGCTAAATCCCAAGTAGGAAAAGTATTTGTACTGAATCTTTGATGTACTAGTGATATTGAACTTTTATAGTTTAAATCTATTAAGTCTAAAAAATATTTTTCTATTTGATTAGCCAAAAGAAGTCCTTTGTATATTATGGTTTTTGAAGACAAAGAACATATATAAAAATATTCTTTATTTCTTTTCACCAGTTTTTCAACTTCATTTTCTATAATTTTTCTTATTATGAAAAGTTGTTTTTCAAATTCCTCTTCTCCAAGTTCCTTTGTGTCTTCTACAAAAATTTGTCTAATAACGGGCTCTGTTCCTCTAGCTGTTTCTCCAATATGTGTATTATCAGTAGGCACAAACCTCCAACCCAAGGTATCAAATCCTTTTTCCCTTATCACTCTTTCCGTAATGCCTTCGCATTGAAACCTTAGAGCAGGTTCTTTAGGCAAAAAAATCATACCTACAGCATACCTTCCTTCTTGAGGCAAATTTATTCCGTCATTAAGACATTGGATTTTAAAAAATTCATGAGGTATTTGGGTAAGAATTCCAGCACCATCTCCAGTATTTGGGTCATTACCAGAAGCACCTCTGTGTTCCATATTTTTTAATATTTCTATTCCTTTTTTTACAATATTATAACTTTTTTCACCTTTGTAATTAACGATAAACCCGACACCACA
>Ga0209936_1000993_pt1 | contig 15867 bp, 11 predicted proteins | sample SalPonR1_A_D1_MG_FD_185694 | JGI IMG/M metagenome (GOLD analysis project Ga0209936, IMG submission 185694) | Salt pond soil microbial communities from South San Francisco under conditions of wetland restoration - Salt Pond MetaG R1_A_D1_MG... ... | reverse complement strand
GCAACAGTTTCCAATCCAGGTTGTGGACCATGTCTGGGAGCTCATCAGGGAGTTTTAGCTTCAGGTGAAAGCTGTTTATCAACATCCAGCAGAAATTTTCCAGGAAGAATGGGTAGTACTGAGGCTAAAATTTATAGTGTATCTCCGGCAACTGCAGCTATATCAGCAATCAAGGGTAGATTAGTTAAGGCTGAGGAGAGTGATCTAAATGGAGATAATTAAAGGTAGAGCCTTTAAATTTGGTGATAATATAGATACTGATCAGATATATCCCGGTCGTTTTTTGGATATTTCAGAACACAGTGAAATAGCTGAACATGCTATGGAGGGAGTCGATCCTGATTTTACAGATAAAATAGATGAAGGTGATATAATAGTTGCCGGGAATAATTTTGGCTGTGGTTCAAGTAGAGAACATGCAGTGATTACTCTAAAAGAAGCTGGTATCTCTGCAGTAATTGCCAGCTCTTTTGCCAGGATTTTTTACAGAAATGCTATTAATCTAGGACTGCCTGTTATTGAAATAAAAGATATGAAAGTAAAGGAAAAAGAAGAGTTGATTATTGATATTAATAAATCTACAATAAAAAGAGAAAATGGAGAAAAATATAGTTTTATTTCATTTCCTGAACAAATAATGGAGATTTTAGAGACAGGTGGAATAATTAATTATTATAAAAATAATGTGGAGGGTTAAAATGTTAGATTTATATAAACCACCAATTGAAGAAGTGACAGATTTATGGGATGGTAGGGTAGACAGTGAAAATGATTTTAAATCATTTCGCTGGCATCAGTGGCTGGATTTTATTGATCTCAATCAGAAAGAAGAAGTTTTAGATGAGGGAGAAAAAGGTTTTTGTTTTTTAGGTTATAGTTGTGACCAGGGGGTAAAAAGAAATAAAGGGAGAGCTGGAGCTGTTAAGGGTCCGGCCAGTATTAGAAAGGAATTGGCCAATCTTCCCTGTAGATTTGATAAAAATGTTAAACTTTTTGATGCTGGAGATATCATATGTGACGGCCATAATTTGGAAGATGCTCAAAATACTCTTGCTCAGGCAGTAGAAAAAATAAAATCACTTAATCTATTTCCCATTCTTCTTGGCGGAGGACACGGGATTGCTTTTGGGCATTATCAGGGGCTTGTAAATTCAATTCATAATGATGAACAATGTCTGGGAATTATTAATTTTGATGCTCATTTTGATCTTAGACCCTATCCAGATGGTGGCAACTCAGGTACTATGTTTAGGCAAATAGCTGATAAATGTCAAAAAGAGGGAAGAGATTTTCCATATTTTTGTGTAGGGATTCAAAAATCAGGGAATACTATAAGTTTGTTTGAGAAAGCAGATGAACTTGGAACAGAATATATTTTAGCTAAAGATATGAATAATTTAAATATGATGGAGAATCTGGAGAAATTAAATAGTTTTATTTTTGAAAATGATCATATATATTTAACTATCTGTTCAGATGTCTTTTCCTCAGCTTATGCTCCAGGTGTTAGTGCTTCCAATCCAATGGGTATTGAGCCTGAAATTGCCTTGAAATTAATAAAACATATAATAAAATCGGGGAAGGTATTTAGTTTTGATATAGCTGAAGTTTCTCCTCGTTTTGATCTGGATAATGTTACAGCAAATCTGGCTTCCATAATAATTTTTGCTGTAATTAATACTTTTGTTAAGGAAGATGTCAGTGTGAAATAAATTTTTTGACGTTTTGGACATTTTTTTGACGCTCCTTTAATATCATAAAGATAAAGAATAGTAAAATTTTTAAGTTGATAAGTTTTTTGAAGATTTTAAAATTATAAAAAGGGGGAGATCAAATGTCTCTAGATTCAATTAATTTTGATGTAGATAAGGCAATGAAAGTTAAATTGCCAGATGAGTTACCGGAAAAACCAGATTTTAGAGATGATATTAGAAGAGCTCCAAAAAGAGAGCTTAATTTATCAGAAGATGAAATGGAACTGGCTTTAAAGAATGCATTGCGCTATGTGCCGGCACATTTACATGAAGAAGTTGCTCCAGAATTTATGGAAGAATTATTAACAAAGGGTAGAATTTATGGTTACCGTTACCGTCCAAAGGGTGAAATAAAAGCAAAAGCTATTGACGAATATGAAGGTAATACTATTGAAGGTAAAGCTATCCAGTTGATGATTGATAATAACCTTGATTTTGATGTAGCATTATATCCTTATGAATTAGTAACTTATGGAGAAAGCGGTCAGGTCTGTCAGAACTGGATGCAGTATCGACTTATTAAAAAGTATTTGCAGGTTATGACAAAAGATCAGACTCTTGTTGTTCATTCCGGACATCCTCTGGGATTATTTCCTTCAAAACCTGAAGCGCCAAGAGTAATTTCTACAAATGCGCTGATGATTGGTATGTTTGATGATCCAGAACATTATAACAAAGCAGCTGCTTTAGGAGTAGCCAATTATGGTCAAATGACAGCTGGAGGCTGGATGTATATAGGACCTCAGGGTATAGTTCATGGTACTTATGGTACTTTACTTAATGCCGGTCGTAAGTTTTTAGGTAATGATGAAACTGAAGATTTAGCTGGACAATTATATATAACTTCCGGTCTGGGTGGTATGAGTGGTGCTCAGGCAAAAGCAATTGAAATTGCTGGTGGAGTAGGTGTTATCGCTGAAGTTGACAAATCAAGAATCGAAACCAGATATGAACAAAACTGGGTTTCCAAAATATCAGATAATCTTGACCAAATATTTGACTGGGTTGAGGAATATAAGAAAAAAGGTGAGGCAATTTCTATTGCCTATCATGGGAATATAGTTGATTTATTAGAATATGTTAATGAAAATGATATAAAAGTTGATCTTTTATCAGATCAAACTTCCTGTCATGAAGCTTATAGTGGAGGATATAATCCTGTTGATTATACTTTTGCAGAAGCCAGAAAATTACTTAAAAATGATCCTGCTAAATTTAGAGATGAAGTTGATAAAACTCTTAAAAAACACTATAAAAATATAAAAGAATTAGTAGATAGTGGAGCTTATTTCTTTGATTATGGTAACAGCTTTATGAAAGCTGTTTATGATGCAGGTGTAAAAGAAATTGCCAAAGATGAGGAAAATCCAGACAAAGGATTTGTTTTCCCATCTTATGTTGAAGATATTATGGGACCAATAATGTTTGATTATGGTTATGGTCCATATAGATGGGTCTGTCTATCAGGTAAAAAGGAAGATTTACGTAAGACAGATGAAGCTGCTGCAGAAGTGATAGACCCTGAAAGAAGATCTCAGGATTATGATAATTATCACTGGATTAAAAATGCAGAAGATAATGATTTAGTTGTTGGTTCACAGGCCAGAATTTTATATACAGATGGCCCGGGAAGAGTGGAAATGGCTCTTAAGTTTAATAAAATGGTTAGAGATGGAGAAATCGGTCCTGTAATGTTAGGAAGAGATCATCATGATACTGGTGGTACAGATTCTCCTTTCCGTGAAACAGCCAATATCAAAGATGGTAGTAATATTATGGGAGAAATGTCCATTCACTGTTTTGCCGGTAATGCCGCTCGTGGTATGAGTATGGTTGTCCAGAGCAATGGTGGTGGAGTAGGAATTGGAAAATGCTTTAATAGTGGTTTTGGTCTTGTACTTGATGGTAGTAAAAGAGTTGATAGAATTATTAAATCTTCACTTGACTGGGATGTTCATGGTGGAGTTGCCAGAAGAGCATGGGCCAGAAATGAGCATGCTATTGAAACAATGTTAGACTGGAATGAAGAAAAAGGGGAATTAGGTCATGTAACCTTACCATATCAACCTAAGGAAGGTCTTGTTGAAAATGTAGTTAAAAATTCTTTAGATAAAAATCAATAATTAATTCTATAGGAGGTAGAACTATGCAGCTTGATATTAAGCTTTTAGGTGAAAGAGATGTGCAATTAGCTGATAATAAAATTGAATTTCCCTATAAAAAAGTTGAAGCTTTATTCTATTATCTTATTGTAGAAAAAAAGATTTCTCGCAGCAAAGTTGCTTCTCTTTTATGGGGAAATATGACTGATAGTAAAGCTAAAAAGAACTTGAGGAATGCTTTATATCAACTTAAAAAAAGTATAACTGAGGATATATTCAAAAAAAGCGGTAGTTCTACACTCCATTTAAATAAGGATAAATATGATTTCAAAATTGATCTTGAACAATTTATGAAAAATGATTCTTTGAAAAAATCTCTTAAAGTCTATAATGGGGATTTTTTGGAAGGGTTTCTTCTCAAAAGATCCCCTTCTTTTAATGACTGGATCATTGACAATAGAAATTATTATCAGCAGTTATATATAGAAAAATTAAAAAAGAGAATAGAAAATTTAGAGAGCAGAGAAAAAAATGAAAAAGCAATTAATTATCTCCAGGATTTAATTAAAGTAGATGAATTTAATGAAATGGCCTATCGAAAACTTATGAATCTCTATCATAAAAATGGCCAGAGTGCAAAGGCTCTTCAGGTATATAAAAAACTGGATGAAATATTGGAAAAGGAACTCGGAATAAATCCTGATCAAAAAACACTCTCACTTTTACAGGAAATACGAAGTAATAAATCAGTAGTTTTGGAAAACGATCAAAATGTAAAATTTATTTTTAGAGATAAAGAGATTAAAGAATTAGTATTAAATACAAGAAATTTCAAAGCTGGGACTGAATCTTATTCTTATTTGATTTCTGGTGAAGCTGGTATTGGTAAAACAACTTTAATAAAGGAATTTTTAGATAAAACTAACCTTGAAGATACACTTGTTTTAAAAACAAATTGTTTTCAGGGGGAAGAAAGATATATTTTCAACCCTTTAAAAAATATTATCAAACAACTTCAGGAGAAATTAGATTTAAATGATCTTGAAATAAATTATCCCTGGAAAGGTGTGCTTTCTCTTCTTTTCCCTTCACTTTTTGCTAATACTGATATTGAAAAAAATGAACAGGTTGAATTTGATTCATTACAATATCAGTCTGCCTTAAAAGCTTTACTTTATCTTTTGTCCTCAGCTGCCAAAAAACAAAAATTAATACTTGTTTTTGAAGATCTGCAGTGGAGTGATCAAAAGAGCCTTTCTTTTATATCACAGTTAATTAAGGAAAATAAAAATAGAAGTATAATGGTTTTAGCTACAACAAGATTAAATCAAAAAAATAAAATTTTAGATGAATTTTCAGCCTTAAATAATCATAATTATCTAAAAGAAATAAAATTACCTCGCTTAAATTATAAGCAGGTTGTTAGTTTTGTAAATAAAACATTACCTGATTATAGTTTTAATAAAGAAATTTATCAAAATATATATAAAGAAACTGAAGGTAATACCTTCTTTTTAGTTGAATTACTCCGTTTATTTAAAGAAAAAAATCGGGAAAAAGCTCTGGCTGAATTTATACAGACTGAGGGCTGTCAGAACATTTTACACAATAAAATTTCTAATATATCAGAAAAAGCAAATAAATTATTGATGCTAGCAGCCGTCTGTTATAAAGAAATAAATTTTGAATTATTAAAAAGCATTAGTGGTATGGACGATTTTAAGCTGATAGAATTATTAGAAGAACTACAGAGTAATTATTTATTGGAAGAAAAAGATGATGATGAGTTGAAATACTGGTTTACCCATTCTAAGTTAAAAGAATATATCTATAATCAACTCTCAAATTCACGACTTAAACTATTACACCGCCGCCTAGCAAATTATTTAGAAAATGAAGTTGAATTTACCAGTAATTCAAGAGATCGCTATTCTAAGTTGATTTATCATTATTCTAAAGCAGGAAATAAACTAAAAGAACTGGAGTATTTAATTAAAGAAGCAGAAACATATTTTAAACAGACTCATAAGTTATTTCCTATCTTACATGATAATTATCTTGATAATGAACAGCTAGTCTTTTTGAAAAAGAAAGAGGCTAAAAATTATTTAGATGAGATAAAAGAGGTAATAGATAATATTAAAAGCAATGAGAGTAATAAAGAAAAATTGGAAGAATTAAAAGTTAAATTTTTGAATATAAATTCTCGCTATTATTTATGTCAGGGAGATTATGATAGGGCAATAAATCAAATAGAAGAAATGTTAAAAAGAGCAGAAAAGATAAATAATCATGCTATATTATTGGAAGGATATCAGGAACTTGCCGGTTTTGGTATTCAAAAAGAAAATCCAGAATTGATAGAAGATAATGCCAGAAAGATTTTGAAATTGGCAACAGAAATGAATAAAGATGAGTTAAGTGGAGTGGCTCATCGTTATTTAGGAGTTTCTGAGTTATATAAAAAGAATTACTTTGATGCTAAATTAAATTTTGAAAAAGCTTTAAATATATTTAAAAAAGCTGAAAAGTTAGGAGAAAAATTTTCATTAAATATTGCCGGTATATATAATTATCTGGGAGAAGTGGAAAGATATCGCAGTAATTTTGATAAAGCTTTAGAATCTTATCAGAAAGGTATCGAATATTATCAGGGACAGGATAATTCTCATGGTCTTGGAATTTTATATACCAATCTGGGTCTTGTTTATTTTACAAAAAATGAAATAAATAAAGCAGGTGAAAAATTTGATAAAGCTATAGCTATCTTTAATAAGTTAAATACTATCTGGGGTTATATTTCTATAGCTTATGCTTACAATGCTTTAATTGATTTTTATGAAGGTGAATATACTAAATCAAATAATCTGATTTTAAAAGCAGAAAATATTCTGAATCGTCATCATAAAAGATACTGGAAAGGGATTTTACTTAGAGTAAAAGCAGAAATAAACTCCAAAATAAATGAAAATAGTGATAGTTTAGATATCTATAAAAACATAGATTTAAAAGCTCAGGAAGACTATCTAAAAAAAGCTTATAATATTTTTAAAGAGATAGGAACTCCTTATGAAATTGAAACCGTCAAAAAATTATTTTAAAACACTTTAACTATTTTACGATTTATTGACGTAAAGTGTGTATTATTAATATACAGACAATTAAAAATATATAAACGATTTTTACGAAACCAAGATAATTAGACAAAATAGATTAGGAGTGGACAAAATGGAATTAAATTTCACCTTAAATGGAAAAAATGTTTCTATAGATATAGAAGCTGATAAAAGATTGCTGGATCTTTTACGTGATGATTTTCATTTGACCAGTGTTAAAGAAGGTTGTAGTGAGGGTGAATGTGGTGCCTGTACTGTTATCATGGATGGAAAAGCTGTTACTTCCTGTCTTGTACTTGCAGCCCAGGCAGATGGTAGTGAAATAATAACTACTGAAGGACTTGCTAAAAATGGGGAACTTGATATTATTCAAAAAGCCTTTAAAAATAATGATGCAGTTCAGTGTGGTTTCTGTACACCAGGAATGATTATGTCAGCTAAAGCTTTATTACTAAAGGAAGAAGATCCAACCAAAGAAGATATAGAAGAAGCAATAGCCGGTAATCTTTGTCGATGTACAGGTTATGTAAATATTATTAATGCAATAGCTGAGGCGGCAGATAAACTGGAGGCTGAAAAAGATGGGAAATAAAGTTTTCCAACCTAAATCTTTAAAAAGAGCTTTGAAGATTTTAGATAAAAAAAGTGATATTAAAATTTTAGCAGGTGGGACAGATTTAATTTTGGAACTTGATGAATTAAAAGCTGCTGGAAATAAATTAATGGATATTTCTAAAATAGATGAATTAAGATATATAAAGGAAAATGAAAAAGAAATTAAAATAGGGGCATTAATAACATTTGGAGAATTAGGAGAAGATAAGTTGATAAATAAATATATTCCATCACTTGCCAATGCTTCAAGGCAGATTGGATCTATTCAGATTAGAAATAGAGCTACAATAGGAGGAAATATTGCCAATGCCTCACCAGCTGCTGATTCAATGCCTGTTTTAAAATCTGTTGATGCTCAAATAAAAGTTAGAAGCTTAAATTCAAGTAGATTAATTCCGGCTGAAGAGGCAATAGCAAGTTTTTATCAAAATAATTTAGCTGAAAATGAAATTATTGAAGAGATTGTAATTTCTAAATCTAAAATAAATAACTTTTTATTTTTTGATAAAGTTGGTAGTAGAAAGACTGTTTCAATAGCCAGACTTAATATTGGAGCAAATGTAAAAGCAGAAAATAATTTAATTAAAAAAGCAGTTATTTGTTTTGGAGCTCTGAGTAAAAGAGCATTTAGAGCAAAAAATGTAGAAAGTTATTTAGAAAATAAAAAAATTAATAAAATCGACAAAAAAGAATATAATGATAAATTAAAAAATGTAGTTGATGAAGCTATTCCAGGTCGTTATTCTCAGCAATATAAAAGAAATGCTATCTGTGGATTGGGAGATAATTTACTAAAAAGTCTTGTAGAATATGCTGGGAAAGGAGAATAGATGATGAGTGATTATAAATATATTGGAAAAAATATAACTTTTAGCGATATAGATGAAAAAATAACTGGAAAAATGAAGTATGTTGGAGATAATCAGGATGATGATTTATTACATGTTAAATTAATTTTAAGTGAAGTGGCCAGAGGTAAAATAAAAAAAATAATTACTAATAGAGCAGAAGAAGTTAAGGGTGTAGTAAAAATCTATACTGCTCAAAATACTCCCCAAAAAAGATATAATGCTTTTCATTGGTACGAAGGTAAAAAATCATTAGAGGATGAAAGAATTTTATCTGATGAAGCGAGGTTTTATGGAGATAGGATTGCAGCTGTTGTGGCTGAAAGTAAAAAAGCAGCAAAAAAGGCTGCTCGTTTAATTGAAGTTGAATATGAAGAATTAGAGCCCTATCTTGATCCAGAAAGAGTACTTAAAGAAAAACCAGATTTAAATATATATGATAATCCCTTTGCAGAATTTGAATTTTCACATGGAGATCCAGAAAAAGCTTTTGAAAAAAATCTCGAAATATTTGAAGATAAAGTAACTACACCAAAAATTCATCATGCAGCTATGGAAAATCACAGCTGTTTGGCTTATCCAGCTGAAGATGGAAGATTGACTGTTTTAAGTCCCTGTCAATTATTATTTGCAGTAAGATTGGTAGTAGCAAAAATTGTTGATAAAAATTTAAATAAAGTAAGAGTTAAAAAAACTAATATGGGTGGAAGCTTTGGTTCTAAACAGGAAACCTTTCTTGAACCATTAGTGGCCTATATAGCTGATGATCTTAAAAGACCGGTATTATTAAAATTTAACCGTCAGGAAAATATACTGGCAACAAGGGTGAGAAGTAACACAGTCGGAAAGATTAAAACTGCAGTTAATGAAGATGGTAAGATAGTTGCTCGTGATATAAATATGCTTGTTGATGCAGGAGCTTATGTTTCTAATGGTAAAATATTAATTCCTGCTATGGGAAAAAAGATTTCTAGATTATATAAAATACCTCATCAGAGATTTAGAGGTGAGGCAGTTTATACCAATACTCTTATAGGTGGTCCGTGTCGGGGCTTTGGATCACCGCAAATCCACACATTAATCGAATTAAATATAGATCGTATTGCTAAAAAATTGAATAAAGATCGAGTAGAATTTAGAATGACTAATCTGGTTGATCCTTATGATGAAGATCCAATGGGTGGACCTAATTTAGGAAATGCTCAGATTAAAAAAGCTCTTAGAGAAGGAGCAAAGGCCTTTAAATGGGATGAAAAAACTAAAAATAATAGTACTAAAAAAGATGATAGATTCAAAAAAGGAATTGGGCTGGCAGCTGTAACTCATGTAAATGGTTATTTTGGAGCCTATCAGGATTTTTCCGGGATTAATATGCGAATATATGAAGATGGGTCAGTTCTTATAGATGCTGCTCTTCATGATTTAGGGACCGGTATTAAAACAACTATGGCTCAGATTGCAGCTGAAGTTTTAAAAATAGATCCAGCAACGATAACAGTTTTAGAAGGAGATACTGATCGCAGTCCTTATGATATTGGCTGTCAGGCAAGTAGATCTACTTTTGTCATTGGAAGAGCTGTTAAAGAAACTGCAGAGGAATTAAAGAAAAAATTAATAGAAGAGATAAGGAAGTTAAATGATTTTTCTAAAGATGCAGAAGTTTGTTTAAAAAACGGAAATATTTATGTTGATGAAGAAGAAAAATCTTTTAAAGATATAGCTAAAAAAGTACAAATTGAAAATCAAACTGAATTACTTGTTAACCATGTTTTTCAATCTGAAGGTAATCCTGCTTCACTTGCTGCTCACTTTGCTGAAGTTGAAGTTGATACCTATACCGGTCTTGTGGAGGTTACAGAATATGTAGCCTCACATGATGTTGGTCAGGCCATCAATCCATCTTCAGTAAAAAATCAAATTTATGGAGGAGTTCAAATGGGAGTGGGAATGGCCTTAATGGAAGAGATTAAATATGATGAGAATGGTATTCCTGAGAATCCTTCTCTTAGTGATTATCATTTAGTAAATGCTCCTGATATGCCGGATGTAAATGTTATTTTAGTTGAAGAAGGTGGGGATGAAGGACCTTATGGAGCAAAAAGTGTAGGAGAAATCGCAACTGTACCGGTAGCTGCAGCAGTAGTAAATGCAGTTAATGATGCGTTGGGAACTGAATTTTCAGAATTACCGCTTTCACCAGCCAGAATTGTGGAAGGATTGAATGAATAGGAGGGTATTAAATTGAGTTCTGAAATTGAATTGACAGGAAATGATTTAGCTATTGATGAATTTATTCAGGTTGTAAAAGAAGGAAAAAAAGTAAAAATAGCTGATAAAGCTTATCAAAAATTGAAAGAAGCAAGAGAATATGTTTTGAATAATCTAAATACTGACAAACCTATCTATGGTATGAATAGAGGTGTAGGAGAAAATAAAGATCAAGTTGTTTTTTCTGAATACTTTGAAAAATATAATAGAAATTTAATTTATGCCCATTGTGTTGCTGTTAAGCCCGAGGCAGATATACAAGAAGTTAGAGCTGCTCTTTTAGGAAGATTAAACACTTTATTGCTTGGAAGAACAGGTATTCAACCTGCTATTGTTGAAATGTATAGAGATTTCTTAAATTATGGTATACACCCAGTAATTCCTCAAAGAGGATCAGTAGGTGAAGGAGATATTGCCTGTTTATCTCACATTGGTTTGGCTATGTTAGGAGAAGGTGAAGTTTATTTTAAAGGAGAAAGAATAAAAGCTCAAAAAGCTTTAGATAAGACTGATTTAAAGCCAGTTAATCTGGGACCTAAAGATGGATTGGCAATAGTTAGTTCAAATGCATTATCTGCAGGAAAAGCTGCTTTAATAGTTGATAAAGTTGAAGAACTTGTTAAAAAAGCAGATTTGGTTTATTCACTAAGTTTAGAGGGAATTAAAGGAAATGTTAGTCCTTTGGATAAAAGAGTCAAAAAATTTAGACCTTATTCAGGACAAAAAGAATCTATTGATAGAGTTACTGATTATTTGGAAGGTAGTTTTATCTGGCAGAAAGGAATAGCTGAACATTTACAGGATCCTGTTTCTTTTAGAAGTGCCTGTCATATACATGGGGCAGTATTAGATTCTTTAAATTATGCCAAAGAACAATTAAAGGTTCAATTAAATTCATCAGATGATAATCCCTGTGTATTATATGAAGATGATGATATAGTTTCGACAGGAAATTTTGAACCATTAAGCTGGGTTTTAGGTTTTGAAATGGTTGCTAATGGATTGAGTCATTTATCAAGAATTTCCACTTCCAGAACAAAACATTTATCTAATCCTGAAACTACTGGTTTGAATAGATTTCTAACTCCGAAAATGGGAGATACTATTGCCTTTGGTACTATTCAAAAACCCTTTAGTGCCCTTGATGCAGAAATTAGGGATTTAGCAAATCCTAGTTCAGTTGATTATAATGAGTTAGCTGGTGATATTGAAGATCATGGGACAAATGCTCCTTATATTATGCAAAAATTAGAAAAAATAATTGATAATATTTATTATATTTTAGGAATAGAGATTATGCATTCTACACAGGCTGTTGAACTTAGAGGTGTCAAGGAAGCAATAAGTGATAAAACCTGTGATTTATTTAAAAGTTTTAGAAAAGAAGTAACATTTTTAGATAAAGATAGACCATTAAGTCCTGATATAGAAAAAGCTAAAAAAGTGATTGAAAATTATTAATTATAAGGGAGGTGTTAGAATATTTAATAATACATATAAATATATTTTATGGTTAATTTAAGTTCTTATCAAAGTATATTAACTCAAATAATATTAAGGGGGAACTAAAAAAATGCCAGATGAAGATAATAGAAATGAAGAAACGAACAAAAATAATTTAAGATGGGGTGTTTTTGTACCCAGTTTTATAGTTGTTGGTGGAGCTACTTTATTGGGTATTGTAAATAATCAAGGATTGGCCAGCCTTACAGAAAATCTTTTTGGGAGTATACTTAATAATTTTGGATGGTTATTCCAAATTATGTCTTTAGCTACATTTTTCTTAATTATATATTTATTTATTTCCAAACATGGAAGTATTAGATTAGGTGGAGAAGATGCTGAACCACAATTTTCTTTTGTTAAATGGTTTGCAATGGCTTTAACTGGTGGTATTTCTACTGGTATTGTAGTTTGGGGAGCTAATGAGCCACTTATTTACTTTGGTAATGTATATGGAGAAATTAGTCAATTAGGCTTAGAAGCTGGAGAACCAATGACTGCTATTTTTGCTCTGGCAAGATGTTTTTATAACTGGACATTTATTCCTTATGCTATGTATTCATTATCAGGTTTAGCTATAGCTTATGTATATTTTAATCGTAAAGAACCACTAATGGTAAGTTCTTCTTTAGTTCCACTTATTGGTGATAAAGCAAAAAAAGGTATTATTTCAAATATTGTAGACACACTTAGTTTATTAGCCTTGGCTCTTGGATTATCCGCTACTTTAGGTGCAGGCTTAGCATTAGTTGGTACTGGTCTTGAAGTTTCTTATGGTATAAGTCAGGGACCTGTTGTTTGGTTTTCAATTGCAGCTATTATCATTGCTACTTATTCTATATCCTCAATTTTAGGTTTAAAAAGAGGTATAAGAAGACTGGCTGATGCAAATATTAAAATATATTATGTTTTACTTATAACTTTATTTGTAATAGGACCTACACTTTATATTCTTAGAACTTCTACTACAAGTTTAGGTTATTGGCTAGATAATTTCTGGCAGTGGGGACTTGATCCAGGGAATATAGGTGGTTCTGCTCTAGTTCAATGGTGGACATTATATGATTGGGCAATATGGATTGCTTATGCACCACTGATGGGATTATTTTTAGCTGTTATTTCATATGGTCGTACCATAAGACAGTTTTTAACTATTAATTGGATATTGCCTTCTGTTTTTGGTATGTTTTGGTTTGGTATTTTAGGGGCTTCTGGACTTTACTGGCAACAGGAAGGTTCAATTGATTTAATTGCAACTATTCAAGAATCTGGTGCTGTTGCAGGATTATGGTCCTTATTGAACTTTATACCATTAGGATTTATATTTGTTCCTGCAGTAATTCTGGCCTTGATTTTATCTTTTGCAACTTCAGCAGATTCAATGACAAGGACTATAGCTGCTTTATGTACAAAAGATTTAAGATTTGATGAAGAACCTGCAAAATGGCACAAACTTCTCTGGAGTTTATCTATAGGTGCTATTGCAGTATTTATGATAGCTTATGTTGGCGGTGATCAGGGAGTTGATGGAATAAAATATCTCTCTGCAGTAGCTGGGGGATTTGTATTTATTGTTTTTATTTTACAATTCTTTTCAGTTATCAAAATGTTCTTCTTTGATGATATAGCTGAATAATATTAATTAATGACAGGGGAGATCAAAGGGGGATCTTCCCTGTTATATTATTATCATAACTATTTTAGGAAGGATGTTTTAAGTTGCTAAAAAAGAAAGCAGAAAATATTAAAAAAGTAATATTAGGTAGTAAACTTAATTTAGAAGAATTTGTGGCAGTTGTTCGTTATAATGCAAAAGTAGAGTTTTCTGATGAATATAAAAAAAGAGTTAAGAAATCAAGAAAATTAGTAGAAAAATGGATTGATGAAGAAAAAGTTATGTATGGTGTTAATACAGGTTTTGGTGCCCTGCATGATAAAGTAATAAGTAAAGAAGAAACTAAAAAGTTGCAGGAAAATATAATTTTATCTCATTCTACCTCAGTAGGGGAAGCTATGAGTGAAGAGGAAGTAAGAGCTACAATGTTAATGGTATTGCAGAATGCCGGTCAGGGCTATAGTGGAATAAGGGTTAAAATTTTGGAGTTATATAGAAATTTCTTAAATACTAATTTAATTCCTTTTGCTCCCCGGGAAGGTTCAATTGGATATTTAAGTCCTGAAGCACATATTGCAATGGTAGTTTTGGGAAAAGGAAAAGCTTATTATAATGGAGAATTATTGGAAGGAAAAAAAGCACTAGATAAGATTGATTTAAAACCTGTTAATTTATCTTCGAAAGAAGGTTTAGTTTTGATTTCGGGAACAACTTCAGTAACAGGTTTGGGGGCAATGGCCTTATATGATATTATTAAAGCTGTAGAAAGTTCAGAAATAATTGGAGCTTTGAATTTAGAAATTTCTAAAGGAACTCTAAAAGCCTATGATGAAAGATTAATGCAGGTCAGACCTCATCAAGAGCAGAAAGCTACTGCTAAAAAAATAAGAGAAATATTAAGTGATTCAGAAATTTGTCAAAAATATCTTGATTATAGGGTACAGGATGCCTTATCATTAAGATGTATTCCCCAATTACATGGAGCCAGCAAAAAAACTTTAAAAGATGCCTTAAAAACAGTAGAAACTGAAATTAATTCATGTACTGATAATCCTATTATTTGGGCTGATGGGGATGAGGAATTGGCTATTTCTGGTTGTAATCCTGATTCTTCATATGTAGGATTAGAATTAGATTCGGCAGCAATGGCAGCTACAATGGTGGCAAAAATGTCTGAAAGAAGGAATAATAGATTGATAGATGGAAATTTATCTGAATATCCCTGGTTTTTAATTAAAAATCCAGGTTTAAATTCTGGATTGATGATTCCCCAATATACTCAGGCAGGTTTATTAAATGATATGAGGACCTTATCACAGTCTGCTGTTATTGATAATGTACCAACCTGTGGTAATCAGGAAGATTATGTTGCTATGGGATATAATTCAGTTAAAAAGGCTTATGATTTATCAGATAAACTAGAATATATTTTAGCTATAGAATTACTTTCAATTTATCAGGCACATCAATTTTTAGAAGAAGGTTTATCTCCGGCCACTACAACCCAAAAGATTATTGATAAATTAGGAGAAACAATACCGGTTATGAAAGAAGATATGTATTTATATCCACATATTGAAAAAATAAAAGATTTAATTCATAAAGGAGTTATCTTTAACTTAGCTTAAGAATAATTTGGAAGGTGATGTTTTTATGACTGATAACAATGAAAAGAATATTAAAAAGAATGGAAAAGTAGAATTAGATTTATTTAAAATATTTTTATCACCACCCAAATCTTTTTTTGAAAGAGTAAGTTTGTTTTTGCTAACTGCTTTCTTATTTGTTGTATTTTTTTATCCATTAGGCTATGAAAATATGTCTTTTATAGAAGCTGTGATAACTGCTTCTTTTCCTGCTCTTACAATTTCCTGGGGATGGATAGTATTTTTGAGATTTAAATTTAAAAAAAATAAATATTTAAAAAATGATTAAAATAAATAAAAAATTTTAATTTATTTCATCTGCCTTATAGCATATTTACTGATATGTTATAGGGCTTTTTTTATCTTAAAATTGAATAGAGGATTAGCACCATTTTTGTTT
>Ga0209936_1000988_pt1 | contig 15891 bp, 10 predicted proteins | sample SalPonR1_A_D1_MG_FD_185694 | JGI IMG/M metagenome (GOLD analysis project Ga0209936, IMG submission 185694) | Salt pond soil microbial communities from South San Francisco under conditions of wetland restoration - Salt Pond MetaG R1_A_D1_MG... ... | reverse complement strand
CATTTTGGCACCATTTTTATCTAATACCAACCCATTAGAGATGATATTTTTAAAGGCTACGGAGTCAAACAACATCGTAGCAATCGCATGTAAGGTAAAAAACCATCCGCGGGTTTGATCAACCCCTTCGGCAATAAAATCGGCAGGGTAAACTTTTTCAAATCCTTCATTATTTTCAAAAGGATAATGGAACTGCGCATAGGGCATCGCTCCGGAATCAAACCACACATCAATAAGATCGAGCTCGCGAACCATTTTCTCCCCTTTTTCCGAAACTAAAATCACCTCATCCACATAAGGCCTGTGAAGGTCTATTTTATCATAATTTTCTTTAGAATAGTTTTCCGGTTCAAAATCAGCAATCGGATTTTCCTTCATAAATCCGGCTTTTACCGATTTCTCTATTTCGTTGTACAACTCTTTAACCGAGCCAATACACTTCATCTCTGAGCGGTCTTCGGTAACCCAAATGGGTAATGGTGTGCCCCAATATCTTGAGCGGGATAAATTCCAGTCTTGTAAATTTTCCAACCACTTACCAAATCTTCCGGTACCGGTTGATTCGGGCTTCCAGTTGATGGTTTTGTTTAATTCCATCATTCGTTCTTTTAGCGCAGTGGTTTTAATGAACCATGAATCTAACGGGTAGTAAAGTACCGGTTTATCTGTTCTCCAACAATGCGGATAATTGTGAACATGCTTTTCGATTTTAAAGGCTTTATTTTCCTTTTTCAGCATTACCGAAATATCCACATCAATGGTAGGATCGTTTTCGGTAAGCGACTCATCGTATTCATTTTTAACATATCGCCCGGAAAAATCTTTATAGGCTTCAACATTTACATATTGAGATACAAAATCAGGGTCTAATTCATCCAGAGGATACATTCGTCCCTTTTTATCCACCATCGGTTGCATCGTTCCTTGTTTATCATATAAAACAAGTGCAGCAATATTACTTTGTTTGGCTACCCGGTCGTCGTCTGCACCAAAAGTGGGCGCAATATGTACAATTCCGGTACCATCTTCGGTTGTAACATAATCGCCCAGGATTACACGGAAAGCATCTCCTTTGGGTTTCACCCAATGAATAAGTTGTTTGTATCGGATACCTTCTAAATCTTCTCCGGTATATTCGGCTATAACTTTGTACGGAACTTTTTTATCCCCAGGATTGTAATCATCAAGACTTAGCTCTCCTGCTTTTTTATCAAAATAGGCCGGGAATAAATCTTTAGCTAAAATAACAGTAACCGGGTCACCGGTATATTGATTAAATGTCCGTACTTTTACATAATTAATTTTATGCCCTACAGCCAATGCTGTGTTCGAGGGTAATGTCCACGGAGTAGTAGTCCATGCCAAAAGATAAACATCTGTTTCTAAATCTTTAAAAAGAAAATCTGATTGCTCATTTTTAATAACCTTAAATTGTGCGGTACAGGTAGTATCTTTAACATCTTTATAACATCCGGGTTGATTTAATTCGTGAGTACTCAATCCGGTTCCGGCGGCCGGAGAGTATGGCTGAATAGTATATCCTTTATACAACAACCCTTTTTCAAAAAGCTGTTTTAGCAACCACCACAGCGTTTCGATATAGCGATTGTCGTAAGTAATGTATGGATCATCCATATTTACCCAGTATCCCATTTTGTGGGTAAGATTTTCCCATACATCGGTATATTTCATTACTTCCTTTTTACAGGTTTCGTTATATTCATCAACCGATATTTTTTTACCAATATCTTCTTTGGTAATACCTAATGATTTTTCTACCGATAATTCAACCGGAAGGCCATGAGTATCCCATCCGGCTTTTCGTTTTACCAGGTAACCCTGCATGGTTTTATAACGACAAAAAATATCTTTGATGGCACGAGCCATCACATGGTGAATTCCCGGAAGGCCGTTGGCTGAAGGAGGCCCTTCATAAAATACAAAGGTGGGTTTCCCTTCGCGGGTAGTTATACTTTTATGAAACGTGTCGTTTTTATCCCATCGCGCAAGAATATCTTTATTAGTTTGCGAAAGATCCAATTGTTTGTATTCCAGAAATTTTTTACTCATTGGTTATGCTTAATTTTTAATCCTCAAGTTTTTAAAACGTACAAAGATAGATTTATGTAATAAAAAATGCAATTAAAAAAAATGAATTAGATTATTTTTTTGGGCTTACAATTTATTAATATGAAAAAACCCCATCGTTTAAATGGGGTTTTCAGAATGATTTTTTTCTTCTTATCTCCCCAATTGTTGTTTTACAATCTTAGCCACATATTTTCCTATAACGTCGAACTCAATATTAACAACCGTTCCTTTTTTAATTTGATGGAAATTTGTTACATCATAAGTGAACGGAATAATTGCCACTTCAAACGTTTTTTCTTTGGAGTTAACCACGGTTAAGCTTACCCCATTTACCGATACAGATCCTTTTTCAACGGTAATGTAGTCTTCTTGTGAAGGATCGTATTCAAAGGTATAATACCAGCTACCATCGGCTTCGCGAACATTGGTGCAAACAGCCGTTTGGTCAACATGGCCTTGAACTAAATGGCCGTCGAGTAACGAATCAATTTTCATGCTACGTTCAAGATTTACCTTATCACCCAATGCTAGTAAACCCAAATTGGATTTATCCAGTGTTTCCTGAATAGCAGTAACCGTAAACGTTTTATTTTCTTTATCTATATTTACTACGGTTAAACAAACACCATTATGCGAAACACTCTGATCAATTTTTAGTTCGTCTGCAAACGAACATTGCATGGTAATATGTAAGTTTCCTTTTTCTTTCTCTAATTTTACCACTTTTGCCGCTTCTTCAACAATTCCTGAAAACATAATCTATTTTTTAATAATTTTTACTTTTGCGAATTTATGAAGTTTTACCCTATTGACAAAGTTAATTTCAACCTTATTTTAATGAAGAAATCATAATTAATATAATTAGTATATGTTCTGTATTATTGCTTGTTAAGGTTAACCTGTACTATTCAAAAAAGATAATATTTATGAATACGTCAGGTTAAAATTATCATGCAACGGCTAAAGTTGCTATACTAACTTTTGTATTCGGAATCTCCAATAGGGTGTTAGCACAAGCCTCAAGGGTTGATCCGGTAGTTACTACATCATCAACCAACAAAATATGTTTATTCTTAAATCGTTCAGGTTCTTTGATATCGAAAATTCGTTCTACATTTTTCCAACGATCAAACCTCGATTTACGGGTTTGTGTGCTTGTAGCTACAATCCTAATCAACGTTTGAGTATCAACTTCTTTTCCTAAGGATTCAGACAGTCCGCGAGCAATAAACTCGCTTTGATTATATCCACGTTTTTTAAGCTTTGACTTATGTAAGGGAACAGGAACTATTAGATCCACTTGATTAAACACACTGTCTTTTAATTGTGAGCCAAAATATCGTCCCAGTACAAGGCCAATCTCTTTGCAGCCATGATATTTAAACTTATGCATCATTTGTTGATACTTACTCCCCTTGTGATAAAAATAAAATGATGTGCCATATTCAATTTTTGTTCTCCCCCAAAATAATTGAGAGACCGGATTTTCAATATCGTAATGAAAATTTGTTTTTGGCAGGTTATACAGGCATGAAGTACAAATTAATTTTTCCTGCGACACCAGGTGATTATTACAAACCAAACATAAATTGGGATATATAAGATTAAAAAAATCTTTCAGTGGTTCAAAAAGAATTTTCATTCGCATATATTTATGTTATACTCCTTTATTCAAGTAAATACAATTGCTAATTTCTACTTCTGTATTTCAAATACCATGGAACCCTCAAAATTTATTACTCATAAATATATTTTTTAATTTGGTATTCGTGAACTCAGCTTCGCTTCGGTTCATATTCTTGCCTGCCTGTAGGCAGACAGGTTGTGTATTTTATTGCATGAGGGTTTCATAATATACTGTAAATCTTTATTCTAAATTAATAAATTTTTATAAATAATAAATCAAAACATTCTATTCTTTTACGAGAAAATAACTTTTAAAACTTTTCCAGCATATTTTTGTTTTTAGAGTTGGGCGTCCTTATTTTAGTAGTAAAATATAAGCATGGAACGAGAAATATACAGCACCAAACGTAAAGCACTGTTATTGAACTTAGATACAGGTATTTATGGCTCAATAGCAGAAATTGGAGGAGGCCAGGAGGTTGCCCGTGCTTTTTTTCAAGCGGGTGGTGCTTCAGGAACCATTGCAAAAACCATATCAGCATATGATAAAACATTTAGCGATCATTTTTACAACAAAGGGAAGAGTGGCCGATATGTGAGTCTTAACAGACTTGAAAAGATGCTTGATGAAGAATACAATGAGTTAAAAACGATTCTACACAATAAACGTAATGCACAAGTTCGCTTTTTTTCATTTGCAAATACGGTTGAAACCATAAATTTTCAAAAGTCAAATCAAGGGCATGGCTGGGTAGGGATAAAATTTGAATTAACCAATCCTGGCGAGCCGAATGAGGTTGTGATCCATGTACGGTTGCTTGAAAATGATGCTGTATTGCAGCAATATACGCTAGGAACAATAGGGGTAAATTTAATTTTTGCCTGTTTTCGTTACACTGATAACCCGAATCTGTTTTTACAATCGTTATTGGATAATTTGGATACCGACAGGATAGAGATAACTATGGCGCGGATGAAAGGCCATGATCTATCATATGTTGACAACCGATTGTTATGTGTTCAGTTGGTAAAAAACGGAATGACTCCGGCGGTAATGTTTGATCGATACGGAAATGTACATCAACCCGGAGATTTTTTATATAAAAAAAATGCATTGGTCTTGCGAGGGCGCTTCCGCCCCATAACCTATGTAGGTTTTGATATTTTAAAAACATCTTATGCCTTATTTAAAGAAGACAAAAATTTTTCCCCGGAAAACACTCTCCAGATTTGTGAAATCACATTAAACAACCTTTTAGAAGAAGGAGAAATTAACGAACGAGATTTCTTAGACCGGGTAGATCTTTTAAATGGAATGGGACAGAATGTTTTAGTGTCCAATTTTAAAGAATTTTATAAGCTGGTGGACTATTTTAGCCGTTTTAGAATTCATAATTTACGGGTTATTTTAGGTGTTCCTACCTTTAAAAAAGTGTTGGAAAAGAAATATTATACCCACTTACGGGGTGGCATATTAGAAGCAATGGGTCGAATGTTCCCTGTCCATACACGATTTTATATTTATCCGGCTTTAGACCGGAATACAGGAAAAGTACTTCTGGTAGATGATGTAGAAATGGAACCCGACGTTAAACATATTTTTAATTATTTGGTTGATAACCGAAAAATACGCAATCTGCGTCAGGCAAAAACGAAATGGTTACCCATCGATCCGCGTGAAATAATTCGATTAATTGAAGCCAATGATAATCGTTGGGAAAAAATGGTTCCTAAATATGTGGCGAAACAAATTAAAACCAAAAAAATCTTTGGGTATAAAGGCTAACAATAGATCGTTCCCGATTAATCTTTCAATTTCTCTTCTCTAACCCATTCTACCTCTCTTCCCAGCATTGAAAAACCTATAAACCCTTTTACATGTAATATCTTATCGTTTCCATCTTCGAACCACATATAACATTTGTACGTTTTCCCGTTTTTTGGATCATAAATAGTCCCGTCAACCCATTCATTGTCTTTACTATCGTAAGTAAATCCTTTTAATATTTGTAATCCTAAAATAGTCCTTTTTTGCAGCTCTGAATCTGAGTTTTCGGTATCCTTTTTAGGTGTCCCGTCATCTTCGTAAGGTTCTTCGAGCCATCGAATATCGCCATAATACTTCCCCTTTTTAGCTTTAAAAATTTTTACCTGGGAATCACCATCCTGAGTTAGCCAATAACCTAAAATTTTATCCGCATCCTGGGCTTTTAAATCAGGAACAAAAAACAATAATGTGATGAAAGTTATTGTTAAAATTTTGATCAATTTCATGATGGATAGATTTTCGTTTGCAATATGAAAGATAAAAAAATTTATGCATCATAATATTCTAACAAAAAACATCTAAAACCCTAAGTATTATTTTTTCATTTTTTCTGGCTACTCATAAAAATAATCATCTAATGTCCACGAGCAGACAGTAACTAGTTCGTTGTCATTAAATGCTTTTTGATTAAACACTTTAATTTTTTGCATGAGCTCTTTAGCTCTTACATCGTCGCTAAATTGTATTAAAATTGAAGAGTTATAGCCCGGCCAAACGGCAGTATTTAAACGTGGGTCGCCCTTAACCGATTTTGCAGGGACCTGCTCAATTACCTGGTAATCTTTAATATTGTTTTCTTCGAGCATCTTTAGTAAGGGTTCTCGAACGCTTACATTACAAGTTATATATATCATTTTCATAGAGTACGCTTTTTATTTGTTATCATTTTTATGAAAAACACTATAAATTGTTGGCACAAGAATAAGGGTGATGACTGTTGAAACTAACAATCCGCCAATAATGGTAACACCCAAAGGCGAGTACATCTCACGTCCCATACCCTGGCTTAACGCCATGGGCAACATTCCCAGCATCGTAGTAAACGAAGTCATTAGCACCGGGCGCATACGCGAACGCCCTGCTTCTAAAACAGCCTCGGTAAGATCATATCCACGTTTTCTTAATAAATTGGTATAATCAACTAATACAATTCCATTATTTACCACAATTCCCATCAACATAATAACACCAATAAAAGTGGTAACACTAAGCGTTAATCCGGTAACGAAAAAAGCAAGTATAATTCCAACAATGGTAAAAGGTACGGCAAACATAATGATAAATGGATCTTTAAATGATTCGAATTGAGCTGCCATAACCATATAAACTAATAAAATCCCAATAAATAAGATCAAGTAAAGATCCTGAAATGACTCGCTTTGGTCAGATAACTGACCGGCAATATTGATACTCACTCCCGAGGGGATATCTACATTTTTAATAATTTTTTCTACCTCCTTTGCTCCTTCGCCCAAGGAAGTCCCTGACAAGCTAGCCATAACTTTAACAATGCGTTGCTGCGACTTATGATTTATGGCCAGTGGACCTAATCCTGTTTTTATTTCGGCTACAGCCGAAAGGTTTATTTGGTCTCCCATTAAGTTGGTAAGCATAATATCCGATAATGACTCGATCTTTTCTCTATACTTGGGAGCATAACGGATATTTATTTCATACTCTTCTCCTTTTTCGGTGAATTTACCTGCAGAGGTTCCATAAATGCTTTGCCGTATTTGCGAAGCAATTAATGCTGTGTTAAGCCCCATTGCAGTTGCTTTATCCTTATCGATATCTATCTGCAATTCCAACTTTCCTTGATCAATAGAAGTTTGTAAATCAGTAAACCCCTTTACTTCCAACATCTCCTGATAAACCGTTTGGGCTAATTGATTAATTTCATCAAAATCATCCCCTGTAATTTCTACTTCAATCGGTTTTACATTTCCGGTAATGGCTTCGGATATGATACTTCCTGCGGTAATATGAAACTTATTGATTTCAGGTATTTCTGCTATTTTTAACCGTAATGCCTCGCCTATTTCTTTGGCTGACCGTTCTCTCTCGTCGGGAAGAACTAAATGTGCCAATATGGTCGTTACATTTTTCCCTTCGGTAAATCCTACGGATGATAGTGTTCCTTTTTCAGTTTGTCCAGTAATGGATGACAATGAAGTGGGAATCATTTCAGGAACTTCCTCACGAACAACCTCCATTACTTTTTGAGCAACCCGATCGGTTTCTTCGGCACTGGTACCTACTTCCGTTTCAATGACCACAATTAAATCTCCCGCATCAAATTGTGGAATATAATCCGACCCGAGGTTTTTACCTAATATTAATACACCCGCAAAAATGAATAATGCGGTAATCAATGTAAATATTTTATGATAGATGACCCAGTGAAGTGAATCTTTATAGATTTTCTCCAGTTTTACAAACATCGATTCACTCCATACAAAAAGACGTGTTTTCTTTTTGGGTTTTTCTTCTTTTTTCAATCCTCTTAAAAGTTGTGATGAAATCATGGGGGTAAGTGACAAAGCCGTTATTAGTGAAGCCACCATGGTAACCGAAGTAATAATAGCTAATTGCTTAAAAAGCAAACCAACCACCCCCCCTACAAAAATCATGGGAATAAAAACCATTAACGTTGTAGCTGTAGATGCTGTAATAGCCATTCCCATTTCGCTTGACCCAAAAATTGAAGCTTGTTTTGGCCTTGAACCCTGTTCAATATGACGGGTAATATTTTCGAGTACAACAATAGCATTATCTACCACCATTCCAATGGCTATAACAATAGCCATTAATGAAAAAATATTGATGGTATAATCAATCACAAACATTACAATAAAAGCTACAATAAGTGAAAAAGGAATGGTAAGGAAAACGATTAAACTAGATCTCCATTCTCGCAAAAAAACAAAAACAACAATAACAACAAATAAAAGGGCCCACCAGAGTGTTTGTGTAAGGTTTTTTATTGATTGCACAATCAACTCGTCGGTATTTATAATTTCGAAAACTTCCATATCGGGTGGAAGGCTTTCTTTTATTTCATTAATTTTTGTTCTTATGCCTTTTGCTACCTCCAACGTATTTACTCCCGATTGCTTTTGAATCATTAGCGCTACACCCAATCCATTTTTCGAACGGGCTATCTCATCTTTATCTTTATACCCGTCTTTAATCGTTGCTATATCTTTTAATCGAATAATTTTATTATTAAAATTAATCAGAGCGATATTTTCTATTTGTTCAATACTTTCAAATTTACCCGGTACTTTTACAGCAAAATCACTAATACCAACCTCAATATTACCTCCGGGGATATTCAGATTTTCGGCTTTTAAAATAGTAGCAATCTGACTAATGGACATGCCGTAGGCAGATATTTTATATGGATCAACATGAATTTTTATCTCTCGCTGAGGCTGACCAACATATATTACAGACCCAACACCATTGACTTTTTTTAGCGGACTTGCAATCTTATTTTCAATAATATGATTAATGCCATAATAATTTTCCTTGGCTGTTACACCATATACCAGAATAGGAAAAAGCGATGAATTAACTTTATATATCACTGGATTGTTGGCTTCATCAGGCAAATCCATTTTTTTTAACTCAATAAGATCCCGTGCATTATTAGCTGCTTCTGTAATATCTGCGCCCCAATCAAACTGAAGAGCAATAAAAGAAACATTTTCTTTTGAGGTTGAAGTTAATTTTCTTAAATTTTCCGAACCGGCAAGAATCTCTTCCAAAGGCCTGGTTACCTGTTGCTCTACTTCATCAGCTGATGCTCCCGGATATACCGTCATCACGGTTAATGTAGGTATTTCCATTTCAGGCATAATATCCAGTGGCAATCGTTGTAAAGAAACTAACCCGAAAAGTAAAATAGCCATAAAAGCCATTAAGGTTGTTATAGGTCTTTGAACAGATATTTTTGGTAGGTTCATTTTTTACTTATTCTTTAAATTTTACACACTACTTTTTTATTTCTATTGGAGTTCCTTCGGTAAGTTTATTTTTGCCCGCTAAAGCAATGGTAATGTCTGAATCGATACCGGAAACAGCAACCTGATCTTTGAGATAATAAATTCTTTCAATGGGTATCCGATATGCTTTATTGTTCTTAATCTGAAATACAAAATCATTCCCGGTTCCCGGTTGTCTGTAAATCGCTTTCAAAGGAACAAAAACAGCCTCTTGTTCAGGTAATATCAAATTTACTTTTCCATACATACCAGGCTTAATCAAAAAACCTTTGTTTTGAATACGAATTTCCACTTTTGCTGTTCGTGATAAAGTAGATAGGATTGGAGCAATTTTAGTAACTTCTCCTGAATATACTTTTTGAGGATAGGCATCGAAAATTACTTCTGCTTTTTGTCCAATATTAATGTTGGCTATATCTTTTTCGTTGATACCAATTTCTACCCTAATGATATCGAGCTGCATCAGTTTAACCACTCCAGAGGTCATTGAGTATCCTGTTTTTAAACTGGGTGAAAACAGAAAATTTTCTCCTTCATTAACTAAATAATCTACAATTGTTCCGGAGAAGGGAGCACGAATTTCCGTATTATTTTTCATCATACGGGTTTTTGCTTTGGAAGCTTCGTACCGGGCTTTAAGATGATCAAAATCTTGCTGGGTAACGCTACCTTTTTCTTTTAATCGGGCGATACGTTCGAAATCTTTTTCGAGTGCACGATTTTCAACTAACGCTTGTAAATATAGTTCTGATGATAATTCTGCGATTAAGTCCCCTTTTTTTACTTTTCCCCCTTCGTTAAAGTAAATTTTTTCAACCCTTCCGGGGATTGCTGTTCCCAGGTTTGCTTCCTTGTTGGCTTTTGCCGTTCCGGAATAGCTTGTGGTTGGGATATAATTTTTTTTCTCCGTTTTTACCACAGTTATCGGAATCACTTTTTCCGTATCCCGATTTTTTTCTTCACCATTTTTACATCCTGAGAATAATACCAGGATAATGATTAATATTTTGAGATTATTTTTCATTTCTTCTTAGGTTTTAATCGTTTAACTGTCCGGTAACTTTTAATAACTCCGATTCGCAAATTTTATATTCCGCTTTTGCTTCAATAAATTCAGCATAAGCTTGTTGCCACATGGTTTGCGCTTCAAGCAAATCGGTGGAGCCTACCATTCCTTCCTCAAAACTGTCTTTGGTAAGTTTCAGATTCTCTTCGGCTTGTTTTAACGATGATTGAGTAAGTTCTACTTTTTTAATCGATTCGGTATATTTAAACATTGTTTGTTGTACCTCCAATGCTATAAGTTCCTTAGTTTCAAGATATTTTTGTTCTACAGCATTTTTTTCATGCCGCATCGCTTGAAGAGTATGTTTTTTATCACCAAAATGATACAAGGGGATATTAACCAGCACACCTATATTCCAATCACCCCCAAATTCTTTTTCAAAACCATTATAAGGATTAGGGTTTGTAAACATATAATTGGCTGTAAAGCCGATATTAGGCAAATAGCGTGATTTCATTATTTTTTCTCCCGATTCGGCCATATTAAGCGTACTGTTTACCATATCAATTTCCGGTCTGTTGTTTAAAGCCATTTCAGCATAATCATCACTTTCTTTAAGCAAGTTGTTTACTTCCAGACTATCTGACAACATCACGACAGTATCTAAAGAAAAACCAATGGTTTGATTTAACGACATGCGCGCAAGTTTTAAACCATTCGTTGCTTTCAGTAGTTTTAAATCCACCTCATTATATTTAACTTTTGCTTTTAGAATTTCGTTTTGTGTAATTATACCTTCTGCGTAAAGATTATTTAAATCATTAATTAAATGGTCAATCATCTTTTTGTATTTGGTAGTAAGTTTCACTTTCTCCAATAACGAGATTACGTTCCAGTATTTTTGGTCGGTAGAAAGAATAACTTCTGCTTGAGTTACTTCTTTTTTTGCCATGAAAAGATTCTCCCCATATTCAGCCATTTTGTTAAGCTCACGTATTTTCCCACCCATATACACCGGTTGAATCATACCAATATTGGCTATAAAAATATTTTCTAAACTAATGGTAGCCTCTTCAGCCGGTAGATATGCATAATTTTTAAAAAGGTAGTTCCCATCAGCATCTTGTGCAATGGTACCATCAGGATTTAAAAAAAAGGTCTCCTCTTTCAATTGTGGGTTAGTAAAAAAAACAAGTTGATTAAAGCTTCCATTTACAACTGATTCTCCAGGGATAACCGGCAAAAAAATATCTTCATTCAACAAACTAAACTCCCGGTTCATTCGCATATATCCACCGTTTATACTAAAATTTGGCAGATACTGTGTTTTTGCATATTTTTTTAACGACCCTAAGGTAAACTGGTGCTCGTTCGCCATTTTAATTTTTCGATTATGCTCTAATGCACTGTCCCGACAATCATTTAAACTTAATCCTTGGTTTTGTGCAAAAACAGTTCCCCATGATATTAGAAAAAGCATTATTAGTTTTGCTTTCATTCTTCTCTAAATTTTTTATTTTACAATCCCATAAAACAATATCTCAAGCATATAATCAAGATGCATCTCTAAATCTTGAATGTCAAATTCATTCTTTATTAATAAGGCCGATTCAAGCCCTTTTAATGCGGTAGTCAGGGTTATGGCTGTAAGCTTTGTCTCTTTTAGCTTAAATAACCCTTGTTCCAAACCCTCTTGTAAAATATTTTGTATAATCTGTTGTTCTTCAATATCGTACTCTTCCCTTATTCGTTCAGTAAATGCAAAGTTAGCCAAATAATCATTTTTTAACGTTTCATAAAAGTTAACCATCTCCTTTAAATTATGCATGCGAATTAAAACATAGTTACGTATTTTCTCTTTAGGATTATCGTCAGTGGATAAAACCTTTTCATTGAGCTCTTGACTAATAATATCAACTTCTTGTTTGACAACGGCCTCAAAAACCTCTTCTTTACTTTTAAAATAATAATAAATTGAACTTTTCCCCATTCCAGAGGCTTTGGCAATGTCATCCATAGTAGCTTTTTTGAAACCAAACTGACTAAAAACTCCAGAAGCAATTTCTACGATCTTTTGCTTTATTCTTTTTCTTTTTTCCTTAATGTGCTCCTTTATCATTTTTTTCGAATACTTTTTAAAATAAGTCCAAAGTTAGATTTAGGTTTTGTATTTTCCAAAAAACTCGACCATTATTTTCGAATATTCTAATTTTGATTTTTTTTAAAAAAAAGGTTTCAACAATATTTCAATAATGCCAAAACCTTTACAAATAATAAATTATGAGTTATTTTGTTTTTTTATCCCAAGGTAAAATCCAGTTGTTTCTTCTCCAAATCAGCCCGCATAATTTTAATCACAACAGCATCCCCTAGCTGGTAAACTTTTTTATTTCGCTTACCAATAATGGAATAGTTATCCTCATCGAAAAAATAATAATCATCATCCAATTCACGAATATGAACCAGCCCTTCGCATTTACTATCATTTAACTCAACATAAAAGCCCCATTCAGTTACTCCAGAGATTATTCCCTCGAACTCTTCGCCAATTTTATCTTTTAAAAACTCAACCTGTTTATATTTTATAGAAGCGCGTTCGGCCTCGGTTGACCGTTGCTCCATTCCTGAAGTATGTTTACACATCTCTTCATACTTATTTTTATTTTTACTTTTTTCACCATTAAGATAATCTGTTAACATTCGGTGTACCATCATATCAGGATAACGACGTATTGGTGAAGTAAAATGGGTATAATGCTGAAATGACAAACCATAATGGCCAATATTTTTAGTTGAATAAACAGCCTTAGCCATGGAACGAACAGCCAGTGTTTCAATAAGATTCTGTTCTTTTTTGCCTTCTACTTTATCCAATAAGTGATTAATAGACGAAGTAATTTGTTTTTGGCTGCTAGTATTAATAGAATAACCAAATCTTGTAATAAAGTTAGAAAACTTTTCCAGTTTTTCAGGGTCGGGACGATCATGTATACGATAAACAAAAGTTTTGGCTCTCTGCCCGGGTTTTACCTTACCAATAAATTCGGCTACTTTTTTATTGGCCAACAGCATAAATTCTTCAATCAGCTGGTTTGCTTTTTTTTGTTCTTTAAAAAACACACCTAGAGGTTTTCCTTCATCGTCAAGGTTAAACTTAACCTCAACCCGCTCGAAAGAGATAGCTCCGCTTTTAAATCTTCGAGTCCTTAATTTCTGGGCAAGGCTATTTAAAAATAATATTTCTTCTTTTAACTCACCATCACTTCCCTCAATTATTTCTTGAGCCTCTTCGTAGGCCAATCGCTTATCAGATTTTATAATGGTTTTTCCAATCCATTGATCATGAATATCGGCATTATCGTCCATTTCAAAAACAATACTATAACATAGTTTTGCTTCGTTTGGACGAAGGCTGCAAACTTTATTCGACAATTTTTCAGGCAACATGGGGACTACCCTATCCACTAGATATACTGAAGTTCCGCGATTATAAGCTTCATCGTCAAGTACGGTTCCGGGAGTTACATAATGAGTAACATCCGCAATGTGTACACCAACCTGCCAATGTCCATTTCCCAGTTTTTGTAACGACAATGCATCGTCATAATCTTTGGCATCTTCAGGGTCAATAGTAAAAGTAGGAACATCTCTGAAATCGCGTCTTGATTCGTAATCGGCTTTGGTTATTTTTTCCGGGATTTTTTCTGCTTCTTGCTCAATATTTTGCTCAAAATCATAGGGTAATCCAAATTCAGCAAGAATTGCGTGCATTTCTGTTTCATTTGCACCAGGTTGCCCTAACACATTCACTACTTCGCCAAAAGGATTTTTATGTTTTGCCGGCCAGTCGGTAATTCTAACCACAACTTTATCACCATCCTGAGCATTCATTATTTTATTTATAGGGATAAAAATATCATAAGGCATTTGGCGTGAAGGAGAAACTAAAAAAGCAAAATTCTTAGAAACTTCAATTACACCCACAATTTGTTCATTGGCTCGTTTAATAATTTCAACAACCTCACCTTCGGGTTTTCTACCCCGCTGTTTAGCAAAAAGATGAACTTTTACAATATCTCCGTTTAAGGCATGATTTAAATTTGATTGAGTAACAAAAATATCCTCATCGCTTTCTTCTGATATAATAAAACCTGCTCCTTTTTGTGTGAGTTCAACTTTGCCCGTTATATGTCCCTTATGTGGTGCATATTTATATTTTCCGCGAGATATTTCTACTATGGTACCCTCGTCTCTTAGCTCAATTAAAATAGCATTAATCAGATTTTTTACTCCCTCATCTTTGATATTTAAATGTCTGGCAATTTGTTTATAATTAAAGACTTTTTGAGGGTTATCAAAAAAATATCCAATAATACCGTTCGTTAATATTTTTTTATTTAAGCGATTGTCCTGCTTTTTTGTTTTTTTCTTTTTTCCTTTTCCCATAATCGTATCATTTAAAATTGTAAAGTTAGGATTAAATATCCTCTCTTATTTTAATTTCCTGTTAAATCTTGTTTATAAAACTGAGCCATTTCGTCAATCGTTTTTTGCACAGGAACAAAATTCATTTTTAATGATTGCATTATTTTCTGGCTGGAATATTGCGATTTTGATAAGCTCGATTTTACTAAATCTTTTGTGAGTTCTCTTTTTTTTATTCCCAAATTACTAAGCAAGCCATCTACTCTTCGTGCAATGTTGAGCATGGGGCGGGTGGCCTCAATTGTTGGTTTCCTAACCGAAACAGCCGTACTAATCTTATCCAATAAATCTTTATACACTATATTCTCGCCATTTAATATAAATCGCTGATTAGAGATACTGCTTTCGGAAAGCTTAATCATAGCATACACAACATCACGTACATCAACAAACCCAGTTGTTCCTGTTGTATAAAATAACATTCCTTTCGCTGCTTTCGTAAAAATTAATCCACTGCCCGAATCCCAAAATCCCGGTCCTAAAACAACCGAGGGATTAACAATCACAGCATTTAATCCTTCCTGTATACCTCGCCAAACCTCCATTTCCGACTTGTATTTACTAATAGCATAAGGGGACCGATTTTTAGATGGAATCCAATAATTTTCTTCCGTTACAACCTCTCCATTAGGAGAGTCTTCCATCGTTGCTATCGAGCTAACAAAACACATTTTCTTTATATTCTGTTCCAAACTAGCATTTACTATATTAGCGGTACCTTCGATGTTCGTTTTTAATAATTCAGATTTATCCTTTTTATCGAAAGAAACCATGGCTGCACAATGATAAACAGTATCAACATCTTTTAATGTATCAAAATAAGTAGCCGGATCAAGGATATCTCCTTT
>Ga0209936_1000987_pt1 | contig 15903 bp, 11 predicted proteins | sample SalPonR1_A_D1_MG_FD_185694 | JGI IMG/M metagenome (GOLD analysis project Ga0209936, IMG submission 185694) | Salt pond soil microbial communities from South San Francisco under conditions of wetland restoration - Salt Pond MetaG R1_A_D1_MG... ... | reverse complement strand
CCCTCAATGGCCGTTTCGATTTTGTCCTGGCCTGATATTTATGGGTTTTAATAAGCAAACACACCCGGTTTACCTCTTTAAGATAGTGATATCAATTATTTCAGCTTGACCGGTGACTTGCTCATTGAGGACAATCTACTACACCTGAAAGCAGATGGATACCGGCTGTGAAAATACATTACTCTCCTCTTTGACAACAGGACGGAAATCAATCCCGCTAAATGATGGGCAAAGTTCATTTTTAGATTGTTAGTTTGATATCTGCTGATCACGAAGTTGCAATCCGATAGTTCTATTGATCAGGCATGGATTTATAGTTACCAGCATATCTTATCTGATTCGAATCAACTTATGTAAGGCCTACTCTAAAAACTTCTGCATTAAAATCTGTAAGGTGATTATGTTTTATCCCTCATACTCTCGAACACAACATCAATAAACAAATCAGAGAGAGTCCAATCATGAAAAAACTATTTTTACTTTTTTGCATCATAGCAATGACAAATGTATCACCACTATTTGGCAATTTTTATATTTGCAGAGAAACTGAAGATTGCGCGATGTTTGTCATCGAAGATAGTGAAGGATTTAACTGGCATATAGAATGTATGGATGGGAGTACTGACACAGGACGCACTGATGGCGCATCTTATGTAGGAAATTGCCAATTAATGGTTATTTAAATATGAATAGAAGAACAATAATAGGTTTATATATTCTGGCGACTGTATTTGTTTTATCAAATTGCAGTAATGAAAATAAGCCGGAATATATAAGCCAAATTCCTGACATAGAATCGTTTACTTACTCAGCTATTCCTGCAAGCAGCTTAGAAGAAAAAAGAGTTGATCTTTCCCCAGAATTACTTATCTCTGGAACAGGTCAATTGGAATACTTTATCGGCACCCCGTTTTGGGTTGAAAAAGTTAATGATAATATCTGGGTTTCAGACCCCACAAAAGGTGAGATTGCCGAATTTGATGAAGAGGGTAATTTTTTACGAGTTATAGCCACAAAGGGACAAGGACCAGGAGAGCTGCAACAACCTGCAACCATACATTTTTCTGGAGATAATTCCTCACTTTCCGACACGGTTTTGGTCCTGGACTCCGGCCTGAAAAGCATCCTTCGGTTTACATTGGAAGGTGAAGAAGTTTTCAGAATAAGTAACGATCATCTTCTGTCTGTTTTTTTTAATAACAGAATCCTTGCCTATGAAAATGATTCGTATCTGGTACCCATAATGAATCATGAAAAATATGTTCTGGGTATCATCGATCAAAGTGGAGAATTAACGGACAGCTTTATTAATCGCATTGTACCTATTGGATATCAGCCTGCTACTCATAACAGTGTTTATTTTGATTTTGATAACTCTAAAAATACTCTTGCTTATTCATATCATGGGTTGCCTTTGATCTTTTTTGAAGGATTAGATCAAAACAGTAAAAGTGTATATGATTTTTGGCCAGAGAAAGAACTGAAAGAATACAATATAGAATTAAACCCCTTATCCATAAAAGAAAGAGTCTCTGTAAGTTCTATTACCCGTGATTTATTTATCAATAAAAATAAAATCTATTTCCGGCTAGAAAACGAAATAATAGTGTTTAACCACAAAAATGGAAGTGTAGAGCATGTGATATCTTTAGTCGATGACGAGGGATTTCCAGCGATTTTTCAGCAAATGGTATATTCGGATGAGACGTTTTTCTTAATCAATCGCTTCACATCTGATATTTATTATTTTACAGAGGATGATATCTCAACTTTGTAGGTCTGCAGGTTAGATCTGCCCGTTAAAAATCAGTTTTAAAAAATCTCTGGATTAACCCCATCTTGGGTGAACAGACGCTTAAAAAAAATGCGAAGCGCTCGCTTTAGACGGCAATGGTTTTTTTGTTGAGGGTGAAATTAAGAAATTAGATGATCCAAAGTATTCTTAGCTCAACATCCTCTCTCTCATACAATTAGTGTAGCTACCACCAATGTTATTTAAACTGTCATCTCGCCCGACTGAACTTTCCATAACTGGTTGTAGATGCCTTCAGAATTGACCAGTTCTTCATGAGTCCCTTCTTCAACAAGCTCTCCCTCATCAAGTACAAAAATTCTGTCGGCATGGCGAACAGTCGAGAGTCGGTGGGCAATAATTATGGTTGTTCGGTCTTTTGAGATTTTGAACAATGAACGCTGAATAGCTGCCTCGGTTTCATTGTCTACGGCTGATGTGGCTTCATCAAGAATCAGCACCGGGGGATCTTTGAGAATGGCCCGTGCAATGGAGATTCGTTGTCGCTGGCCGCCGGAGAGTTTCTGGCCTCGCTCACCGACAACCGTTTCGTAGCCATCCTGCAGGTCCGTCACAAAGTCGTGTGCTTCCGAAAGTTTTGCGGCCTCGATAAGCTCCTCGTCTGTTGCATTAAATGTACCATACCGGATATTTTCAGCCACTGTGCCGTGAAACAGGAATACGTCCTGGCTCACCAGACCCGCAGCACTCACCAGGTCGTCTATCTTATACTCCCTGAGGTCCCGGCCATCGAGCAGGATGCGCCCGCCGGTTACGTCATAGAAGCGCATCAGGAGTTTTATCAGACTGCTTTTACCGGCCCCTGTGGCCCCAACGATTCCAACTGTCTCTCCTGCCGGTATTGTCATATTCAGCCCGTTTAACACTTTTCCGCCTGTTCTGTACCGGAAGGATACATCTTTAAACTTATACTCACCTTCCACCTCATCAGACGGGAGCGGCACGGTGCCATCTTCAAGGTTTTCATCTTTCCTGAGCAAACTCATCACCCGTTTCGTACTTGCCATGGCCCGCTGGTAAAGATCGAAGGTTTCACCGAGGCGCGTCAATGGCCAGAGCAGGCGCTGAGTCACAAATATAAGAACACTGTAGAGACCCACTTCCATGTTTCCTTCCAGTGTTTTAAATCCTGCAAATATCAGGATGCCGATGAAACCGGCGAGAATCAGCATCCGGATGAGCGGCACAAAGGCGGCACTGAGACGAATCACACTTTGATTCGCTTTCTTATACCGGTCCGACAGCTTCGCTATTCGCTCGTTTTCATACTCCTGGGTTCCAAAGCTCTTGATGGTGGCCATCCCGCCAAGATTGTTTACGAGCTGTGAACTGGTTTCTCCCGCCCGCTCCCGCATGTTACTATATCGAGGCGCCAGTTTCTTCTGGAACCAGACTGATCCCCAGATAATAAACGGCATGGGAACCAGGGCCATCCAACCTATTTCAGGAGCTGAAAATATAAATATCGACCCGATAACGACCACGGTTACCACCACCTGGATCAGGTCGTTCGCACCGTTATCCAGAAAACGCTCGAGCTGGTTAATGTCATCATTCAGGATAGAGATGAGATCGCCGGTTGACCGGTCTTCAAAAAAGGCCAGCTCCTGTTCCTGCATATTGCTATAGGCATCCTTCCGAAGGCTGTCCTGCGTGAACTGAGCCAGATCACGCCAGTATATTTCAAACAGGTACTGAAACACCGATTCAAACACCCACACGATCACTGTAATACCGGCCAGCCACAGCAGCTGTTCAAACGGATCGGTCACGCCGAGCCGGCCAATCAGGCTCTCTTCACCCTGAACCACAACGTCTACAGCAGCACCTATGAGTACAGGTGGAGCGAGATCAAACAATTTGTTGAGAATAGAAAAAAGAGTTGCCAGCCGCACTTTGGTGCGATACGGCTTCATATAGCTGAGCAGCTGTTTAAGAGGGTGTTTGTCAGGCTCGGGTGTTGAACTCATATACGTCAGGAAGTTAAATATCCATTTGGCTTCATAAACGTACCGTGATACAAAATGAATTGCTACTCTCGTTTTCAGACTTGTGTACACATAAGACAATGATGATTCATCCGATACCTGCAACTGGTGGCTGAATATCGTTTTGCCCCACACAATTGATGCATCTATCCCTCGATAAACATTACAATATTGATACTATTTGTCGTCTCGGGATTTTTTCTTCTCCTCGTCCAAATTCCCAGGGCGTTGCCCTGGGCTGCATTATGTGACCCTTTCAGGGTTTTTTTGGATATTGGGATACGTATGGTGATCAATCATATAGCATACGGGCACTTCACTGAATAATCCTCTTTTAAATTAACTTTACTTTACTCCATCCTCGCCGCAGTAAATCTCTCCACTCGATTTTCAACCGGCTCAATGGTTCGGAGGTAATCGTACATAGCACCGAGATCTTCTTCAGTCATTCCCGCATACATGAGCCACGGCATAATCGTCTGAAATTCCCCGGGAGCCACTTTGTGCGGCACGTAGCTGCTGTCTGCATACATTTTGAACCGCATCACAAACTGCTCTTTGCTCATGTAGCCTATGCCCGTCTCATGTGGGGTAATGTTTGCTGATCTTACTACAGATCCGCCCGGCATCACAAATTCACTGCCACCTGCAAAAGGCTCGCCCACTACTGCTCCGTTATCACGTTTAACGTGACATTCAATACAGGCGGCAGCCGTGACTAGATACCTGCCATAGGCAATTGGGTCGTCTTTTGAAGGAATGGGCTGATTGTCGGCTTTAACCGGCATCGTATTGATCAGCAAATTGACCGGGAAATTTGCCACTGATGTTTCATTTTCTCTCTCAACAGGATCCAGCGTCCGTAAATAGGCAATGACGGAGTAGATATCCTCTTCCGCCAGTTTTGAATACTGTGTATATGGCATGACCGGGAAAAGTGCGGATCCATCACGTGAAACGCCTGAGGTAATGGCACGAAAGATTTCACCGTCTGTCCAGCTACCAAGTGCGGACGGAGTCAGGTTCCGGGAGACAAATCTTCCCGGGAATCCCATGTTTTCATCAAACACATCGCCGCCGGCTCCGTGTGTTCCCGCTTTTGGCGGGCCTGCAAATGTTGAAAAATCTCGTTCAGCGTGGCAGTCCATACAGAGCATCACATGGTTTGCAAGGTATTTTCCGCGCTCAATGCGTTCAGCTGTTGGTTCAACAGTGATGTCCGGAGCCGGTTCTGCATTAGGCAGAATCACGGACACGTAGCCAATCAAAAAAACCAGGGCTACAATTACGATTGCTAATAAATATGCCAGGTACTTTAATCCTTTTTTCATAAATACATTTTTTGGGTTTAGTGGAAAGCTGATATTTCTACCGGGCTCCCGATTCTTTCTCCCGGCGGGCAATGCATATACTGAAAGCTGTGTAAAGCATTCGCTGAGAGATATTTACGTAATTGGAAAATCATTTACAACATCGAAAATATTAAGTGAATCAAGGGTTTTGGGGATGAGGTATTGAGTATTGGGCATTGATGGTTAAAAGAAGTGTCTTTACAGATCTTTACGCATCGCCCTGAAAAGCACAGGGCTGTCATGTCGAGCGAGCTTTGCGAGCCGAGACCTCTCCTCGTTCGCAGAGCCATTCAAAACAGCGGCTATTTTCCTCCCCTCTCGAGAGGGGAGATCGCATGAGTGGTCGCTATCTGAGTATTCTCAAAAACAATGCACTATGTTTTAAAAAATGACCTTGCCCTAACAGATCCTTCCTCATCGCTCTGAAAAACGCAGGGCTTGCGTCTGGATGACCACATTCCCTGGATTTGGAAAGGCGGCGTGGTATAAGAATCTGAAAAAGCATGGTGTCAGCAAAGAATGCACCTAGCAGTATAAAGCCTTTCCAACACCCCTCACATCAAAAACAGATGGTACCGTTTTAATAGTCTCCCCTCGAGGTGAGATGAGATTCACCGCCAACTCAAAAAACTTCATCTTTCAGGATTTAAGATTATTATGATACATTCGATATCTGTGGTAGTCAGTAAAACCAGCTGATCTACCTGTTTTAAACCATACCTGATTTTCTATGCGGACTGATTTACTCATCGGACTCTTGTTCTTCCTCGCGCTGTCGCTCAGCCGGCCTGACGGTGATGATGAGACTGATCTTGCGCGAAAAATAAAGAATGGCGACAAAGCCGCCTTCGATACCTTCTATCAAAATCATAGTTCGGCACTCATCTCTTTTTTATGCTCAAAGGGACTTAGCCAACAGGAAGCGGAAGATCTTCTGCAGCAGGCATTTTTGATTATCTGGGAAAAACGTGAGGAGATTAAACCGGAGCTATCGCTGCGGTCGTTTCTCTTTACAACCGCCTACCGGCGGATGCTGAATCTGTTTCGGGACAGAAAAGATACCGTCTCGAATTACGCCTATGTACTTGAATCAGACGTGCAAAACCCGGAAGAGTCTACAGAAACACGTGAGGCTATTCAGCAGCTGCATGCCGCGCTCAAAGAGATGCCTGAAAAGAGAAGAAATGTATTTGAGCTCTGCTATCTGCAGGAATTTACTTATAAAGAGGCTGCTGAAGCGCTTGGGGTAACCCGAAAAACAGTAGAAAACCATATGGCACTGGCTCTGAGGGATATCAGAGAGGCATTGAAGAAATTTTCACCGCCGGGTTGGGGGTAATTCGGAAGTGGTGTGTACAAGGGGCAGAACCAACTTGTAACAAAACAAACAAACCTATGAAAACTTATAAATATTATCTCATCATTTTGGCGCTTGCAGCATCCACCCTGTTTTACGGATGTAATACAGTAAACAGCACCGAGCCCGACATTAGCGAAGAGGAACTTGAAATTGCCGGTGAAATCATTGGGGCGTCTCTCTCCGAAGAACAAGATGGCGTGCTTTCATCTGTATATGACGCATTTTCTAATGTCTCACAAACAGGAATCTCATATGCCGATCCAAATATGACGATGCAAAAATCATCAGCAGGGTCCATGGACAGACCCGGACGTGGCGGCGAAAAGAACTATTCTGTCGACTACAATCCGGAAACAGGTGAGCATACCGTCTCTTTTGACCGTTCATTTGAAGGCCCGAATCTGGAAAAAAGCATGAGCGTGCTGAATACATACATTTTCACTGACGTTGACCAGGAGTTTCTGGAATTTCCGCGGCGCGACAGCGAAATGATTGAAACTATCGATTTTAAAGGAATGAGAACCGGCTCTGCTGAAACAGAACGGCGATCATCTAGTTTTACCCGAACTGATACACTTTTCGCATCTGGCATCTCAAATGAAAGCGCCATCCTTACGATCGACGGCAAACATAACGGCGAAGGCCAAATGTCTATAGAACTGCCACGGCTTGAGCGCAGCGGCGAGCGTACTTTCGAGGTAGAGTTCATATTTCAAAATATTCAGATCGACAAAGCCATCGTCCGTGAGAACGGGAACCTGGAAGAGGGTATCACCGGGCTGATCACGTACAGTATGGAAATGACAAAAACCAAAGATGGTGACACAAGAGAAAAATCACTCTCCGGTACCATCGAACTGACCGGCGACGGAAGTGCACTGCTTCGCTTCGATCGATTCAAAAATACGTTTCTTGTAAGACTTAGAGACGGAATGATCGAGTAATCAGGAATTGATTATCACCAAAAGCAACGCAGGCAGGTTCGCTTTCCGCAACCTGCCCTGCTTGTTTTAATGAGTGTCCTCTTTTAATTAACCACATAGGATCTAACAAACACACATGATCCCTTCAGACAGACATCAACCCAGTCAGGAAGAACTTGACCTCGCACGCCGGCTCATGGACCGCGTCGAGACCGGTGCATCCCAATCTGCCGGGAAAGATCCGCTGTTTGATGTTCTCGAAGCCTACAAACAGAGCGCCTCACTTAGTACCAACAGCTCCCCTTCAAAATCTGTCCGAAACGCCATTTTTGATACAATTGAATCAGAAGAGAAAGCTGGAGAAACAAAACAGTTAACGCTCGTCTCCACATTCTGGAAAATCGCCGCCGTCTTTTTAGCAGTTGCGGGTCTTGCACTGGCCTACATAATTTTTCAACCTGCCGAACCGGTGTTGCTGGCTCAAAGCGGGGCAGTACAGCAAGTCACTGAACTCCCGGACGGGTCCATCGTAACGTTGCGCCCAAACAGCAGTCTCTACGAGCTGAAAGAAACAGATACGCAGCAGACCTACAGAATTGATGGCGAGGCTTATTTTGAGGTTGCCGAAAACAGAGACCGTCTCTTTACCGCTATCTCCGGCGATGCAAAGGTAGTGGTAACAGGAACCGAATTTTCACTGGGTAACTGGGGATCCGCCGTGCGGGTCTACCTGGAATCGGGCAGCGTCCGGTTTTCTACGCTCGACGACTCGCGGTCGGTCAGCCTTGATCCGGGCGAGTTCAGCGAGAGCTCCGGTGGAACCATTTCAGAGCCTTCAGCTGTTGTCGGGCGGATTTACACCGGCTGGCTGGAACAAGAGCTCAGGCTCAACAGCCGAACCGTAACAGACGTGGCAGCCGAGATTGAGCACCATTTTAATATTAGGCTGGACATACCCGACTCTATCGCGGACGAACGGCTGACCGGCAGCCTCGACCTGCGAACATCGGACCAGGTGCTGTCTGACCTGGCACTATCGCTGAACGGTAGATTTGTGAGGGTTGATGATAACCGCTACCGGTTTGAGACGGAGCCTTAAGAAAGGAGTCAGATTATGATCGCCACTCTTATTCTGCTGCTTTTGATGAGCTTGCCCCAGGCCCAAACCGAGACGTCCCGGGATCAACGGGATAAGTCTCTTCATACTATTTTTCAAACCATTGAGAATGAGACCGGCTACAAATTTCTCTATCGCGATGCGATCATCGCTGGAAAAAAAGCCGACTTTACCATGAGCGACAACTGGCAGGCGTCTCTTCATCAGCTGCTTCACCGGTCCGGCCTTGCCGCCTCAATTGATGACATACGGCAGCGGGTGGTCATCTACCAGGGTGATGCGTCGCAGGTAAAAAGCACACGTATTGAGGGAACCCTGATTGATAACAAAACGGGTGAGCGCCTGCCGTTTGCGACCGTCTGGGTGAAAGCGGGCAGCCGGCCTATCCGTCAAACCCAAACCGATATCAACGGACGCTTTTCGCTGATGCTGTCATCAACCACCGGCGAGGATGTGACGATCGGCGTGAGTTATGTGGGCTATCGGCGGGCCGAATTGACATTTGATTCCGGGTCCATACAGCTCAATTCGCCGCTCCATATCCGGCTTAAACCTTCCCGGGTAGAGATCTCCGAGATTGTGGTCACAGGCGCATCAGGGAGCACGCCGGCAGATTCTGTTTATCGCGGGATGCTGGACATGGGAACGTTCAGTCCGCTCGGCGAATCGAACAGCGTTCGGATGCTTCAGATCCTGCCCTCGGTCAGCCACGGGGCGTCGCTCTCCGAAGGGTCATACATCAGGGGCAGCAATTCCGACGCGCTGCGGGTGACACTCGACGGATCGGTCATCTACAGTCACTCGCACCTGTTTGGGCTGATCGACAGCTTCAACCCCGACGTTATCCGTACCGGGAGCTTTTATTACGATGTGGCTCCCGCCCGCTACCATGCCCCGCCGGGCGGCGTGCTGAACCTGGTCACGCAGACGGGGTCGCTCCACGACTACGGCGGCAGTTTTGGGTTAAGCAACTCTGTAGTGAAAGGAAGCCTTGACGGGCCAATCCAGAAAGGCCGGTCCAGCTGGATGCTTGCCGGGCGGCACTCCATCCTGAACACCATCGATCTGTTCAACAGCTCGGAGATGGTTTCGTGGGGGCTCGGCATTGACCGTGAAAACTCCCTTGACGAAGATGCCACCGATCTGAATGAGCGCATTCTGGATCCCGGCAGCTACTCGGTTTCGTTCTATGACTTCCACGGCAAGCTGTTTATTGAACCGTCACCCTCGGGCATTTTTACGCTCAGCGGCTACCTTGGCGGCGATAGCACCTCGCAGACCGTCAACCGTATTATCCGGGCATCCACCGGCTCGCCGGGTCGGTTTGACCGTGACGATTTTGAGACCTCCAACGAATGGGGGAACCGCTCCGCCAATGTCTCCTGGTTTCAGCGGCTGAACAAAAACCGGGAGCTGCAGGTGCAAGCGGGGTTCAGCTACCTTTATACCGGATACCTCAAGGAAGATTATGTGTACACCAGACCCCAGAACGATCCTGACCGCCCTCCCCTGCTTCTGAGTGACTTTGAAAACGAGAGCGAACTCAATCACGGCTATGCCAATGTTGAGCTGAAAGCGGGCCTGCTTCATGCAGGCACTTCCATTAATTGGTATGATGCCGCCTACCGGGAGAACTCTCTGAACCGCTCGGAGTTCTTCCAGCGTACGCGGCCGGTGATGGCTGAACTTTACGGCGAATACCGTCTTGAAAACCAAACCGGGAATCATTCGGCCGATGCGGGCATCCGGTTTCAGCACTACACAGACGGCAATTTTACACGGTCTTCCCCGCGGCTGAGCGCCTCGTTCTTTCAGAACAGTTTCCTAACCCTGGGGCTGAGCGCGGGCCGCAACTACCAGTATCTCTACCAGCTTTCCATCTACAACCAAACCACGTCAGACATTTGGGTGATGGCACTCGACGGCCAGCCTCCTGCGCGCAGCGATCATCTCTCCGCCTCCTTGTCCGCAAGCCCGTGGTCGAACGCATTTATCCAGGTGGAAGGCTACCTCAAGATGCAGGAGAACCTCCGGTTTCACGAAATCAACTTTCAGAATATTGAGGCCTCGTTCAACGGCAGCCCGCTCTTTAACGACAATGAGGGCTATTCGAGGGGTGCAGAGGTGCTGTTTCGGCAGACGGGCCGGCGATGGGAAGTATCGCAGTCTTACACATACTCCATCACCGAACTGCGAAACGACAGGTTTCAGGACCGCGGCTGGTTCTATGCCGACTGGGACCGCCGCCACCGATTCAATACGGTTGCCTCTTACAGGTTTTTCGACGGCCTGAAGGCGAGCGTAAACTGGGTGGCCTCGAGCGGACGACCTGACCGCATCCGGCTTTCAGAACCTGAACAGGACCGACTCGGCAAGTACAGCCGCGTGGACCTGAGCCTGGAATATTCGGGTGAACTGGGGGAAAGCGGCGGCACTCGTCTCCGCCTGCAGGCGGGGGTTTATAATCTCACCAACCGCAACAATCCGTGGTACCGCGAATGGGTGCAGACTATTGACGATTCCGGCCTCCGTTCGCAGCTCTCACCCGAGCAGGTAGACGTGTACGACCTGGGCTTTCAGCCATCGGTTTCTTTGGGGATTTATTTTTGAGGTAAGGTTTACCTTTCTCCTTTCTTACGGCCCTCATAATAGCCAATCCATTATGAAGTCTAACACTCCCATGGGCGGATAACATAAGAAAGCTTATTCCCCCCTTTTAATTAACCCTTTTATTTGAGAGGGGCATTTATTATTTAACCTAATGTACATTCACACAGAGAGTTAGCCGACACCTTACGGTTATTTGAAATTTTAAACTCTGCATGAATGGTGCATAAATACATGTTAGTTCGCCTATGAATGAAATTGAACTACCAGAGGAAGTCAAGTCCAAAGCCAACATCTCAGAAGGTGGAGAGTTTGCATGGAGAGAATCTGATTTTGAAGCGGCAATCACTTCTGCAAAAGAGAACAACCTTGCTTCAATCGGTGGACAAGTTCAGTTCATTTTTCCAAATGCTACATGTGAGCTGTACTGGATCAATTTCGATTCAAATGATCAAGAATCAGATGAGAGCTGGGAATCATACGTAAAGCGAAGCGCAGATGAAGTTCTCACAGTTTTCCGCAAAGTCGTTGAAGAAACCGACTTTCGAAAAGAAGCTTTGGAATTCAATTTCATAAAGAATAAAATCGAAACAGAAGAAATTGATCCGCTTGATTACCTATGGTTCGTTGGGTATTTCAATTCAAAACCGGCAAACTAACAAGCGCATCAACTGGGGACGCGGACGTAGCTTCGGTTTCCAAAATTGCTTGTTTTGAAATTATCACCGTTAATTAACTCATAATTCCCGCGCCCGTTATGCGCAATGTCGTTATACCTGTGATAATCTTAAAGTCTGCGAATTAACATTTAAAGTTAAATCAATAACCTAATGAAATTAAATAATTTATCCGCCCTATTAGCAAGACATCTTTTAATAATGAAGAAAAGACATAATCTAATCGGCTTGTTGATTCTCATAAATTTATTTATTTCATCATGTGGTGATAATTCAAATCCGGTTGATGCGGAGGATCCAGGTGATACTAAGGAGCCAATTGAATTGATTTGGAAAGCTAAAGCCCTTCCTGAAACTGATCCGATGACGGTTAGTGTTTCTCCAGATGGTACACTATACGCAATAAATGCTTATCCATATTATATAGGCACTGATGAAGATCGTTCGTTAATTTATGTTTCTAAAGACCAAGGAGATAGCTGGCAAACAATTGATTTGAAAACAGCTCCAATAAACAATTCTGATTATAGTCATGATCGAATTAAAGTATATCATGTCGAGCCCGTTGGACAGGACCGGCTTCTCATTTTAGCAACAATTAATTTTCCTGGACCCGAAGTTCTCCTCTTTTCTGAAGATGGTGGAAGTTCCTGGATTATAACCAGTGATTTTTATATCGATGATTTCGCTACTTTTACATCAGATTATTCAGGTAATATTTTAGTAGGGTCAAAAGACCGTATTAATGATAAATATATACATCAATCATCAGATTATGGTAAAACCTGGGATAGTTTTTTAATACCTGAAAACAGGCACATTTATAAGCCATATTTCGGACAGTCAACCTCTTCAGTTTTTGTAAATGCCGATTCGCTTTACCATACCATAGATAAGGGGCAACACTGGTCTGCAAATCGATACCGGTTTAGACATCTCACAAAAAATTCCAATAATACTTTCCTTGGTATAGAGTACGATGGTCAAAGACATATTGCATATACTTCATCTGATGATGGAGAAGACTGGAAGAGATCAAATATTGGAATTTCGTACGATTTAGCTGCAATTACGCCTCTATCCAACAACTCCTATCTTCTTCTCGACCGGCTATTCCAACACTTAATACTTTCAGAAGATGGCACAGAGTGGCAGACTCTGGACATTAAGGTTGCAGGCTCCGATAGTACACTCGCTGATTTCCTTGACCGAAATGATGGCATGAAAATTATCAGAAGTCCTGACAATCAGCTGTATTTGACTGTAGGGTCTAGAAGTGATAATCCAATCTCGCATTTCTTTGTAGCGACCGAACCTAAAGAAAATTAGTACTTTTCGACTATTTCAGATAACAAACTGATAAGTTTAATTTTAACATAAAAGAAATAAGACTTTCCTGTTAAATACTAAAAAGACAGCTTTATCTCGCATAGAAAATCATGCAGAAGATATTCGACTTTCCACTTTTGAGAAGTATGCCAAAGCGTTTGGGAAAAAACTTAGAGTCGAACTCGTAGATTTAGGGAGGTATAACCAGCGTTTCAACTCGGACTTGGCCGCTGTTTGCTGATTCAAAAATTGTTCTCTTATAGAAACCCAGAGTTTTAATTACATTTTAATCAAGAAGCCAAGCCGCTTATTTGCCAAACCGTTATACCAATATTGGCAGCAGTTTGCACAAATTAAGAAATCCAGTAAATTTTATTAAAGTGAAAAGACTATTTAAAAAACATACATCCTATGAAATCAATAACAGTAATCCTCATTGCAATAGCCTCTATTTTCATTTCTTTCAATAGCAGTGCCCAGGATACAAGGTCTCAAGAAGCCGGAAACTTTGATATTGATAAAGATCTATTATTAGCCCACTATGATTTTAAAACTGATGTAGATGATCTTCAATCTGTAGCTGCTTTAGCAACACTGTTGTCTGATAGCAGTTATTCAAACATAAATTACCATGCAGTTGCGGGTGCTTATGGCATTCAGGAAGGATTATATGTTCCACCTAATGAATTATTAAACCTTGCATTTGGAGACAACTGGACAGACGCACATAAAAATTTAAAAAACGCTGTTACTCAAGTTCAAAGGATTGCTGTATCAACCCTCGAAAATCAAGGTGATATATGGATTGCAGATGCCGGTCAATCTGATTTTTCTGCCAAATTGATACAAGCTATTCAAGCTGATTTACCAAACATGAATATTTCACATCGGATTCACTTAGTACAACATAGTGACTGGAATGAAGAAGTTACCTCACCAGCCAGCTTGGATTTTGTGAAGACAACCATTGATTATCATAAAATACCTGATGGCAATGGAGTTGGAAATGGAACACCTGGATTTAGATCCCCTGAATATACTATGTGGAAAGAGAAGATCAGAAATCCCAAATTGATTGAGATATGGCAGTTAGCTATTGATTTATCAAACAGATACAATGGTAAAGAGGGCCGATATTATAATGAGGCAATAGCGGCAGGCGGATTGGACTTTTCAGATCTTTCAGAGGTTTGCTGGATTTTAGGATTACAAGACATGAAGGATACAGAACACTTTTTTAATCGTTTTTCTAATTAAACGCCTTTAATAGATAATTGAAACCCGACTCGCCCCTTAAGCGCAAGGCCGTTATTTATCTGAGAAAAATAATTCATCAAACAACTATAGCCTATGAAATATCTAAACTCACTTCTGATTTTTGGCTTTCTTTTCTCAGCATGTGGAAATGGAGATTCTAACACCAACACTGATTACTCGTCAGCTGAAATAATTGAAAGTTCCTCTCCCTCACTCGGTGATAATGCCTGGTCGGTTGCCTCCGAACCTGAACTTCTATTTGGATCCGAAGAAGAAGATAAAAATTTTCAGTTTTATAGGGTATATAGTGTTAAACAATTGAGTAATGGAAACATTGCGGTGAGTAATTCAGGTACTCACGAACTTCGTTTCTTTGATTCAGATGGAAAATTCATCAAATCGACTGGTCAATCTGGTCAAGGACCGGGAGATTTTGGTGACTGGAGTTCTATGAAGCTTCATAAATATAGCGCCGATTCCTTTCTCGTAAATGATAATGCAAATATCAGGGGACAAATATTCAGCAATGATGGAGAACTTATTACTGTTCATTCCATTGAGAAAATAAATAATTCAGGCACTCCGTCTATTACCGGTGTATATACAGACACTAGCATACTAATATTGGCTGTAATCGGATCTGGAGCTATGCGGCCAGGAAATCCAGGGGAAATCATCCAACATGAATTTGGATTTCATCGACTTCTGCCTGACTGGACGTATGATAAGATGGTTTTTAAAATTCCTGCACGGCCAAGAATTGAAAACGAATTCAGAGGCACCACAACTTTTCCATACATCCCACTAACCGCTGATCCTATTTACGTTACGGATTCAAAAAATGGCGCCCTCTTTTCGATAGCCTCTGAGCCAACTATTACTCGTGTAGACACTACAGGAATTATAACTCATACCTATGAGTGGAATTTACCCCGCACCAAAACAGATTCTATTTGGGACCGGTATAAAGAAGAGTATTACCTGGAACCTTTGAGTAGTACCCCGGATCGAAAAGCACAGTACGAACATATGCTTTCTCAAGATTTACCCATCCCCGAAAACATACCTGCAATAAGTGATTTGAAAATAGATGTAGAAGGTAATATTTGGGCCAAACGGTTTGCACTCCCTTGGGATGAAACTGGAGTTTGGGATATTTTAAGTTCAAATGGTAGCTGGCTTACCACTATTGAAGTTCCACAAAGCTTTACAATTACTGAAATCGGTGGTGATTATTTATTGGGATATACTCTAAGAAATGGATTTATCGAAATTGCTAAGTTTCCACTTAACAAAAATGCATAATACCTGCTTTTGTAACCTATAGTCAGTTTATATCAATACTTCACTAAAAAATAACAATGGCTTCGCACTGACCAATTATGGCGCCAGAGTCAACAATTAACAAACAGCCCGGCAGCACAAGCCAAGAGCCGTTAACCTCGTTTTACTCAACCAGTAAATTCTTAAATGTTGTATA
>Ga0209936_1000985_pt1 | contig 15945 bp, 13 predicted proteins | sample SalPonR1_A_D1_MG_FD_185694 | JGI IMG/M metagenome (GOLD analysis project Ga0209936, IMG submission 185694) | Salt pond soil microbial communities from South San Francisco under conditions of wetland restoration - Salt Pond MetaG R1_A_D1_MG... ... | reverse complement strand
TAAATTCACTCACTCCGTTGTTTACTTTAATCATAGGATTAATTTTTTATAAAAGCACAGCAAAATTAATTAATGCTTTAGGTATTGTACTGGGATTAATAGGTGCTTTTGGTTTAATTTTACAATCTACTAATGGAGGAGTAATAGTAGACAAGATTAATTATTACGGGCTTTTTATTATTGCAGCAACTATTTGTTACGGGATTAATGTAAACCAGGTAAGATACAAAATAAAAGGGCTTACCGGGTTAGAATTAACATCATTGGCATTTATGTTTATTGGCCCTTTGGCAGGAATCTACCTTCTTTTTTCTGATTTCTCGAATGCATTAATTACCAATGATTATCTGCTTAATTTAGGATTTATTGCTATACTTGCTGTTGTTGGAACCGTGTTAGCTTTAGTTATTTTTAACACTTTAATTCAACATACATCGGCAATCTTTGGATCATCGGTAACATATATCATTCCTGTTTTTGCTATTATGTGGGGACTATTCGACGGAGAAACATTAAGTATTCTACAGTTTTTCTGGATTGCACTCATTATTACAGGAGTATATCTTGTAAATAAAAAAGACAAAGGTTCTAAAAAACATAATAAAATTTTACGATTAAACACTCAATATCAAAATCAAACACAAAAAAAAGCTCAATAGAATGAAAAAAATAAACCGATTTATTCTGGTTCTTTTAAGTTCTATTTTACTTACACTACCATGGTATAAGCAGTTCTCAGGTATTATTATGTTAATTGCACTTATTCCGCTTTTATTGGTTGAAGATTATTTATACCAATCCAGAAAACAAAATAAATCGGTTGTGTTTTATGGTTACGCTGCACTTACTTTTAGCGTATGGAACATTTTAACGACTTACTGGATTTATAATGCAACGCTTATTGGTGCTTTTGCTGCAGTAATCGTTAATACATTTTTAATGTCTACTGTTTTTTGGATGTTTCATTTAACCAAACGAAAGTTGGGGGCAAAATTCGGGCAATTTGCGCTTATTGTTTACTGGATTGGGTTTGAATACTTTTATTTAAATGCAGAAATTTCATGGCCATGGCTCAACTTAGGTAATGCATTGGCAAAAGATATTAAACTAATACAATGGTTTGAATATACGGGAGCCTTAGGTGGTACCCTGTGGATTTTACTCACTAATCTAATGTTGTTTAACCTAATCCAAACTTATTTTACAAACAAAATAAACAGGTCTTTTATTATCAGGTCGATAGGATTAATTATTCTAATTCTTATACCAATGATAACATCATTAACCCTATTCAATAATTATAAAGAACAGGGAAAAAAATATACAATTGCCATTCTCCAACCTAATATCGACCCTTATCATGATAAATTTAGCGAATTATCTCCTTTTCAGCAATTAAACATTATTTTAAATTTAGCCGATAGTATTACCGACGCAAAAACGGATTATGTAGTTGCTCCCGAAACTTCATTAGATAGTAATATATGGATTAATAATTTAAAAGATAATTATTGCATTCAGGCTATCCAACAGTTTATAAATAAGTGGTCTAATGTTAATTTTATCATAGGAATTGATGCATTTAAAAGATATCAAGCAGATGAAAAACTAACGCCGACTGTACGTTATACCGAACGTGGAGGATTTTACTATGATGCATTTAATTCGGCTATTCAAATAGATACAACAGGATTTATTCCTGCTTATCACAAATCTAAACTAGTGGTTGGAGTGGAAAAAATGCCTTATCCTAAATTATTTAAAATGCTGGAGAATGTAATTCTCGATTTGGGAGGAACAAGCGGAAGCCTTGGTACTCAAGATTACCGAGGAACATTTAAACACAGTAGTGACGATACAAGAATTGCCCCGGTAATATGTTATGAATCGGTTTACGGAGAATTTGTAACCGACTATATTAAGAATGGCGCTCATTTGATATTTGTCATTACAAACGATGGTTGGTGGGGTGATACTCCTGGTTATAAACAACATCTAAATTATTCACAACTTAGAGCAATTGAAACCCGAAGAAGCATTGCCAGAAGTGCTAACACCGGAATCTCTGCATTTATCAACCAACGAGGTGAAGTAATCCAAAAAACTGAATGGTGGGTCCCTGCAGCCATAAAAAACACGTTAAAAGCGAACAATAAACTAACTTTTTACGTTCGTAATGGAGATTATATTGGAAGAATTTCCGGTTTTTTTGCTCTATTAAGTATTCTTTATACGATTGTTCAAATATTAATGAAAAAAAAACAATAATTTTATCCTTTATTTATTAGATTAAATATTAAACCTAAGTTGTATTATAATTAATTATTGCTGATATGATAATTCTTTATTTAATAATCAAGGAATAGAATGAAATTTATATTTATTATTATCCTTTCCATATTATCTGTTTTTGAGCTTTTTGCAAATAAATATACCATTAATGGTCATATCACCAACGAATCGGGCGAAGAGTTAATTGGAGCCACCATTTATGTTAAAAGCCTTAAAACAGGCACCGTTACAAATGCATATGGATTCTATTCACTTACTATTCCTAAAAATAGTTATCAAATCATTTATTCTTATGTTGGATATGAAACACAAATAAAAAAAGTTGAACTTAACCAGAATCTAAGAATAAATATAGTGCTTAAAGAACAATCAAAAACACTGAATGAAGTAGTTATTACTGCTGAACGTAAAGATGCCAATGTAGCAAAAGCTGAAATGAGTACGATGAAAATCCAGGCCAAAGAAATAAAAAAAATACCTGCTTTTATGGGTGAAGTAGATGTAATTAAAGCAATCCAACTAATGCCCGGAGTACAATCAGCCAGTGAGGGTTCTTCCGGATTTAATGTACGCGGTGGAGGTGCCGATCAAAACCTTATTCTTCTCGACGAAGCTACTGTTTATAATGCCTCACATCTTATGGGGTTCTTTTCTGTGTTTAACAACGATGCCGTTAAAGATGTTAAACTTTATAAAGGAGATATTCCAGCAGCTTATGGTGGCCGGTTATCCTCTTTATTAGATATTAGAATGAAAGATGGAAATAACAAAAAATTTCAAGCTAATGGAGGTATAGGAACGGTTTCAAGCCGACTAACCATAGAAAGCCCAATTGTAAAAGATAAAGGTTCTTTCATCCTTTCAGGACGACGTTCATATGCCGACTTAATGTTAATGCTTTCGAGCGATGAAGATGTACGCAAAAATCAACTCTATTTTTATGATTTAAATCTTAAAGGCAATTATAAAATCAACGATAAAGACCGCATCTATCTCTCCTGGTATATGGGTAGAGATGTTTTTGATTATGATGATTTATTTGGATTTAGTTGGGGAAATAAAACATTCACATTACGCTGGAACCACCTGTTTTCCGAAAAATTGTTTTCAAACTTTTCAGTCATTTTAAGTAACTACGATTATGAATTGAGCCAATCTTCAGAAGAACAGGGATTTATATGGTCATCAGACTTAAACGACATTAAATTTAAAGCCGACTACACCTATTATCCCAATACCCGAAACACAATCCGGTTTGGCGTTACAGGGACAATGCACCATTTTAATCCCGGGCTTGCTAAAGGAGTAGGGAATCAAACCATGTATAATGAGCTTAAAATGCCTGAATCTAGCGCATTGGAATGGGCTGGATATTTATCCAATGAGTGGAAAATTAATGAAAAAACAACTATAAATATTGGCTTAAGAGGAACAATATTCCAAAATATGGGAAAAGCAACCGTTTACAATTTCGACGAGAATTATGAAAAAATAGACTCAACAGTATATAGCAGCGGTGAAATCTACAATACATTTTGGGGCTTAGAACCACGATTAAATTTCAGATACTCGATCAATAATCGTTCATCTATTAAAGGGAACTATTCAAGAACAAAACAATTTATCCACCTGGCATCCAATTCAACCGCTGGTTCACCATTAGACATTTGGATACCTTCAGGTCCTAATATAAATCCTCAAATAGCTGACCAGTTTGCAGTAGGATATTTCAGAAATTTTTATGAAGATGCTTTGGAAACATCTATCGAAGCCTATTATAAAAATATGGATAACCAGATAGATTTTAGAGACCATGCTGAACTATTACTAAACCCTGAAATTGAAGGTGAATTTAGAACAGGCTATGCCTGGTCGTACGGATTAGAATTTTTAATCCGCAAACAAACCGGAAAATTTACAGGCTGGATAAGCTATACATTGTCAAAAGCAGAACGAAAGATTACTGAAATAAACAAGGGAAAAGTTTATCCGGCAAGTTACGATAAGCCACATAATATAGCCATTGTAGTTAGTTACGATTTTTCTAAAAAAATAAATGCAGCCGCTAATTGGGTTTATTCAACCGGTACTCCGGTTACTTTTCCTGTTGGTAGGTATGAGTATGGCAACATGATTGTTCCCATTTATTCGGATAGAAATGAATACAGGTTACCCGATTATCACCGCCTGGACTTATCGGTAACCTATAAGTTTGGAGTGGATAAAACTCGAGGATTAAGAAGCGAATTAAATCTATCCATTTATAATGTTTACAACCGAAAAAATACCTGGATGCTATTATTCTCTCAGGACGATGAATATCCAAATATTACAATTGCTGAAAAGGTATATTTATTTCCCATATTACCCTCTATTACTTATAATTTTTATTTTTAATAATAAACTGGATCATAATGAAACACACAACTTATTTAATTATACTAATCGTTTCAATTAGCATTTTCTCTTGCACAGAAAAAGCTGATATTGAATTGGATAGTACTTATGAAAGAGTAGTTATTGAAGGATATTTAACCAGTGAGTATAAAAACCATCAGGTAAAAATTTCGAAAAGTGCCGATTATTTTTCAAATAAACCGGCTGAACCTATAACAGATGCCGATGTTTCGATTACTGACGGAACTTTCACCTACCCTTTAACAGAGGCTCAACCAGGAATTTATAAAACGGAAGAAATGAGTGGAGTACCCGGAATAACTTATACCTTAAATATTAATATTGAAGGCGAACACTTTAGTGCGTCAGATTACATGCATTCTTGTCCTCCTATTGATTCCATAAAATTCAAGAGATTTGAAAATGATTCAAATCATATTACGATCTCGATCTTCGCACAAGAGCCTGAAGAAGAAATAAACCATTATGCGTGGAAAGCATATAGAAATGATACTTTAGTTACCGATACTTTACGCGAAATATTTTTTTCTGATGATATTCTTATCAACGGGAGTTATATTAATGGCGTTAATGTTCAATATATTAAAGCAAAGAATAATGATATAATTACATTAGAAATGCTTTCGATTACAAAACCATATTATGAGTATATGATTAAAGTAATGCTTGAAACAGATTGGGATGGAGGTCCATTTGACGGCCCGCCGGCCAATTTTTACGGAAATATTTCCAATGAGGCTCTTGGTTTTTTTGCAGTATACTCTGTTGAACAAAAAACTTTAATGGTTCTTAGCCAGTAAAAAAATAATAACAAAAACTGGAACCTAAAGCCCCAGTTTCTGTTCTATTTATTTCTTTCTTTAAATTCTTTTAATCCGGTATCAAGAAACTCAATAAACCGATCCACGTTTAAATCAAAACCTTTAGGTTCTGTTAAATTTTCTCCATTGTGGTCAACCAAAACATAATAGGGTTGGCTGTTTATATTATATTTTGTGATTTGAAAATCAGCATACTTTTTACCGATTGTTTTCTTTACCTTTCCATCGTATTCGGAAGTTACCCATTCATCTTCAGGTAATTTGGTCCGATCATCAACATACAATGCAATAATTACATAATCATTTCGTAAACGTTTTAAAACATCCGGGTCAGACCACACTTTATTTTCCATCTCTTTACAATTAGAACATGCATGGCCTTTAAAATCTATTAAAACAGGTTTATCTAATTTCTTAGCACATTCCATCCCCTGTTCATAATCAAAATAACCTTGCAAACCATGTGGTAAATGTAAAATATCACTATATTTAGGTGTTTCGCACAATGTTTCACTATCAGCATTATCACTTGCAGTCATGCCTGTTGGTATTTTACTTTCAGTAATATCAAATTGTTGAGCTGATTTTGGAGGCAATAATGATGAAACAGCATTTAATTCAGCACCAAACATCCCTGGCAATAAGTATAAAGCAAAACTAAACGAAATAATTGCCAAAACTAACCGAGGAACAGTAACAAAAGGAATATCACTATCGTGCGAAAATTTAAGTTTACCCAATAAATAGAAACCAAGTAAAATAAACAACACAATCCAAACAGCCAGATATACATCACGGGTAAGTATATTCAGATGATATGATTGATCTATGTTAGCTATAAATTTAAACGAGAATGCTAAAATAATAAATCCAAGTACTACTTTAACTGTATTCATCCATCCACCTGACTTAGGTAATCCTTTTAACATACGTGGGAATATAGCGAATAATGTAAATGGCAAAGCAAAAGCCAATCCAAAACCAAACATTCCGATAAGAGGTTCCAAAATATCGCCAGCCGCAGCTTTTACAAGTAATGCACCCACAATGGGGCCTGTACAACTAAATGAAACAATAACTAAGGTAAAGGCCATAAAAAATGAAGCCAGAAATCCTCCTTTATCAACCTGTCGGTCGGCTTTGTTTGCCAAACCTGAAGGTAAAACAATTTCGAACATTCCAAAAAACGAAGCGGCAAAAGCAATAAACAATGCAAAGAAAATAGTGTTGGGTATCCAATGGGTGCTTAGTGTAGTTGTTAAATCAGCACCTGCACTGGTAAGCGAAACAATTAAACCTACACTGGTATATAAAACAACAATAGAAATTCCAAAGATCAAGGCTTTAACAATGGAATTAAATTTAGAAGATTGTCCCTGCATAAAAAATGATACAGTCATAGGAATCATTGGAAAAACACATGGAGTAAGCACTCCTGCCAAACCCAGAACAAATGCAAGAAAGAATATTCCCCACATTGAACTAATATTTTCAGGTTTACTTATTTCTTCCAAATCGACTTGTGGAGATAAATCATCATCAGATTTAGCTAAGGTTGCTTCAGTATCAGTTATTACTCCTTTAACATTAATAGCAAAATCGGGATTAAAGTAAACACATTTTTCATCCTGGCAAACCTGATACTCTATAGAGCCGGTAATCGTAAAATCATTTTCAGTAAGAATTTTTATTTTTTGGACAAAAGTAGCAGCATTGCTAAAATACTTCACTTTCATATTAAAAATATCATCCATCACCTCCTCTGGTTCAGGTCTTTCGGATGGCTTACCAATAATTTCAAACTTATCACTTTCATCAAAATAAAATGTGGTGCGAACCGGGCCTCCCTCGCCAAAATATTGTGAATAAAGATGCCAGTTCATATCGATTTTAGCATCGAAAATTATTTCGGTTGTATCCCCTTTCACATTTTTGCTTTCGTAACTCCATTTAACGGGATCAACAATTTGAGCAAAAACTGTTGATGAAATAATAAAAAAAACACTTATCAATAAAGCTATTCGTTTCATAAAAGATGATTTAATTTTTTAACGTCGCAAATTTAATCATTAAGAATAAAATATAAAATTTAATAGAACTTTTGATATGTGAATACCTACATATAAAAAGTTAAAAAGAATAACAATGATAGAGGATAAAAGTTTAAAGGTTAAAGGTTAATCTTTAATGATTTCACCATTTTTGTCGAAAAAATGAAATTCAAAGAAGTGGTAAGATGAGTTGGCCTGAACCCGGATTCGTTTCTTGAACTTAAAGAACCATTTTAATTGCGTGGATATTAATCCATTTTTAATATATCCATAAATATAGGGATGAACTTTAAGGGTAAGTTTTTTATAATTGGCTTCGTTAATTAAAAAACTTAAATGATTTTCAATATCATCAACAAACAAAATGCTTGGAGAAATTTCTCCACTCCCTTTACATGTAGGGCATTTTTCCATTGTTTGAATATTCAGCTCGGGACGTACTCTTTGCCGGGTGATTTGCATTAATCCGAATTTACTAAGCGGAAGGATATTGTGTTTTGTTCGATCATCAGCCATAGCATCTTTCATTTTATCAAATACTTTCTGCTTATTTTCAGCATTATGCATATCAATAAAATCAACGACAATAATTCCTCCCATATCACGCAACCGGAGCTGGCGTGCAATTTCATCTGCAGCAGCCAAATTAACTTCAAGAGCATTTGATTCCTGATCTTCGCCTAATTTCGATCGATTCCCACTATTAACATCAATAACATGAAGTGCTTCGGTATGCTCAATAATTAAATAGGCTCCATTTTTAAAGGAAACAGTTTTCCCAAATAACGCCTTTATTTGTTTATCAACGCCATAATTATCAAAAATTGGGGAATTCCCATCGAAATGCTTAACAATCTTTTCTTTTTCGGGCGCTATGGTATTAATATAATCTTTTAGTTCTCGATAAACAGTATCTTCATTAACAAAAATATGATTAAACGAACCATTAAGCACATCTCTTAACATGGCTGATGTACGATTAAGCTCGCTAATCACCAGTTTAGGGACATTCCCGGGAGATAATTTATCAAAAGCTAACTCCCATTTTTTAACCAAACTTTTTAATTCGGCATCTAAAACAGCCACTTTTTTACCCTCGGCAACGGTACGAACAATAACTCCGTAATTTTGTGGTTTAATACTTTCGAGAAGTTTTTTTAATCTTTTCTTCTCATCGGGAGAGGTGATTTTTTGCGATACAGAAACTTTATCAGAAAAAGGAATAAGGACCAGGTTCCTACCAGCAATTGATATTTCAGAACTTAATCGGGGCCCTTTTGTTGATATGGGTTCTTTAGCGATTTGCACCAATACCAATTGACCTGCTTTTAATACATCGGAAATCTTCCCGTTTTTATCAATATCTTTTTCAATCCTGATCTTAGGAAGAGAAGGTGCTCTGCCTTTTTTGGCAAGTGAACTTTTAACAAATTTTTGTAAAGTTCGAAATTGTGGTCCAAGATCTAAATAATGCAAAAAAGCATCCTTATCGTATCCAACATCAACAAAAGCAGCATTGAGTCCGGGCATTATACGCTTTACTTTGGCCATATAAATATCGCCAACAGCAAATTGTAGATTCCTTTTTTCTTTGTTTAACTCAACAAGCTGTTTGTTTTCTAATAAAGCTATTGCAATCTCAGAGGGTGTAACATCAATTACCAGTTCAGTACTCACGGGTCCTTCTCCAGATTAAGTCAGTAAATTTGTTATATAAAACAACTTAAACCTAAAGAAGCAAAAACTTCAATAGGTTCAAATTTCGTTTTATGGATAGTAAATTATCCTATTTCCTTTTTTTATGACGATTCTTTCTTAAGCGTTTTTTTCGCTTATGTGTAGCCATCTTATGTCTTTTTCTCTTCTTTCCGCTCGGCATAATCTATGATTTAAAATTAACTACTAAATTAACGTTTCACATTATTTTTCACCTTATTTACAAATCTTTTCGAAGGTTTGAAAGAAGGAATAAAATGTTCAGGAATAATAATCGTTGTGTTTTTAGAAATATTCCTGGCTGTTTTTTCTGCACGTTTTTTTACAATAAAGCTACCAAAACCTCTTAGGTATACATTCTTATCATTTACCAAAGAATCCTTTACAGTTTCCATAAAAGCTTCAACTGTTTTCTGTACAGTTATTTTTTCAATACCTGTGTTCTTTGAAATTTCGTTAACGATATCTGCTTTTGTCATTTTTAAAAAACTTTAATTATCAATATTTTAGATCATTTACTTATTTTGAACTGCAAATATAAATGATTTCTTTTGATTAATAAAATACAAAACGGTTAAATTTGTTAATTTGGTAAAATTATTTTATTCATTTACAATGTTAAAGATAGGAAAAACCTTTGTAACATGGTACGAACAAAACAAAAGGGCACTACCCTGGAGAGAAATAAATGGTCCATATCCTATTTGGATATCGGAAATAATTTTACAACAAACAAGAGTAAATCAAGGAATTAGTTATTATTATAAATTTATTAAAAAATTTCCTGATATATATACTTTAGCAAATGCTCCTATTGAAGAAGTACTAAAAATTTGGCAAGGACTTGGTTATTATTCCCGAGCACGAAATATGCATTATGCTGCCCAACAAGTCATAAATCATTATCAGGGAAAATTTCCTGCCAATTTCCAAGAATTACTCAAATTAAAAGGGATTGGAGAATATACTGCCGCAGCCATTGCCTCCATCGCATTTAATATTCCTGAACCGGCATTGGATGGAAATGTTTATCGTGTTTTATCAAGATTATATGGAATTGCAGAATCACCTCAAAAAGCAAATGGCAAAAAAATATTCAAACAAAAAGCTTTTGAGTTGATTAAAAATCAACCACCCGGCATCTTCAACCAGGCATTAATGGAGTTTGGAGCACTACAATGTATACCTAAAAACCCTGACTGCCATCAATGTGTACTACAAAAATCTTGTTTTGCTTTTCAAAATAAGCTGGTAACAGAACTCCCTTTAAAGAGAACAAAAATAAGTCAGCGTATACGCTATATAAATTATCTATATATTCAATATCAAAACAAAATTTTTATTGAACAACGAAAAAAGAATGATATTTGGAAGTTACTTTACCAGCTACCTATGATAGAAACGAATGAGCCGGTTTCCATTGAAAATTTAACAAACCAACCATTATGGAAGAAGGTGTTTAAAGGAACAAAAGTTAAGATACAACACATTTCTAAAGAAAAAATTCATCATTTATCCCATCAAAAGTTGTTTGCTAAATTTTATAGTATAAAAATTGATCACCCCAATTCATACCTGCTAAAGAATTACATAGAAATAAGCACTGAAGATATTGAAAAATATAGCATTCCAAAGCTTATTGAAAACTTCCTAAAGAAAATAAATAATTAAATTTTCAACCCTTGGCATTAATTTAAAATTTTGTAATTTTACATTTGTATAACCTAAAAACAAAATTATTATGGGAGTAAACAAAGTTATCTTAGTAGGAAATGTGGGCAAAGACCCCGATGTAAGACACCTTGACAGTGGAGTTACAGTTGCGAGTTTCTCCTTAGCAACGAGTGAAACCTATCGTAACAAAGAAAACCAAAAAGTTACTAACACCGAATGGCATAACATTGTTGTTTGGCGTGGATTAGCTGAGGTTGTAGAAAAATATGTTAAAAAAGGAGATCCGCTTTATTTAGAGGGCAAAATAAGAAACCGTTCTTATGATGATAAAGATGGTAATAAAAAATATATTACCGAGATTATTGCAGACAATATGCAAATGTTAGGCTCTAAACAAAGTAATGACAACGATTCTTCTACTGAAGAGAAACAACCTGAAACGGATATTGAAACTCCTCCTCAGGAAGAAGATGATTTACCATTTTAAATAAATAAAACCAACAAAAACAAAACCTTGGAAACAACAGAACCATTCCTGATGGTGTTAATAATTAATACCAAAGTTACTTTTCAGTCGATAGACTTAAGTACGGGAATAAACATCTTATTGGCAGTAATACTAATTATTTTTTCAGCCCTAATGTCTGGGGCTGAAACTGCTTTTTTTACATTACGTACAGACCAGATAAAAGAAATTAATAAGAATAAAGACCTACGTAATCGCTTGATTATAAAAAATTTAAAAAAACCTAAAAAATTATTAGCTACCATTACCATTGCTAATGGATTTATGAATGTTTGCTTTATTATTTTAATGGGCATTATCCTTAACGCTATTTTTATTTTTAAAGAATTACCTGCTCTTGGATTTATTATTCAAATTGCCATTATTGCATTTATATTATTATTATTTGGAGAAACATTCCCAAAATATTATGCAAAAAAAAGCGCGAAAAAATTTGCCCGCATTACAGCAGTACCTATTACTATTCTCGATAAACTTTTTCATCCGGTAAGTATGTTAACGATTAATACTACATCGGTTATTGCAAAAAAACTGGCAAAGATTAAACAAAACATTACTATCGACGACTTATCCCAGGCATTAAATCTTACCACTCATCAAATAACCGAAGATGAAAATATCCTAAAAGGAATAGTTAAGTTTGGAAATATTGATGCCAAAGAGATCATGAAATCAAGGGTTGATGTGGTTGCTGTTGAAATTGATACTAATTTTAAAGAATCATTATCCATCATCATCGACTCAGGTCACTCCAGAATTCCTGTTTACGAAGATACTTTCGATAATGTGAAAGGTGTTTTATATATTAAAGATTTATTACCACATATTAGTGAAACAGAAAATTTTAAATGGCAATCACTCATCAGGTCGCCATATTTTGTGCCTGAAAACAAAAAAATCAATGATTTATTAAAAGAATTTCAGACCAACAAAATACATATGGCTATTGTTATTGACGAATACGGAGGCACAAACGGAATTGTTACCCTTGAAGATATATTAGAAGAAATTGTTGGCGAAATTACTGACGAATCAGATGAAGATGAAGTTATCTATTCTCAAATAAATGAAACCACCTATCTTTTTGAAGGAAAAACACTGCTTAATGACTTTTTCAAAATTGTTGATTTTGAAGATGATTTTTTTGATGATGTAAAAGGCGATGCAGACACAATTGCTGGAATTATACTCGAAATTACAGGCGAAATCCCTCAAAAAAATAAAGTAATCAAATATAAAAACCTTACTTTTACCATCGAATCTGTTGATAAACGAAGGATAAAACAAGTAAAAGTTACTATCAACCAATAACATCCAACCATGCATAAAAAATATTTTTTATTCATCATTGGAATATTGTTTTTTGTTACTTCCATCTCAAGTGGTTGTAAACGAAATTATACACCTAAACCCAGAGGATACATTCGAATTGACTTACCAGAAAAAGAATATACCCAATATAGAACAGATTGTCCATATACATTTCTTTATCCTACCTATACAATTATTGAAAAAGATTCGAGCCGATTAAATGAAAAATGTTGGATAAATATTAATTATAAAGATTATGACGGGAAAATTCATATCAGCTATAAAGATGTAAAAAACAATATTGGCCAAATACTTGAAGAAACTCGTAGTTTAGCTTATAAACACACCCTAAAAGCCGATGCTATAACCGAAAGAGTATTTATTAAACCTGAAAAAAATGTTTATGGAAACGTTTATGAAATAGCAGGCGATGCTGCCTCTTCTATACAATTCTTTCTTACAGACAGTACTGAACATTACTTAAGAGGGGCACTTTATTTTAATACCCAACCCAATGAAGATTCTTTGGCTCCTCTAATTAATTTTGTCAGAGAAGATATTATTGTTTTAATCGAATCGTTTGAGTGGAAATAAGAAACCGATAAAATGGGATTTATAATTAAGGAACATTTTAATGATGATGTTGTATTGGGAATCTGGGAAATAACTGAAGATTACGATACACTAAGATCGTTTTTAAATTTGGATGAAACAGACATTGAAACGGTAGAAAAATTTAAAAACTACCAACGGAAGCTAGAGTGGCTAAGTGTTCGTTCACTTTTAAAGAGTATGCTCAGCCACGATTCAAAAATTGTATACGGACCTGAAAGAAAACCTTATTTAAAAAATAACTCTTATAATATAAGCATTTCGCATTCCAAAAATCTTACAGCAATCTTAATAAGTAATAAAAAAAGAGTAGGCCTCGATTTGGAATTTATGTCTCCTAAAATTTTACGCATTGCCGATAAATTTTTACGCTCAGAAGAACTCGAAGCTATTGATAAAGAACAAGAAATATATCATCTATATTTACACTGGTGTGCCAAAGAAGCATTATATAAAATTTGCGATAAAGTAGATATTAACTTTGTAACAAACTTAAATATTGAACCTTTTAAACCAAAAGAAAAGGGAATAATTACAGGCAACGTAAATAATAGTTATATGAACGAAAAATTTACACTTAGTTATTTCAATCTTAAAAATTATTCCATCGTTTGGTGTTACAAAAAAATTTAAATTCTTCTACAATGATTTTTAACCTGATCAATCATAAAATAAAAAACAACAAAAAACTATTTGCATTACTTATTGATCCCGACCACCATAATAAGGAATCATTGAAAGGCCTAATAAACAAAGTTAACCAGGCATTGGTTGATCTAATTTTTATTGGAGGTAGCTTGCTCAATTGTTCTATTGACCCTTCGATTCAATTTATCAAAAAACACACCTCCATACCTGTAATACTTTTCCCTGGAAGTTTATTACAATTATCATCTAAAGCTGATGGGATCTTACTCCTTTCGTTAATTTCAGGGCGCAATCCGGATTTACTGATTGGAAACCATGTTGCTGCTGCTTCTTACCTACAAAAAAGTAATTTAGAAATTTTACCCACGGGATACATGTTAATAGAAGGAGGCAAAACAACATCAGTGGAATATATAAGTAACACAAAGCCCATCCCTTCTGACAAACCTGATATTGCAGTAGCCACAGCACTAGCCGGCGAAATGTTAGGGCTCAAACTAATTTATCTCGAAGCAGGTAGTGGAGCCAAATCATCATTAACAACCCAAATGATTTCGCGGGTAAAAAATAATATTACCATTCCTCTAATTGTTGGTGGCGGAATAAAATCACCCGGGGATATTCAACGTATCGTTTCAGCAGGTGCTGATATAATCGTTTCAGGCACAGCTATGGAACAAGATCCGGAAATTCTCAGTTCATTAGTTAGGGCTACACATCAAAAAGAATAACCATTTTTAGCGCTTCATTATTTTAAACATTATTACACTAATTTAACCATCTCCTTTTAAACCCTGTTTAAAATTTCAAGTCTATCTAATTGAATAATTGGCAATTTAAAACATTCAATAATGACTGATTTAAGTAAGATACATCAGGAAATCATCGGAGAAAAATGGAAGATTTTAGCCATTGAGGGAATCTCTGATAGTGAAAAATACGAAATTTCAAACTATGGAAGAATAAAAAGTTTTAAAGTTGAAAAAAAACATGGAACTATTATTAATGGATCAACATTAAAAGGATACAAAATTTTAAATATTAAATTACAAAACGAAAAACGAACCACAAAATATATCCACAAATTAGTAGCCGAGCTCTTTATTCCGAAAGATAATGAAATGCAAGAATATGTTATCCACCTTGATTTTGATAAAAGCAATAATCATATTGATAATCTACGCTGGGTAACTAAGGATACCATGTTTGCTCATCAAAAAATTAACCCCAATTATAAGCGAGGAACAATCAATTATTCAAAACTAACTGAAACAGATGTTATGCGCTTAAAAAAGAAATTAAAAAGAGGTAAAAATAAATTATACAAGTTAGCCAAAGAATTTGGTATCACCCACACCCAATTAAACAGAATACGAAGAGGTGAAAATTGGGGGCATGTAAAAATAGATTAACCAATTACTCTTTTAATTACAAAAATCATCATTCCCATATTTTAATTGAAAGATCTTTAAAGGTTTTGTTTTCATATTTTTTTGTATCTTGGGTATAAAATTAAACCCATGATGATACCCAAAAAATCCATTTCGCTAATCTCGAGGCTTTTATTAATCATTATTTTTACGGCCGGAACCACACAGAGTTTTATTCATGCTCAAAATCATGAACAAGAAATAGCGCAAACTATTACACAAGAAAAACTAACAAATACAGCAGAGCAAGAGCTTTCCCATAATGAAGGTTCTGAGCACTCCAGTGATATGAGCCCGTTATTTTTTCTTATTATTGCCTTAATAATAGGGGCCGGAACCAGACATTTCCTTAAAAAAAGCCCATTGCCATACACAGTATCTTTATTATTAATTGGCTTAGGATTAGGAGCCCTGACAAGGCTGGGATATTTTGGTGAATGGAATCT
>Ga0209936_1000979_pt1 | contig 15994 bp, 9 predicted proteins | sample SalPonR1_A_D1_MG_FD_185694 | JGI IMG/M metagenome (GOLD analysis project Ga0209936, IMG submission 185694) | Salt pond soil microbial communities from South San Francisco under conditions of wetland restoration - Salt Pond MetaG R1_A_D1_MG... ... | reverse complement strand
TGAATGTGTTGCGGTACATCTCCCATAGTCAACTCAGTAGCAGCAGTAGTAGCTGTCAATTGGTTTCCTTCTAGTTTGAGATAAGCAAAACCTACTGCATTAGCATCACCCAGGTTTTTTAAACAAGCTTTATAACGTTTAGCTTCAACTCTTGGATCATCAAATGGTGGAGGGTTATCGCCGCCACATCCATAATTAAAGTGGTAATAATCCATTGTAGAATCATCCTCCTGGCTATAGAACATTCTAATTTCTTCATCTGTGATAGGTCCTGAAAGAATCACTTCACCTGCATCTTCTGAAGTATACTCATCTGTATTATTTAAAGTAATCTCAAAAAAGTAAGTATCCGTTTCAGCTGTATCTGGTAACCAGAAACATAATGGGTCAGAATAGTAATCTCCTGTACCCTCATCCTCTATCACCTCATTAGAAACCTCTGTATAAATAGGATCACCAACTGGTTCATCACCTTCCCATACATTCACAGTATACCCTGCAACATAGTGTCTTCCATCTTCAGTAAGACAGAAATTACCGAATAGGCAGAATTTCATCAATGGTACAGGAACAAGATCAAAGAATTGATAACCGTAAAGATTCACTTCTCTGTCATCAAAACATAATACTTCAACATCGACATACTTTTTAGAACCTGCTCGTAGATCGAAATTGTTAGGTAAGGCATCATTTACAAAGTCTTCATAATCGCTGCCTTCCTTAGGTGCCATCCAAATTGGCATAGTCATATCGTCTGGTTCTTCGGCATACACCCAAAAATCTGTTAGACTTACAGCCGTAGTGGTTTCACCCGAGGGAATTGGAATTTCTAAATCCTCATCATAATCTGTAAAATAAGTAGTACCATCAAAATTGATAGGAACAATTACATCTTCTTCCCCGAGGTCATGCGTAAGTACTACCCTGGCGTACATTGGTGCATCATCAGAACATTCTGGTATGCTTTGCTTTAAAACGTCCTGGCTCCTTATAAAGTCATTTAAAACCGCACCTAATGAAATAGTAGCAACCTCATCACCCACTTTGGGTTCTCCAGCAGTTTCATCCTTACTACAGGAAGCAAAAAGCATCGCAATTATTGCGATACTCATAAAGTAATTTTTAAAATTTTTCATAACTCTAAAGTTTTTAGTTAATTAATATTTGAGAATGGTTAATAAAATATATACATGGTTCTATTTACAGAACGATAGCATTAAAGATCAGTAATAAATAAGGTTGGGGGCCAAAAAAGTAGAGAAGTGGGGTGACTACTTTTCGATAAAATTTCTATAGTAAATGTAGGTTATTTCTTTCCTACAAAGCTATGGGGGTTTTCTTCTATTTTTAACCTAAAATAGAATTCATTGTACTTTCTCGTAATCTATAAGATCATGATTTATTGCATAAATAATACTTTCGAGTATAGTATCAGAGTTTGTACGCTTTATAATATTTGAGCGATGTTTTTCTATTGTCTTCGGAGAAATAAATAAAGCTTCAGAGATGTCTTTTGTCTTATATCCTTTTATTAGAAGTTCAATTATCTCCTTCTCTCGATTGGTAAATTTAAATTCTGTTAATTGACTATTCTGTCTAAAGCAGTCTTCCACCTCTTCAGAAGAGGTTCCTATCCTACCATTAATTTCTTCATTTTTTTCAGCAAAGTCTATAAACATGACAAACTGGTGACCAAAATTCTTATTCAATTTAGAAAAATTGATACGAGCACTTCTCAACTTATCATTTCTTAATAACAATGTCGTACTAGTAGCTGCCTTGATATGCTTACCTCGGGCAAAATTCCTTAAACTATCTTTTACTTTCTGCACATTTTCGCACTTAACAAAATCAGTGAGTTTTAAACCTTTTCTATTTTTCACCCTAAAACTTTGCTTAAAAGAATCGTTCATTGCAATTATTTCATTTTGATCCAACAATAGAACAGGTTTTGAAATAAGATTGAACATACCCATAAAAGCATCTTTCCAAAAATTGGAGAGAGAACGATTAGGATAAACCATCTTAATAATTCTACCGCAAAGAGCTTCTATTGTGGGAGAATATAAAAATTCATCTACTACTTTTCTAAATCTACTTTCCGCTTCGGCCTTATATCTACCCTCTGCATACACTACAAGCCAGGCTTTAGTTAGAAAATGATTAGATTTAAAATTGGCAATATTCTTAAAGTTTTTACCCGATCTAAAAGATGAGTAATCTAAGAGTATCACATCGGGTAATAGGTTTAGAGCAATATTAAAACCCGTATGTAAGGAATTAGCCTGGGTTAACTCAAAATGCATACTTACCCCTTCTTGTACACAGTCTACCATACTTTGCTTACTTGTTATAAGCAGTAATTGCTTTTTTTCCGTAATCATATTATATTTTTTTTGGCTATTAGCCGGTTAGTAAAAACCTGAGGTGGGGTCCCAAGACAGTTGAAAAGAAAAAAACATTCAGATCCAAAAATCAGATTGCTTAAATCTCACTTAGCTAGCAAAAAATTAAAGGGGCATTATATGGGGTATAAAAAATAAACCAATAAGCTGGTCTTACTTTTCCGGGGGGTGGAAAATTAAAATTATGGAGATCTGGTATTTCAAATATAGGGGAATAACCTTAGTTCTCGCAAAAAATTATCGTAATATTATACTGACAATCAGATGTATAAAGTAACGACCAAAGTAACTTTAATGGCGATAAATTCTATTAATATTTCTTGAGAGTTTACTTTTGAGAAAAGTAAATTTCTATTCCTATTGCAGCCTTTCAGAAACTTTAATCCATAATTAACACTCGCGGAATCTTCCTTTCTTTTTAGTTAGCAACACTTTAAGTACCTTTGCCCCCTTGATAAAAAATATGCCTAAAACCGAAGAAAATATTCAAGTATTAGGGGCTCGCGTCCATAATCTTAAAAATATAGATGTTAATATTCCAAGAGAAAAACTGGTAGTGATTACCGGTCTTTCAGGATCTGGAAAGTCTTCCCTGGCTTTTGATACTATTTATGCCGAAGGCCAAAGACGTTATATCGAAACCTTTTCGGCTTATGCCCGGCAATTTTTAGGTGGTCTGGAACGTCCCGATGTGGATAAAATTGAAGGCCTTTCCCCTGTTATTGCGATAGAACAAAAAACCACCAGTAAAAATCCTCGAAGTACGGTTGGCACGATTACCGAAATTTATGATTTTCTCCGTCTTCTTTTTGCCCGTGCCGGCGATGCTTATAGTTATGAGACCGGTGAAAAAATGGTTAGCTATACCGACACCCAGATAAAAGATCTTATTTTGAAAGATTTTCAAGGTAGAAAAGTTAGTGTTTTGGCTCCGGTAATCAAATCAAGAAAAGGGCATTATCGTGAATTGTTTGAACAAATAGCCAAGCAGGGGTTTCTGAAAGCGCGTGTAGATGGCGAAGTTCGTGACCTGGTAAAGGGTATGAAACTAGACCGTTACAAGACCCACGATATTGAAATTGTAATCGATAGGTTAAAAATTGACGATAAGACCGATGCGCAAAAGCGCCTGGACGAGAGCATAAAAACTGCGATGTACCACGGCAGTGATACGCTTATGATCTTAGACCAGGAAACCGAGAAGGTGCGTTACTTTAGTAGAAACTTAATGTGTCCTACTACCGGGATTTCCTATCCAAACCCAGAACCTAATACGTTTTCCTTTAACTCCCCAAAGGGAGCCTGCCCCAGCTGTAATGGCATTGGTACATTATACCAGGTGAATATTGATAAAATTATTCCCGATTATTCAAAATCGATCAAAAATGGAGCTTTGGCGCCCCACGGACCTCAAAAGAAAAACTGGGTATTTTCTCAACTGGAATTAATTGCAGAAAGATGGGATTTCAAATTGACTGATCCTGTTTCTAAAATTCCTGAAGCCGCAATGAAGTTTATTCTGCACGGCGGAAAAGAAACCTTTACTAAAGAATCTAAAAGCCTTGGAGTAAACCGGGAATTTAAGATCAATTTTGAAGGTGTGGCTACATTTATTGAAACCACTTTTAATAATAACGATTCCACTTCCCTGAGGCGCTGGGCGAAAGAATATATGGACAAGGTTGATTGTCCAGATTGTGAAGGGAAAAGACTTAAAAAAGAATCGCTCTATTTTAAAATTCACGACAAAAATATAGCCGAACTTTCTTTAATGGATATTGAAGATTTGGCTAAATGGTTTGTTGGTTTAGAGAAAAAACTAAGCGAAAAACAAAACCAGATTGCTGCTGAAGTTATTAAGGAAATAAGAACAAGAATTGGTTTCCTTGTAGATGTTGGGCTTACCTATCTTTCGCTTAACCGTGGTTCTAAATCGCTTTCTGGTGGTGAAGCACAAAGAATTCGCCTGGCGACTCAAATTGGTTCACAGCTGGTTGGCGTTCTTTATATTTTAGATGAACCGAGTATTGGCTTGCATCAGCGAGACAACGAAAAACTAATCAATTCTTTGATTTCGCTGCGTGATATTGGTAACTCTGTTATTGTGGTTGAACACGATAAAGATATGATAGAGCGCGCCGATTATGTTATAGATATTGGCCCGAGAGCAGGAAAGCACGGTGGAGAGATTATTAGCGAAGGGCCTCCTCCAGAATTAAAAGAACACGATACCCTTACTGCCTCCTATTTAAACGGAACGAAAGAAATTGAAATTCCGAAGGAAAGGAGAAAAGGAAACGGTAAAAATATTGAGCTTAAAGGAGCTACCGGAAATAACCTCAAAAATGTTTCTATTAAAATTCCTTTAGGTAAAATGATCGCGGTTACCGGCGTTTCAGGAAGTGGAAAGTCTACTTTAATAAATGAGACCCTCTACCCTATTATGAATGCACATTATTTTAATGGGGTAAAAGAACCAAAACCTTATAAAACTATCAAGGGACTGGATAATGCCGATAAGGTGATAGATATTAATCAGACGCCCATTGGTAGAACTCCAAGATCTAACCCGGCTACTTATACCGGCGTATTTTCAGAAATAAGGAGTTTATTTGCAAAAACTCCCGAAGCTCTAATTCGAGGATACAAACCCGGCAGATTTAGTTTCAATGTTAAAGGCGGAAGATGTGAAACCTGCAGAGGTGGTGGATTGAGAGTGATAGAGATGAATTTCCTTCCCGATGTATATGTAGAATGCGAAACTTGTCAGGGAAAACGTTTCAATAGAGAAACTTTGGAAATAAGATACAAAGGAAAATCCATAGCCGATGTTTTGGAAATGACGATTAATGAGGCTACCACCTTTTTTGAGCCAATTCCGAAGATCTATAGAAAATTAAAAACAATTAAAGATGTAGGTCTAGGCTACATTACTTTAGGACAGCAAAGTACAACGCTATCTGGTGGAGAAGCACAGCGTATAAAACTGGCTACGGAGCTTTCAAAACGCGATACCGGCAATACTTTTTATATATTAGACGAACCAACTACCGGTTTACACTTTGAAGACATTCGGGTTTTAATGGATGTTCTAAATGAGTTGACCAATAAAGGAAATACCGTCCTTATTATAGAACATAATATGGATGTTATAAAAATGGCCGATTACATTTTCGATATTGGGCCCGAAGGCGGAAAAAATGGCGGAAAAGTGATCGCTAAAGGTACTCCCGAGGAAGTAGCAAAATCGAAGAAAAGTTATACTGCTGAATTCCTTAAAAAAGAACTACACTAATAATACTAATAAATAATATGAGGACTAACCTTCAGAATAAAGCCTGGAATGAAATAAAAACAAACGATTCCTGGGCAATCTTTAAAATAATGGGCGAATTTGTAAATGGCTATGAAAAGCTAAGTCAAATTGGCCCCTGTGTTTCAATATTTGGTTCGGCAAGGACTAAACCAGATCAAAAATATTACAAACTGGCCGAAAAAATTTCCAAAAAGATCGTGGAGAACGGTTATGGAGTAATCACCGGTGGAGGCCCTGGAATTATGGAAGCCGGTAATAAAGGTGCACATCTTGGCGGCGGAACTTCTGTAGGTTTAAATATAGATTTACCTTTTGAGCAACATGACAATCCTTATATAGACAACGACAAAAGCCTGGATTTCGATTATTTCTTCGTGAGAAAAGTAATGTTTGTAAAATATTCTCAAGGTTTTGTGGTTATGCCGGGTGGCTTTGGAACTTTAGATGAACTATTTGAAGCAATTACGCTTATTCAAACCCATAAAATCGATAAATTCCCCATTATCCTGGTAGGAAGAGATTTTTGGAGCGGACTTGTTGATTGGGTGCAAACAACCCTTTTAGACGGGTTTCAAAATATTAGCGCGCCAGATATGGACCTCGTACAGGTAGTAGATACCGAAGATGAAGTTATTGAAATTCTAAACGAGTTCTATGGAGAATATAACCTTAGCCCTAACTTTTAATCAAATCTTTAGGAGGGATAAAAACTTTGAGTATATTTAACTCAAAATCTGTATTACGTTAAATATATTCCCATTGAGGTTTTACCTGTCTTATTTATTTTTTTTTGTGGGAATTGGATGGAGTTTTGCTCAAAACTCCATCTCCTTAAAGGCCCACTTAAACGATAGTACTCACATCATTACTATAGAGCAGGAATTGGTCTATACCAACTCCAGTAAAGATACTCTTAACCAAATTTATCTCAATGACTGGGCGAATGCTTTTAGCGCAAAAGATACTCCATTGGCAAAACGTTTTGCCGAAGAGTTCGCGAGACGTTTTAGATTTGCTAAACCTCAAGAACGAGGTGCTACCTATATTGAGAATATCACAAATTCAGATAATGATATCTTAATTTGGGATCGTCCAGAGAAAGCTCAGGATCTTATTAAAATAAAACTCTCCCAGGCTCTACTTCCCGGCCAGAGCTTTACCATCAATCTTGATTACCACGTTAAAATTCCCATAGATAAATTTACACGATTCGGGGTAGATTCAGAGAACAATTATAAGCTCAGGTATTGGTATATAACTCCAGGTGTTTACAAAGACGGTAATTGGAGGGTTTACAGCCATAAAGATTTGGGAGATCAATACAATGCACTTTATGACGTTCAAATAGAGCTTACAACTCCTCCCCAGTATTATGTAGGTTCAGCGCTCAACTTTAAAGGAGTACATACTGGTAATGGAGCTAAAACGGTAAGATTATCAGGGAAGGATCAATTAGATAGTAAACTTTACCTTACTAATTCATTTATTTTCGAATCATTACCAACCAATAATCACGAAGTTATTACCAATGTAGAGGACGATGAACTACAGCCAGAAATAAAAAGAATTTTACTGGAAAGAATCCTAAAATTTTACCAGGAAAGAGTAGGCGAATATCCCCATCGAAAAATTTTTGTAACCCGAGACGAATATTTAAATAGTCCTATCTATGGCTTAAATCAATTACCAGATTTTATTCGCCCATTTCCCGATGGTTTCCAATATGACATTAAGCAATTTAAAACTATTACTAATTACTTGTTGGAAAATTCGTTGCATATCAATCCCAGAAAAGAAAAATGGGTGCATGATGGCATCCTGGTTTCTTTGATGATGGATTACGTAAATGAGTATTATCCTAAAATGAAACTAATAGGGAATCTCAGCGATATTATAGGTGTAAGATGGTTTCACGCGGCAGATCTGGAGTTTAATGATCAGTATCAATTTCTTTACATGAATATGGCCCGAATGAACTTAGACCAGCCATTAAGTTTAGCCCAGGATTCACTGATAAAATTCAATAAAAACATCGCAAATTCTTACAAAGCCGGGATAGGACTGGAATATGTTGAAGATTATCTTGGTAATGGAATTGTAAAAGAAGCAATTAAAGACTTTTATAGTCAGCATAAAATGCAGCCAACTTCGGCTGAAGATTTTAAGCAAATTATACAAACGAATGCTCATAAAGATCTTTCCTGGTTTTTTGACAATTATATAGACTCCAATAAAAAGATAGATTTTACTATCGAAAATTTATTTAAGACTAAAGATTCTCTTCTGGTTACCATTCGAAATAAAAGAAAAAACAATTTTCCTATTTCGCTTTATGGATTGAAAGATGGTGAAATAGTTTTTAAAAAATGGGTTGAAAATATAGATAAAACAAAAACTATAGAAATTGCCCGGCAAGGCGTAGATAGACTTGCGCTAAACTACGAACAAAAAATACCAGAGTTTAATCAAAGAGATAATTATAAAGCAGTAACCAAATTCTTTAACAAGCCTCTACAGTTCAGGTTATTCCAGGATATTGAAGACCCTCGATACTCCCAACTATTCTTTATGCCCGAATTTAATTACAACTTATATGATGGTATTTCTATTGGGCCTAAATTGTATAATAAAACAGTACTTTCCAGAAATTTAAATTTTAGTATTTCGCCCAAATATGGTTTTACTAGCGAAACGATAGTTGGCTCTGCTTCCGTCACAAACAGGCATCAATTCCGAAATGAAGAACTCTATGCTATTACCTACGGAATTGGAGGAACTCGATATTCGTACGGCTACGATTTATTTTACGAAAAATACACCCCTTTTATAAACTTTTCTTTCCGAAATAAATACTTACGCGATAACGAGCGTCAAAATCTATTAATTCGAAACGTAAACGTTAGGCGGGATATTGATCCAACCCGAGATTTAGAACAGCCAAATTATAATGTGTTTAATATCAATTACCTCTATAGCAAACCGCATTTAGTAGATTACTATTCCGCAGCTTTTGATTTTCAATTAGCAGAAAAGTTTAGTAAAATATCCCTGAGCCTGGAGTATAGAAAGTTATTTAAAAATAATCGTCAAATCAATCTACGCTTTTTTGCAGGTACTTTTCTGTACAGTGACAAAATGAAAACAGATTATTTTAGTTTTGCATTAGATCGTCCTACAGATTATTTATTTGATTATAATTATTACGGAAGAAGCCAGGGATCTGGTTTATTCAGTCAACAAATTATTGTTGCTGAAGGGGGATTCAAATCGCAACTACAACCTGAATTTGCTAACCAATGGTTATCTACCGTGAATGCAAGTACCAACCTTTATAAATGGATTTTTGTATATGGCGATGTAGGTTTGGTAAAAAACAAACATGACAATGCGCAATTCTTATATGATTCTGGAATTAGATTAAGCCTCGTAGACGATTATTTTGAGTTGTTCTTTCCCGTATATTCCAATTTAGGTTGGGAAATAGCACAGGAAAATTATGACCAAAAAATAAGATTTATCGTTTCCTTAGATCTAAGTACATTAATCAGGCTTTTTACCCGCCGCTGGTATTAACAAATTTTTAAATTGTCCAACTAATTATTAGCATTCCTCACCCGAATTACATAAAAATTAGTTTTTCTTATTATTTTGGTTGTTTTGATTTATTAAATACAATAAAAACAATTTAAATTACACTTTTCTCAAAATATTTTGATTTTAATGAATTGTGTATAATCTAAGTTTTCGTTACATTTGTTTTTATTCAAAACAACGTTCATGCAAAGCGAAACACAAACTAAAGATTCAATTTCATTTGAGGATTTCAAGGACCAGGTAATGGCAGACTACAAAATAGCCGTTACCAGCCGGGAATGTAGCCTTTTAGGAAGACGCGAAGTGCTTACCGGAAAAGCTAAATTCGGAATATTCGGGGATGGAAAAGAAGTGCCACAGCTCGCAATGGCTAAAGCCTTTAAGAATGGTGATTTTAGATCTGGTTATTACCGTGATCAAACTTTCATGATGGCCATTAACCAGTTTAGCATAGAACATTTCTTTGCTGGTTTATATGCCGATTCCAACCTGGAAAATGAACCAATGTCTGGCGGAAGACAAATGGGAGGTCACTTTACCACTCACAGTCTTAATGAAGATGGCAGCTGGAGAAACCTGATGGAGCAAAAAAACTCCAGTTCAGATATCTCCCCTACCGCTGGCCAAATGCCAAGACTGCTAGGCCTTGCACAGGCTTCAAAAATATATAGAAATGTAGAAGGAATTTCTTCTGAAAAATTTTCAGAGGAAGGAAATGAGATTGCTTGGGGAACCATTGGAAACGCCAGTACAAGTGAAGGTCATTTCTGGGAAACCCTTAATGCCGCAGGTGTTTTGCAAGTACCTATGGTGTTAAGTGTATGGGACGATGAATACGGTATTTCGGTGCACGCCAAACATCAAACTACTAAAGAAAGTATTTCTGAGATCGTAAAAGGTTTCCAGAGAGATGAAGAAAATAAAGGCTACGAAATAATTGTAGTTAATGGATGGGATTATGTAGCCCTGATTGAAGCTTATGAAAAAGCTGAAAAAATAGCAAGAAAAGAACACTGCCCGGTTCTTATTCACGTGGTAGAACTCACACAGCCACAAGGACATTCCACCTCTGGATCGCATGAACGCTACAAGGATGAAGAACGTTTGTCCTGGGAGCGTGAGTACGATTGTAATGTGAAATTTAGAGAATGGATCCTTGAGAACAATATTAGTACACAAGAGGAACTAGAGGACCTTGAAAAAGAAATAAAACGCGAAGTTAGAGAAGGCAAAAAAACTGCCTGGAATAATTATCTGCAACCTACCAAAGCAAAACAAAAAGAACTACTTTCTGTACTCTCAAAATTAGCTAAGAACACCGAGGAAAAAGAAGAGGTGGTGAAATTGGCTAAGGATTTGAACGGAAATAAAGAACCTCTTAAAAAAGACCTTGCAATTACCGCAAGAAAAGCTTTGAGAGCGATTAGAAAAGAAGACTCTGAAGAAAAATCTAAGCTTATTGACTGGCTAAAGGATTTTGATCAAGCTATGGCCGATGATTATAACAGCCATTTACATTTAGAATCTAATGGTCTGGAAGCCGAAGTTTTACCAGAATACAATGAAGATTCGGCTGAAGTAGATGGAAGGATCATTTTACGTGATAATTTCGATCAAATATTCGGAAATAAACCTGAAACCTTAATTTTTGGAGAAGATGCCGGTGAAATTGGCGATGTAAATCAGGGATTGGAAGGACTTCAGGATAAATACGGCAAACTACGTGTTGCCGATGTTGGTATTCGCGAAGCCACTATTCTTGGCCAGGGAATTGGAATGGCAATGAGAGGACTAAGGCCTATTGCCGAGATTCAGTACCTTGATTACGTGATGTACGCTTTACAGGGAATGAGTGATGATCTTGCTACCCTTCAGTATAGAACTAAAGGAAAACAAAAAGCGCCACTAATCATAAGAACCCGTGGACACCGTTTAGAAGGAATTTGGCATAGTGGTTCCCAAATGGGCGGAATCTTAAATCTTGTACGCGGTATGTATGTGCTTGTTCCTAGAAACATGACCAAAGCTGCAGGATTTTATAATACTTTATTAGAACAGGATACCCCGGCATTATTAGTAGAATGCTTAAATGGATATCGTTTAAAGGAGAAAAAACCAAGTAACCTACCTGAACTTAGAACGCCAATTGGAAAAGTTGAAGCAGTACGGAAAGGAAGCGATATCACCTTGATTTCTTATGGTTCTACTTTAAGAATTGTAGCTCAAACCGCAGAGGAATTAAGTGAATTCGGCATTAATGCTGAAGTAATTGATGTACAATCTTTACTTCCATTTGATCTGGATCACGATATTGTAAAAAGTGTAGAGAAAACCAACCGACTCCTGGTTATTGATGAGGACGTTCCGGGAGGAGCTTCTGCATTTATTCTGGATAAGGTATTAAACGAACAAAACGCCTGGAGATACCTGGACAGTAAGCCACAAACACTTACTGCTAAGGAACACCGTCCCGCTTACGGAACCGATGGGGATTACTTTAGCAAACCTTCGGCAGAAGATATTTTTGAAAAGGTTTACTCGATTTTTAACGAAGTTAATCCTGAGGAATATCCAGCGATAAGATAAATCTTATTTAATTTAAAATATAAATCCCCGATCTAACTTTAGATTGGGGATTTTTTATTTCTTGATTTTCTCACATAATAGATCCTGAAATAAATTCAGGATGACGGCTCAATAGTTTCGATAGAGTTTTATTTTATACCTATTGATGTAATAGAATCTAAAATTCCAGCTTTAAGCGGAATGGCAAATGAATACTTAGATATGTTAGTGTTATTAGAAATTGAATCAAAAGAATTTACCACATAACTCCTTAAACCTTCCCAAACCTTAACTTCCTCTGAGTTTCCCGTTCTATTCTTATAATAAGTAAAAAATCTAATCTTTGGTTTTGATGATTGGTCGAATCTAAATAAAAAATCAGAATTTTTAGGATGTTTTGCGAGAATGGAATCTAAGTTCGTTCTAATAAAATTAAATGTTTTAAGATTAAATTCATTTAATGCCTTATCTGTTAGGACAGTGCTCGGTCTATTTATTTTAGATATCTTCCCATCTTTTGTGACTTCAACAAAAAAGGGAGTTTCTCTTTTTGATTCAGGGAAATAAGACCAAAAATCATTATAAAACTTCTCATTCATCAGAAAATGATAACCAGAAGGCTTATACTTGTCCACATTCAATTTCCACAAAGGTTCAAAACCCCACTTTGGAGTACTAAGATGAATATAAACTATATCATTTTTTAACTTTGAAGTTTGAAGATACTTTTGAAGCTTTTTAAGATGGGCAAATTCATCTAACGAATGCTTACAATAAAAACTATATTGATTAATATATAGTATCTTGTTTTTGAATTCAGGAAGATTTATTAACTCCGCTAAAGATGAAATTTCATCGGAATTTTCCAGTAATCTCAAATTTTTATTTTCCTTACTTGAAGAATGACAACTGGCCGAAATTATTAATAGTAATACCATAGAGAATTGATATAGTCTCTTCATTATTTAGTTTTGCAATATTTCTTTTTAACCTTAAATTATTTGAGCATTCCTACATCCAATTACCCTTACTAACTTCAGCTTTATACAAGACATAATTTATATACCGCAAAATATCATTACTAACCGCGTAAAACTTAAGATCACCTCCCGCGGTATGAAAAACTATATTCACCAAATTTTTCCTGCGGTACCAAATTGGTTGCTTCACACTTATAGATTGTATTTTAAATAACTCAAGGGTTTCTTCCGTTTTATTCCAAAAGCCTTTTTTCTTTTGTAAAAAATCTTCTGTAAATATTAGTTTTCGAGCCTTAAAAGAGAATATTTGTAATGCTATTGCGGCAAAAATATACAACCCAGCTAAAACTAGAACCGCCCAAATTTGTAAGTTTACTAAAGCTGTAAAATACCACAGAACCAGAAAAATTAGTGCCGGGACCATTGCCAGTGAAATTTTGCGGAAGAGTAATAATTTATCCGGTTTAAAGGTGGTTTTAAATTGAGATGCTGAAGAATTGCTGTATAGAAAAGACTTTATCTTTTTTACAATTTCCTTTCCTAAGCCGGGAATCTTAATTTTGTTTTTCTGCAGTTCATTTTCGCTGCTGGATAAGGAAATTTGAGCTTCATATAGATTAAAGCGCTTCTGAACCGGATTCGTACTAATTCGCATTAACTGAAGCCTTCTGGGTTGAAGCGAAACCTTCGTATTGGTCTTTAAACCCATCTCTACTTCCAGTTTATCTTTAGTCTGCTGAATTTTTAAGCCGTAATACTTTATAAAAACTTCAATAATGGTAATAGTAATACTTAGCAATAGAAGCACTACAAAAAGTGACACTAAATATCCAATTGACTGCAGCACCCCCGAGAATTGACTAAAATAAACTTCAACATCCTCAATCCTGTCTTTAAAATAAGTATTTATTCTGTTATAAATACTTACTACGAACGCAAAAACAAGGGATAAACCGCGCAGGTAATTTGTACTTATTCCAATTTTAAGCAGCGTAAGAATATCAACTTTATGCGTCCAAACTTCAGGATCTTCGGCCTCTACCCTTTCTTCTTCTATTTGATTTTCTTCAACTTTTTCAGATTTAGCTTTTAAAAGAATTTCTGAAAGTCTGTTGGCATCATTTTCTGAGATAGCTTTTATTTCTACTTCCTTTTGATTACTTCCGGCAGTATCTATAACGAGACTATAGACATTAATCACCCGCTGAAGGATAGAACGTTTAAAATAAACCTGCTGAATCTTGTCAAAAGGAATTGCTGAATTTTCAGTAGAAAAAATTCCTTTTTCCAATACGAATTCCTCACGCTCATAATCAATATAAAAAAGGAATTTGAGGTAATAGACATAACTGTAAATTAATGTTAATCCCGTCACTATCACCAAGCCTACGGCTGTATAAATTAAAGTAGTTTTGCTGGGGCCGCTCAATAATAAGTAAGCACCCATCGCCCAGAATATCTTAACCAGTTTATATAGGCTGGAAATAAAGATGAGTAGAATTCCGGCTATAGATTGACGTTGAGCGGTGTTGTATGCTTCAGTATTCATCTTTAGAGATCTTAACCGCAATGGTCTCTTTTAACCTTACTGCCATTTCCGGATCTAGAGCGGGAATAGTAATATCACTCCCACTTCCGCCTGCGGTAAAAATGTTCAGACTGGAAATTCCTAAAATCTTATCCCAAATACCTCGTGAAATTGAAGCGTGTTGTACTCTATTAAATGGAATTATGGTTGATTTGTTGAAGATAAAACCACGTTTGTAGATCACATCTTTATCCCTTAAGGCGTAGCCTAAGCTCTGAAGCAGTTTATAATTATTCCAGAATCTAAATATAAAAGCCATTGAAATAATACCTAAAATAATACCTGTTTGTAATTGATTTAATTGAAAAAACCACAAAACTCCAAGCATAATAAACAAGACGAGCATTAAAATGCCCGTCTGAATATTCATTTTTATAAGATATCTAGACGAAACGGAAGAAAAAGCTACCGACTCATATTGAGGTAAAGTTGCTAGATCAAGTTGTTCATTACTAAAATCTTCGTCTATGGGATCCATTTTTTATCAAAATTTGGTTTTCTCTTTTCCAGAAAGGCATCACGTCCCTCTTTGGCTTCATCGGTCATATAGGCGAGGCGGGTAACTTCGCCGGCAAAAACCTGCTGGCCAACCATTCCGTCATCAGTCATATTCATCGCGTATTTCAGCATTTTTATAGAAGTTGGTGATTTAGCCATAATTTCCTGCGCCCATTCATAAGCAGTATCTTCCAACTCATCATGAGGAATCACAGCGTTCACCATTCCCATTTCGTAAGCTTCCTGCGCCGAATAGTTTCTTCCAAGGAAAAAGATTTCCCTGGCTTTCTTCTGGCCTACCATTTTCGCTAAATAAGCTGAGCCATAACCCGCATCAAAACTGGTCACATCCGCATCTGTTTGCTTAAAAATAGCATTTTCTTTACTGGCAAGTGTAAGGTCACAAACAACGTGTAAACTATGGCCACCGCCTACAGCCCAGCCTGGCACTACACAAATTACGGCCTTTGGCATAAATCGAATTAACCGCTGAACTTCTAAAATATTTAGTCTATGGTAACCATCTTCACCAACATAGCCCTGTCGACCTCGAGCTTTTTGATCGCCACCGCTACAAAATGCCCATTTCCCGTCCTTAGTAGAAGGACCTTCTGCAGAAAGTAAAACGCAACCAATGGCTGTATCTTCATGCGCATCGTGAAATGCATCCAGAAGTTCTGATGTAGTTTTAGGTCTAAACGCATTCCGAACATCTGGCCGGTTAAAGGCAATTCGCGCTACACCTTCAGATTTTTTATAAGTTATATCTTCGTATTCTTTTGCAATTTTCCAGTTAATTTCACTCATAAGTCTTTATTTTACTCAAAAATAAGCTTTTCAATTTATCTTAATATCTTTGTACTGTAAATAGATTTGCATTGTTTTTGCTATATTAAAAACAAAAGCCCTGATAATGAAATTTCGTCTCCTGTTTATAAGCTTATTTTTGTTAATAATAACTCCTGTTTCTGCCCAAGAATATTGGGATATGGCTGACTTTGAAATTAGCAATTACAGCATAGAACCTGCCTGGAGCGACCTTAGTTTT
>Ga0209936_1000975_pt1 | contig 16009 bp, 20 predicted proteins | sample SalPonR1_A_D1_MG_FD_185694 | JGI IMG/M metagenome (GOLD analysis project Ga0209936, IMG submission 185694) | Salt pond soil microbial communities from South San Francisco under conditions of wetland restoration - Salt Pond MetaG R1_A_D1_MG... ... | reverse complement strand
TGCCGATCCACTACCCACACACCCAAAAAGGAAACCGACATCATGAACCGTTTCAAGATCGCACTGCTCGTTCCGCTGGCCACGCTGTTGATGCATGAGCCGACCTTCGCCGCCGACGAATACAACACGTCGACCGGCATTACGGCCGCCGGCGCCCCGCTCGGCCTGCACGGCTTCGATCCGGTGGCGCTGAGCCGCTTCAACGCCGTGGCCGAAGGCGACGCCGCATTCACCGAGACCCACGATGGCGTGGCCTACTACTTTGCTTCGAAAGCTTCGGCGGACACGTTCTCGGCAGATCCGGCCAGCTACCTGCCCCAGTTCGGCGGATTCTGCGCCTATGCCGTGGCCCTTGGCCGGAAGTTCGACGGCGATCCGCAGTTCGCCGATATCGTCGACGGCAAGCTCTACGTTTTCGTCAATGACGCCGTCTTCGCCGAGTACAAGAAGAATCCCATGAAGTGGATCAAGGACGCGCACGCCAAGTGGCCCGAGATCGAGCACACGGCTGTCGAAGAGCTGTAGGACCTGCAGATACTGCAGCGGTCGCGGTCGGGATCCTGGTTTCCCGGCCGCGCTTTTTTTTGACTGAACCAGGCGTCCAGCTCCATGTCTGCCGCCGACACCGCCAGCGTCGGGTATGCGCCTTCTCGAGAACGCCGGCACGCCGAACGCTGGTCGAAAGCCCGGCCGCCCAACGCGCGCCAGGCCTGTCTAATGTACCCCGTCGTTAATCCGGTAACATTCAGAGTGTGATTGAGTCGACAGTGCAAGGCGCGACCCGCAGTGAATGGCAAGCCCTTTACAAGGGTCGGAACGCCGCAATGTCGACTCGGACGGGCGCCCGGAGCGCGAGTCCGAAAGAGACCAAGATTCGCGCTCATCCGCGGCGTTAGGGCGCTTGGAAAGGCAATAAGCATTCCCGGCGAGCCCTGCCTTGCAGCCAAGCGCTTTCCGACTCGCTGAAAGTTACAGGATTAGCGACGGGGTACACTAGCGTGGTCCGTTGCCGATGCGGACCGCAACGGCGACGACGCGGGCCGGGATCAACCCGTCGGTCGACTGAAGACATGGGGTCGAAAATTGCGGGAGAAGTCGCGAAGCGCCGGACCTGCATCATGATAAGCTCATGATGTGACACACGAAATCGTTTCGAGACCATCCACGCCAGGCAGGAGAATTGCCCGATGAACACGACACCCGCAAACAAGACGCTGACCGGCGGCTTCGAAGATGTCGACCAGGCCAGGGCCGCGCACAGGGACATGATCGCTTACGGCATCCCTGAGGAAAAGATCTTCATCGACGAGGACCGCAAGGAAATCAAGGTGATCATTCCCGAGGAGCAGACGCCGCAGATTCGGGAAGTCTTCGGCAACCACGGCATTTCGCCAACGCAATAACCGGCAGGCGAATTGCGTTCGCTGTGTGCTCCCGGCAGACCTGCATCAAGACAGGATCTTCTACCTGGCCTCCAGTGCCGGCTGCAGATCGGAGAACCTGGACGGAACAAACGGATTTTCCAGAATGAACAGCGTTCTGCGGTCCAGGCCAAGGCGCTCGACGATATCTCCGTAGTGGCGATTGAAGATTTGGTCAAGCCTGCCCGAAGCGGCGATTTTGCGCATGCCGCTTTCGATGCGCGAGGCAAGCTCGGGCAGGTCGGGGCTGACGTAGAAAACCAGCGGAAACGGGTAGAACAGCAACAGGTGATCGTCAATTGTCAGTCCGACGTGCTTCGACGCCCGGTTCTCGAACACGCCGAGAATTTCGTTGGCGCCGAACGCGCTGTAGTCGATCCGGCCAGCTTCCAGCCGCTGGAATATATCGTCGAAACTGCCTTCTTCAACCACGGTATATCCGTTGCGCCTGAAGATTTCGGCGTCGCTCCAGGTCTCGGGGATGCCGTGGCGAAGGGCCTGTAGCTCGGCCTCGCTGCCGACCGCGGCAAAAACACCCGCGTCCTGCTCGCGAATGACGGGAATCCGGTAACCCAGGAGGTTGTGCGTCATCGGATGCGGAACGACAATCATGTCGCCGTTTTCGAATTTCCGGTTTCCGGCAATAGTCACGAACACATCATGGCGCTTGCCTGAAAAGACCCTCGATTCTTCGTCGCCGGGATAGTCGTCAAGCGTCTCGACGATCTCCCATGGCCCCGTCTCGTCCTCGGTCGCCGCCAGAACCGCCTCGAGTACTTCGCGCTCGTAAACCTGGCGCGCCGCCGAGCGGTTGCCGTTCCAGAAATCGACTTGCATCGGCGGTTCGGACTGCGGCTCGGAATCAGTGCTCTGTCGATCGACCTCGATACAACCTGCCAGCAGAAGCAGCGCCGGGCCCAGAAACAGTTTCGTGTTCATCGCCCGGACCCGAAAATCATCATCCTCAAAAATCTGCCTGTTCCGTTTTTGCTTCCCATTCGTTGCCAGGATTCAGTCAGACCGCTTCTTCTCGAACACAAAGATTCCCCAGGTCAGAATCCCGTTCCTGCCGCCTTCGACCCAATGAGTCAGGCCGGCCTTCATTTGCTCGATGTAATCTTCATCGACGCCCTTCTCGCGCAGCTCCCCGGTCTTCTCGACCAGGACTTCGCGGACGCGGGCGTAGTGGCGAGCGAGCTGGTCGGGATTCTCCTCGAACGCGACTTCCTCCAACCCCAGCTCGGAAAGCGTGCTTCTATAGAACGACGGTGAGGCCAGCGACTCGAGGTGCAACCGATCGTAGATCGCCTGCAACGAATCCGGCGAAACATCGTCGGCCTGCATCGGATCGGTAAAGACGAGCTTGCCGCCGGGCCTGAGCACGCGCGCAGTCTCGGCGAGGACCTTTTCGCGCTCACCGGAATGCAGGAAGGCCTCTTGCGACCAGGCTCGATCGAAGCTGGCGTCGGCGAAGTCCAGCGAAGCAAAATCGCCTTCGACGACGTCGATTCGATCATCCAGGCCGGCTTCGCGATTCATCCGGCGATTCCGGTCGTTTTCAACATCGCTCAGGTTCAGGGCCACGCAGCGGGACTCAAAGCGCTCGGCGATATAACGCATGGATCCGCCATAGCCGGCCCCCAGATCGATGACGCGAGTTTCCGGCGTCCACGGCCCCGCCAGGTCGACCATCCGCTCCACGGTGCGCCGGCTGGCCACGGCGATCGATTCGCTCTCGGACGCGTACAGACCGACATGAATATCCTGGCCGCCCCACACCTCGCGATAGAAGAGATCGGCATCTTCGCTGTTGTAGTAATCGCGTGCAATCTGGACGGCGTTGGAATCGCTGCGGTCGTTCATCGGGATTCTCCAGGGTCGGTTGCCTCTTTATCTTAATCGCTCCTGCTCCGCGGATGAAAGGCCCGTCGCCGATTTCAGGACGATCTGTGCCGAACGCTATCAGCACGGCCACGAGTCAGGGATTTCTCAATCGCCAGACCCCAGCGGCCGCGATTTTCTCGCCAGGAAGACACTCACTGCTGCCATGGCAAAACCCGTCCCATTCTCACAACAAGTCCTCCACACCAGTGCTTCCAGCTTGTACACTGAGGCTTGTATTCACTTTCTCGGGCGCGATCATCGAGTCTGTCTGTCGAGTTCCCGGTGCGCCCAGACATCTTTTCTCGGGTGAAAGCCCAGGCCCTGTCTTTCACCCGCAATATTTCCTACGGGGCAACGTTTGGAGGAAATAGAATGCGTAAATCGATGAGTCTTTTCGCCGTATTCCTGACATCGCTTCTAGCTTGCTCAACGGCGGCGTTCGGCCACTGCCAGATACCGTGCGGTATCTACGATGATTACGCACGCGTGCAAAGCATGCTGGAGGACACGGCGACAACCAGAAAAGCAGTAAGCCTCATATCCGAGCTGTCCGGGAAGTCGGACGCCCAGTCCAATAACCAGCTCGTTCGCTGGGTTACAAACAAGGAACAGCACGCGCAGAACGTCATCGATACCATCAGCGATTACTTTCTCACGCAACGCGTCAATTCTTCCCAGGAGGATTATGCCGAACGCCTTCAGAAGCATCACGCCGTGATCGTTGCCGCGATGAAGGTCAAGCAGAACGCAGATTCGGACTACGTGAATGCACTGGAAGCAGGCATCAAGGAATTGCTTCCCTACTATCCCGAGCACAAGCACTGAACATCTAAAAGGTGCGTCAGCCCGGACCGCCGAAAGCTGCTTTGCACCGCAGCTTTCGGCGGCCCGATCAACATGAGACTGCCGTATCCTTTCTCGTTGTATACCCCGATTGTCAGAATCAAGTGCGGGCAAGCGCGCGGCCGGCTCGCTTCTACGAGAAATGTCGCGCGGCCGACGCCTAAGGTCATGCACTGGCAATGGGTTCAGTACGACGATCGACACCAATCGCCGCCGAGTACAATTGACAGGCCTGACCAGTAGAATCCACCATGATCCAGCGAATCGCCCAGGCGCTTCTGACGGCGCTATTACTGACGGGGTGCACCGGCATGACCGAAAAGAACATAGATCCAGCCAGGATCACCCAGCTTGCAAGCTGCCCTTCGTCCCCGAACTGCGTATCGAGCGCCGACGTCGGCGACTCTCACTACATCGAGCCCGTCGCGATAGACGGGGATCCGGACGATGCCTGGCAAACCTTGCGCGACATACTCGTCGCCGATGGCAGCATCACCATCACTGCATCCGGAGACCACTACATTCGCGCCGAGGCAACGACGCGGCTGCTGCGCTTTACCGACGACCTGGAATTTTTGCTGAAGCGCGAGGCCGGCCTGATTGATATGCGATCCGCCTCCCGGCTTGGCTACTGGGATCTGGGCAAGAACCGCAAGCGACTGGAAAGCATTCGCAGCAAGATGCAGGATGCCGGCGTGGCCGGGGACTCCTAGTGTACCGTGCGCATAGTTCGGCGGAAACCAGGCCGGACGCTGTGAAAGCGCCTTGTAAAGCACACCGGTATGCGGCGGCCGTGCTCAGGCCAAGTCAGTGGCCGGTCTGGACGCCCCGCCCCATACGCTCTCCGCCAAGGTACGGATTTCCGCGTTATTCACGAACAGTCGGGTCGACAGGGAAACAACCGAGTTCAGACAGCCACTTGTTTGGCGCTTCAGCATAAGCGTATCCCGGTATCTTTGCCTACTGTGCGAGCAGGCGTTCGATCTCGGAGCGGATGCCGGTCATGTCGGCCGCGCACATCGCGTGCCCTGCCAACCCGTTCGGGTCGTGATACTCCATGCCCGGATGAACGAATTGGATGACGCCGGACCTGTCGAGCAGAAAAGTCACCGAAGTGGCCGGCCGATCGGGGCCGGTCAGCCACCAGTCTTTCAGCGTGCCGTTGCGCCAGTCCCAGTCGATGGCAATCGGGAAATCGAGTTCCCGCGCTGCGACCGCACGTTCCACGCGCGCTACATCGAGCGGCCCGTCACGCTCGGCTTTGGGGTGATATACCCCTATCACCGTCAGCCCCAGCGGCGAGTACTGCGCGTCGATCGCACGAAGCGCGGGTGCGCTGCTGGCACAGAAAGGGCATGTCTCGGTCCACCAGCGCACCAGCACCACCCGCCCCCGCAGCGCTTTCAGCGACAGCGGCTCGGAATTGAGCCAACCATCGAACTCGAACGACGGCGCCGGCACCCCGATACGGTCGCTTCCGGCAGAGCGATCCATCGATCTCAGGCTCGAAAGCATTCTTGAAATACGCGCTTCTGCCGCGTCGGCAGAGCTTCCATCCGCAAGCATGAGTTCGCGGTAGTGATCCCAGGACCGCACAGTCTCGATCTCTTCGGAAAATGCCAGTCCGGCGCTGCAGGCAAGAAGAAACATCAGGATGGATCGCGACATCGGAAATACTCCAGGCCAATGAGTGAAATTGGAAAAACAATCATGTCACCGTCGACGCGCGACTTGCAACTCGTCATTACCGGCCGCGCAAGCGACACATTTAGCCGGCGTCCGTTTCCCGCACCTGTCGCGCAGCCATACCGACTTCTACCAGCAAACAGGCCAGGCCGCCGGTAATAAACAGCATCGCCAGCATGAACAGCCCCGCAATCCAGATTTCCAGCCCGGCTGTTGCGAGCCCGTCGAGGAACAGGGCGACAACCACGATGCATATCGATACGGCGCTTGATACGCACAACCGAATCGACCACAGGATAAGTCCGGACCGCCTGCGCAACCGGGCGGTCTCGCCTGCCATGCGCGAATCCAGTCCAGCGTCTGCGGCTCCCCCGAGCTGGCCGACCACGGCCCGCTTGCGGTCGATGATGCGCCCAAGCCGCACCGACAGCACGTTCAGGAAGCTGCCTATGGCAACCAGCAGAAACACCGGCGTCAGCGACGCCTGGATGATGCCGGTCACGGCGTCTATCGAAGTCAATGAATTCATTCGGTCATGCTAACGCAGATCTGCGGGCCCTGAAGATCCTCGAAACCTTGCTGCAAGGCGCCATTGTTCGACAACCCGCACCAGTGAACGCCCGAGATTCAGGAGCCTGGCACGTCCGATCCCGACAAGCCGGAAAAGACTTGAATCGAGCTTGACTCGGGATCGGCGCCAATTGGTGTCTTGGCTTTTCTACACATGCAAAACAGAGGACGCCACCCCGCGACATTCCTATCAGCGTCGTGCCGGATCGCGATTCCGACGCCGAACTGAGGCGCGCCTCGCAAATCCGGAAATTCGTCTCCGAATTTGCTGGAAATCAGCCCCTGTGCATCGTATGCTGACCTCCATGTTCGAGGATTATTCACGCAATCGCAGATTCATCGGCTGGTTGGAAACGGTCGCCAAAGACACACGCTCGAGCTACCCGGATCCGGAGACCTTCGCCGACGATACCAGGGCATTTCTCGCTAAATTCGACCGGATGCGATCGGATCAGCGAAAGCTGGACAAGTGTTACCGAGAACTCCTGTCCGGCCTCGGCGAATTTGCGGAAGTGACGCCGCAGACGCAACCACCCCAAGTGCTCGAGGCGCTTCAAGCGAAATTCACCGCGGCCGAGGACGCCGGTTCAAGCCGGAACGCTGAACTGGCGTCCGAACTCGACACAATGCGCGACAACCTTGAAGCAACACGCGCCGAACTCGAGACCGCACAAGCACAGCTTGCCGAGACTCGCGCCGAACTGCAGGGCGAAAAACGAAAGCTGGATCCCGTCTTGCGCTATGCGTACAACCTGCGCCGGCTGGTCCAGAAGATCTACGCCAAGGGTGAACTCACGCCTTCGATTTTCCGCTATATCGAGGAACTGCTCGCAGCCGGCGGCGCTTCGGTCGACGTCGGGACGCAACATGCCGCGTCGGCCCGGTCTTCGAACAGCGCCACCAGCACCATTACCTGACTCCAGTCCGGGAAACCGAGACTGGCACGAGGACACGTGCCGACCGTCGTTGGCCGATAGCAGGCAAAGTCAGGCCGCGTAAGTAGAAAGTGCACACGCGCGCGCGAATCGGCGGCAACAGGCCCATCACGGTGCTGGTCATCAGCGCGCTATCGATGTCTGTGCCTACGCGGTAATGAGCAATCACGCGCACCTGGTTTTAGCCGTGCAGCAGGATGTCGCGGCGGCCTGGGAGGATAAGGAGGTGGCAACGCGCTGGCTCAAGCTGTTCGGCGGCAAGCCGCTGGTCCGCAGTTTCGTCGCAGGCGAGAAACTCTCCGAGGCTCAGCTGAGCGCCTTTCACTCAGTCGAAGTGATCGACGCATTCGCAAATACGCCTGCGCGCTTCTTCATCGCGAAAGCCGCCCATCGCGTACTCGCGAACCGCCTCGCTACGAGCACGGTGTGCCCCGAAGCTTCTGCGAGCCTATCACCAGGCAAGGAAAGCCGGGACAGGCACACCATAGGAAATTTACCTACCGGAATTCGGCCGATTTTCCTATTTTCCAGCGCCGACCGACATTGCAAGCAAGGCAGGCGTTGCGCGGGCAAGCGTATTCAATCACTTCCCGACCAAGCTTTCGATCCTGGGCGAGTGGTTCGAACGGTTCACGCATGACGCAATCGACGAAGCGTGCCGCCAAACGGAGAACGGGTTTTGCCGGTGCGCGGCATCGGCTGGCGGCGGAAAAGACCCTCCGCGCCCTGGGCGCTTGAATCAGCCCAACGTCAGCCGCGCCCTCGTGCCCTCGGGCGATGAAGTCAGATCGAAGCGCCAGCGATAGCGCCGGCACAACCGTTCGACGATTGACAGGCCAAGCCCGAGGCCCGGGCTGGCGCCGCCCTTCACCGAAGGCTTGGTGACTTCGGGTCGAAGCGCCTCGTCGATGCCGACGCCGGTGTCGATGACCAGCAGGTCGTCGCCATCGCGTTCGATCCGGATCTCACCCCGCTCTGTATAGCGAAACGCGTTCGATACAAGGTTCGCGACAAGCACCTGAAGCGCTGCGGCATCCCCGGCGATCCGCCAATCCGGGTCGACCGATACCGTCAGCGCCACCGGCTTGCCGTCGAGCAGCGCGGAATGATTGACGACAGCCCGCTCGACGATGGGCAGGACTGCGGTTCGCCGACCGGCGAATGCCGAGTCGTCTTCGCGTGCGAGCGCCAGCAGCGCATCGACCGACAGATGCATGGCGGTGGCGGCCGACCGGATCCGGGCAACCAGCGCATCGGCCTGCGCCGGATCGGGCTGGTCGGCCAGCATCGCCGCGCAGCTCTCGACGACCGCGAGCGGCGTACGCAATTCATGGCTCGCGTCCTGCGTGAACCGCTGCTCGCGATCGATGAAACGCTGAATGCGACCAAAAGCGTCGCTCAGTGTATCTGCCAGGCCGCCCACCTCGTCCGGCGGATAGCGTCCCTTCCAGTGTGTCGGCAGCTCGTTCGGCTCAAGAACCGTGACTTCCGCGGCAAGCGAGCGCAGCGGGCCGGTGACCCGATGCGCGAGGTACAGGCCCACTACTGCGGCGATCAGGATGATGCCCAGAACGACCAGCGCCAGAAGTGCCGTGATTTCGGAAATCACCGGTCGCACGACCAGGTAGTCCTCCACCTGCAGAACGATCCAGACCGGCGCGGCGCCGTCTGACTCGACGCGACGAAAGTGATAGTGCCGCCCGTCGTCGCCGAACAGCTCCCGACGACCGGGCTCGGCTTCAAGCGAGTCGCGCAGGAATCCGGGAAGCTCGGCATCGCGGAAGTACCTGGCGAAGGGGAGCGCCGGCGCCGGCAGCGCCGGGGCCTCGACACCCGCCTGGCGCAGGTGGACAGCCTCGAGGTCCAGCAGCCGATCGAAGATGTGGTCTTCGGTGGTATAGGCGAACAACACCGCCAGAAGGCCGCCCAGGACCCCCGCGAACAACGCCAGGCCGAGAAAAGCCACGGCGATTCGCCGACGCAGGCTGGCCCGCCTCACTCGGGCACCTCGAGGCGCAGGCCGACGCCGTGCAGCGTCTTGAGCATCGGCACGGCGAATGGGCGGTCCAGCGCCTGTCGCAGAGCGTATATGTGCGTGGCCAGCGCGTCGCTGGCGGGCGGATCGTCGCCCCAGATCCGGTCGGCAAGCTCGGAGCGGGTCATGACGGCCGGGTGGGCCTCGGCAAGTGCCACCAGGATATCGAAAGGCGTGTTGTGCAGATCGAGGCTGCGCCCTGCCCGCGCGGCCGTTCGCTGGCGCCGGTCGATCGTCAAATCGCCGATGGTGAGCAGATGGGCATCGTGGATCCTGTGCCGCCGGCCCAGCGCGTTGCAGCGCAGCAATAATTCCTCGAGCGCAAAAGGCTTGCTCAGGTAATCGTCGGCCCCGGCGTCAAAGCCGGCAACCTTGTCGCCCAGCGTGTCTCGCGCGGTCAGCATGAGCACCGGCAGGTGGCGCTCGGCCGTGCCGCGCAGCTGCCGACACACCTCCAGCCCGTCGAGCCGGGGCAACCGCAGATCGAGCAACACGACATCGTAGGCGCCGGTGAGGGCCATCTCCAGCCCCCTGGACCCATCGGCCGCGTAATCGAGCCGGTGCCCCTGGCCCTCGAGAAAGTCGATGATGGACGCGGCGAGCTCGGCCTGGTCCTCGACCAGCAGAATCCGGAGGCTCGCCGCACCTTTCATTTCAGTCCGCCAGCGCCGCGCGGCGTTCGCGCGCCGCCTCTGAATCCGGCGAGCGAATCAGCAGGCGGTCAAGCACCCTGCGCGCGGCATCGGTGTCACCGAGACGTTCGTGGGCCGACGCCATGGCCAGGTCTACGCTGTCGTGCTGAAAATAGGGATGGCTCAGCGTCATCAGCGCCAGCGCATCACGAATCGAGTCCTCGTCGGTTGCGGCCGCAAACTGGTAATACCCAAGCATCGCCAGGAACATGGATTCGTAGCCCTCGGGGTTCTCGGCCAGCCGGGACGCAGCGGACTCCAATCCTTCATCCACGGCAAGCTTCGCGAGCTCCATCGTCATTTCGCTCCGGTAGGGAGAGCGGGCAATCGGTTCGCCGCCCATGGCCCGAATGGTCGCTTCAGCCGTCCGCGCGGTCGAAAAGGGATTCTGCCCTGTCACCAGGCGGTCGTCTTCCACGACGTGAATCTGCATGATACCGGCGCTGTCGAAACGGGCGCCTTCGGCGACAATCACGCTCTCCAGCGACGATCCGTCGGCGCCTTTCTCGCCGAACAGCGCTTCCTCGGCGCTGGTGAACGCGGTGACGTGGCGACCGGCAAGAAACGACTGGCCATCGACGCTGACGTTCACCAGCGCGGCCGGCCCGTGGCAGACGGCACCGATCACGCCGCCTTGTTCATGGATGTCTGCAATCAGCGCCTGGAGATGGGTATTGGTCGGCAGGTCCAGGGCCGCGCCGCTGCCGCCGATGACGAAAACGGCGTCGAAGTCCTGCGCCGAAACTTCAGCCAGCGGGGTCGTGTTCGCCGCGGCGGCCATTGCAGTTTCGTCTTCGAGAAATCGGCTGTTGAAGGCCCACATGGGATTGTGTTCTTCCGACTGAGGCTCGCCGCCGGCCGGGCTGGCGATTTCGACCTCGTAACCGTTGTCGACGAACGCATACCAGGCCTGCGTGAGCTCGTCGAACTCGTAGCCCGACTCGGGGTCGTCGGCCGTGCCGGCACTGGACACGACAAGCAGGACGCGCTCGGCCGCGCCTGCCGTCATGCAGCAGAACAAACCGATGGCAAAAAGAGTTCGCTTGATCATGAAACATACTCCTTGGGTTGAGTATGGACCAGCTTGCCAAGGGCTTTCTCAAACAAATCTCAGATACTTTCGGCGCATCAGCTTCTGGCATCGCAATTCGACTCCGCCTGTCGACGCCTTTATTGTCAAGCACAGCATGATGCCGGCAGTCCATGCATCGTGGCTCATATCTCCTTGATGGACGAAACGCGACCTGACCTAAAGTGTTTCGGTCGCAGCATCCTCGGCAGGCATTCAATCAAATACAATCGGGCGATGGCCACCGATGCAAGCTTCGCCGAATCCGTGCCCGACCTCGCCCGCCTGGGCGACCGTCTCGCCTGCCGCAGGATGTTCGGCGAATACGGCTACCACCTCGACGGCGTGTTCATCGCCCTGGCCTGCGACAACAGCCTCTTCCTCAAGCAGACCCCGGCTATCGAAACGCTCGGGCTCGACTTCCCCATGCGCCCGCCGTACCCCGGCGCCAAACCCTATCCGGTCGTCGACGAACTGCTCGACGACCCCGAACTCCTGCACACGCTGCTTCTTGCAACCCTCGAGCACTTGCCGCCCCCCAAGGCGAGGAAGACCCGCCGGAAAGGATGAGGCCCGGCGCCACGCATCCACGCCGAGCGTGTGAACGGGACGAGGTTTTCGTTTCGTATCAAGGGCACTCGTCAAAAGTCTGTCGGCCCGCCGATACGCTCAGATCCACCTTGATGCTGATGGACGACCCGTCTTCATCGGAAACGTCGGCCTGGATCGAAGCCACAAGTTTTTCGCCCACTGCGGTCGGCATGTTCTCTATCGTGATCGACCCGCTGTTCACCTGGTCGAATCGCGTCCGGTCCGGCCCGGTGTAGTAGAAGTAAGCGTCAGCGCCCCTGTCCCGTGCGTCGTCGTCGGAACCGACGATGGGATGCGTGCCGGGTGCGAGATCTCGATTCAGTCGCATGTTGAGACCTTCCGGCGGCGACATCGCATAGAGTTCGAACATGAAGTCCGGATCCGAGCCCTCGCCCGGGCCGCAGAATATCGAACCGTTAGTGGCCAGGGTGCTTTCAACATCGCCTGAAGCGACGACACGGACTTCCGGCGCCGACGACGGAGCGGCTTCTCCGGAATCGCTGCCTCCACCGCATCCGGCAATACCAATCACGAAGATGGAAACTACGACGGCTCTCGCGGTTCGTTTGATGGACATGAATCAAAGGCCTTTAAATCAAAACTATAAAGTACAGGCCGGATAAAGGTACTGTCAAATAGAGCATTCCAAACCCGACCCGGGGAGTATGGGTGTCCGCTGTCAATCACTGACAAGCCATTCGAAGCTCCTGCCGGAGCGAGTCTCTGGAGATGCTTTCAGTTGATGCGCCGAGGGGCGTGGCAGAAGCTGTCACCTATCGCGTTCCGAAGCCGCGGTCATCCGCAGGATGTCCCTGGGAATGCCGAGAGCTTGCAAGATTTCAGGATGGGGATTTCAAGGTGGGTGTCCACTTATGTTCGATTGCTATGTATTCCCGCGCGCCCGGGGTAGCCATAGCTCGAATCGCGCCCCACCCAGGTCCGAGGGACGGGCTCGCACGCTCCCGCCGAGCGCCTGAATGAGTTGCCGCGTGACCGCCAGACCGAGGCCCGTGTTCGAGCGCGTGGAGTGAAAGCGCCGCCCGAGCTCCCAGACGCGCTGATAGTCTTCCTCGCGCGGCAGGCCTTCGCCGTCATCCTCCACGACGATCCGCACCAGGTCGTCGCGGCAAGCGACGGTCACGTCGATCCGGCCGGCGGCAAAGCGCAGGGCGTTAGAGAACAGATTCTGTACAGCGCGCCGGATCATCATGGGGTCGGCCAGCACCTCGGAAGGTTCGAGAGACAGATCGACTGCCACCGACTGACCCGTTGCCAGGTCCTCGCAGACCCGGGCGACAAGTTCCGCCACATCCACGCGCTGAAAAAGATCGTCATCGGAGTAGCGATGTCCACTGGTTTTCACGAGTTTGAACGCCTGGCGGACGTTTCGCTGCAACATTTCAACCGTTTTGGCGAGCGCTGCAGAGTCCGTGATCGAGGGATGTTCGGCGAGTGACCTCACGGCGACGGACACCACCTGCAGGGGCGTGCGCAGATCGTGCATGACCGCGGCATTGTGCTCCGCGGCACGTTGATGGGCCGCGGCAATTTCCTGGTTGATCTCGGCCAGGTCCGTTTCCGCCTTTTCGGCCAGCCAGGTGCGGCGGGCCAGCTCGATTTCCTCTGCCACCTCGTCGGCGAGCAACTGGAGCAGCTTCAGTTCGTCGGGCGTCCACTGTCGGGGTTGGTCGTCGATGACGCAGAAGCTTCCAAGGACGTTGCCGTTCGTATCGCACAGGGGAACACCCGCGTATGCAGCGACGTTGAGTTCCTCGATGGCGAGGTTGTCGCAGACCAGCGCGTTGTTGCGCGCGTCGTCCACGACCAGCGCGCTGCGTTCGGTCACCACGTATTGGCAGAAGGAGTGACTGAGCGGCGTCTGGCGCTGCTCTTTCCAGGGCGCGTCGAGGCCGTGCGCGCCCGCGAAGAACTGGCGCTCGTCATCGACCAGAGACACGAGGCTGACCGGCACCCTGAGGGCGCGGGTTGCGATGCGGGCGTACCGGCTCAGCGCCTCGCGTTCCGGCCTATCCATCAGGCCGGTTTCGGCCAGCGAATGAAGCCGGCCGCGATCGTGGAGGTGCGCTTCGGCTGAAGTTTTTTCGTTCATGTGCTGGCGTAAATTCGGGTGCGCGTCAACAAAGGGACGGTTCCGGCCACAGATTTCAAACCGTGATGATCGCACGCCCCACGCTGGATTATAAACCGCCGAAGAACCGCCCGGCCGGTGGCCGGATACTCGATTCAGCCGGAGCCGATTGCACGGGGAACGCGCTGATTGTTGGCAGCAAGCGGCCGGCAGGAGCACCGTCGTCGGACGCGCACATTATTCGAGCTGAGCCCGAAAACCATGACACTTGGGCGCGAGCCTGCAGAGCGAAACTCTTGGCGCTAGCGAATGCTGTAGCCGCCGCAAACCGGGATCGACTGCCCCGTCACGAAATCAGACGCTTGCGATGCCAGGTATACAGCCGTGCCGCCCAGCTCCTCGGGCTCCCCAAAGCGGCCGGCCGGCGTGCGTCCTATGATCTCGTCATGAAACTCACGAAATTCATCGGTGTCCAGCGGAGCCGTCATGTCGGTCGTGAACCAGCCCGGGAGAATGGCATTGACCTGGATGTTGTCGGCAGCCCAGGCGGTGGCCAGGGACTTTGTCAGCTGCACCACGCCGCCCTTGCTGGCACCGTAGCTCGCCAGTAGCGGGTAACCGAAGATCGAGTACATGGAACCGATATTGATGATCTTTCCCCCGCCGGTCTTCACGAGTTCACCGTGAACCGCTCGCGAAAACTTGAATACGCTGGTGAGGTTGGTGTCCAGGACCGACTGCCACTCATCGTCCGTCATGGCTTCAGGGCTGTTGATGGCACTGATCCCGGCGTTGTTTACGAGGATGTTCACGCCGCCGAACACTGAGCGGGTTACCTCGATCGCGCCGTTGATATCCTCGGCATCGTTCACGTCACAGCGTGCGGTGATTGCCGCTGCGCCCATGGCCTCGATTTCAGCACCCACCGCATCGTTCTTGGTATCGTCTCGTCCGGCAATGCAGACGTTCGCACCGGCACCGGCAAGCGCGAGTGCAATCCCGCGGCCGATGCCGCCGTTGCCACCCGTGACAATCGCCGACTGTCCGCTTAAATCGAACATGTTCATGACTTTGTTCCTCGTGCCTTGTTGCATGAGCGCCGCATAACGACCCCAGCGCTATACCTTTGGTCGCGTCGTTCGGGTCTTCCCACATTCGAGAAAAGCAAGTTCATTCATTATTGTCGTTGACAGACCCGCAAATCAATAGCGGCGCCTGCCGGTCATTATCAACTGGTGGGTCACCAGGGAACCTCTGAACAACTGTCCACGGGGCCGAGGAGATCAAACCCCGACGTGGAAGAGATACGGCATGACCAGAAGCCAGATCAGCGCCAGCAGCCACAAGCGTCCTTTCAGCAGGTTGTAATCACGTCGCAGCTGCTGCCAGGAATGCCCGATCACATAGCGCCCGAAACCGAATTCGAACGCGACAGTGGCGGCGACCCAGATCACGCCGACCAGCCATGCCTGCGCCGCCGAATCCAGCGGCCAGGTTCGGCTTACGCCCCAAACCAGCACGCCGGTGAAGACAATGAAGGTTGCGGTTGAAACCTGGTGGGCGGTCAGCTCGGAAACGAGTCGGCCGTAGGTCTTCTCGCGCAGCACGCCGTTGACGATGCCCACGATCGCCAGCAGAAACCAGCAGAGCAGATACGCGATCACGGCGACGCATCCCCCTCGAGAATGACTTCGTCGACCGGGCAGCGCAACGACCGGGGCATTTCCGGCCCCCGTCCGATTCGCACGACCAGGTCCGGCCGCCGATCGCCCAGTTTCAGAAAACGCGCGAACTTCGATCGAAGCTCGGGCACCTCGACCGGCTGATTGATGAAAGCCGTCTTCAGCCCCAGGGCCGTGGCCTCCAGCGCCAGACGCTGGTAGCAGCGGCCCGCCTCGACCCAGTGCGGCTTGTCGTTCGATTCGGAGTGGATCACGGCGATAGCCGACGAGCTCATGATGTGCCGGCGGTCCTTGGCATTCTGCTTGCGCGCGGAAAACCCGAATCGCATGGCCAGCCGGCCCAACCAGCGCGGAACGGAGGGGCTGCCCATGACAGGGCCGTACAAACCATCACCTGCCCTTAGCGCTTCGGGACCGCTGAAGCGAATCCAGGATTGGAGTTCTCGCGACCATTCCGAATCTTCGAACTGGACGGAGTTACCGCGGGTAACGAACTTGGCGATCTCCACCAT
>Ga0209936_1000972_pt1 | contig 16017 bp, 10 predicted proteins | sample SalPonR1_A_D1_MG_FD_185694 | JGI IMG/M metagenome (GOLD analysis project Ga0209936, IMG submission 185694) | Salt pond soil microbial communities from South San Francisco under conditions of wetland restoration - Salt Pond MetaG R1_A_D1_MG... ... | reverse complement strand
CGGAAAACTTGATACCGAATAAATGAAATTGATTATTAATCGAACTCAGGTTGAGATGCTCTCTCAAATATTTTAATGACATTGCTCCCCCCTCCTTCCTATCTTGAGTTCGATTTTTTATTAAAAACCATTCCTATGCGAACACATTATTCCATCGCTTTAACATTCGTTCTTTTACTCGTAACTGCCTGTTCATCAACCCAACAACTTCAGCACCCAACGCTACAGGGAACACTTTGGGTGCAAAATGCCGCCGAGTATGATGCTCTTGGCCTTCAGGCGTATCAACTGGCGGAAAGCCAGCTCGAAACCGCAATTATGGATTCTTCCTGGACAGCTTCGGTTGTTCAAAGCACACGGGAGGTTTTGGATTTGCCTCCGGCAGTAATCCTTGATATTGATGAGACCGTGCTTGATAACTCACCGTTTCAGGCACGCATGATAAAGCAAAACTCATCCTTTGATCCCCTGGAATGGAGAAAATGGGCTCTTGAAGGAAACGCAGATGCAGTTGCCGGAGCCGTAAAGTTTACACAGGCTGCTGCAAAAAAAGGTGTATCGGTTTTTTATGTGAGCAATCGGGATGCAGAAACCGAAGAAGCCACTCGCAGAAATATGAAACAGCTTGGATTCCCCCTTACAGATGATATGGATACTGTACTGCTGAACGGCGAACAGGAGAACTGGAACTCAAATAAAATTAATCGCCGCGCAGTTATTGAAAAAGAGTACCGGGTAATTATGCTGTTTGGGGATGATTTGAATGATTTTCTCCCGGCAAAAAATATTACAGAAGAGGAAAGAGACCAGCTCTTCAGTAATCATGCAGATCACTGGGGCAAAAAATGGTTTGTTTTTCCAAACCCTACCTATGGATCCTGGGAACAGGCACTATTTAATTTTGAATCGGGCCTGAGTGCAGAAGAAAGAGAGTTGATACTCAGAGATCACCTGGAAACCGGACAATAGCCAGAATCCATTACTTGAAAAAGCTTTTTAATCGCAGAAACCAGCTCAGATTCACTACATAAACTGAATAACTTTCTGGACAATACGCGGAATTAAAAACCATCCTATCAAAATCATAAACCAGGCCCATACGGCGAACTGTCTGGACTGAATCAGTTCAAGCCAGGCTTTTCTGCCACTAAACTGATAGCCCAGTTTATCTATGGTGAACCGCTTCTTTTTGATCTCATAACCAGCTACAATTGTGTCGGTAAGGTCCAGTCTGGTTAGAATATATATGGTGATCGCATGACCACCCTGCAGTGTTATCTGGTGAGGGCGGAAATCAGAAATTGAGATAAAAGCTGCACTCATGATGTACATGAAAAATATGGAAAGCGACCCCGCTGTAACCACAAGCATTGAACCGTGAAAAAGCAGCCCTCCAACTATAACAAATCGGGTAAATTTTGGAATAAGAACAAAAATTCCAAGCAGAAGCTCAATCAACATGACAATAATACCAAGGACAATTGCAGTGTTCATTTCGCCTGCCGGAAAAAGAAGCTGATAGAGTGAACCCTGGAGCATATCTTTGAGAAGATAATCTATAAAAAGGCCATTCCACCAATCTTCTGAAAAGATTTTATTAATGGCAGCTCCCACATAAAGAATAGATATCTGAATTCTGAAGATATAGATACTTCCATAATACAATCCCGCCAGTAACAAAAAACAAGCTGCAAACGTCAATGAATTACTAAACAGAATCTTCGATGATAGTATAAAAAACAATGTTATGAGACCCGAAGTGAAAGCAAACGCACTGTAATACCTTTTTATCAGCAGCGGCATAATGACTGCAAAACCAAGAATTACAGATAAAACCTGGTATATAGCTGACGGAATCCTGTCAAAAATGGATATGAATGGTAAAAAAGGGAGTTCATAAGAAAACGGATTAATGAACCCGTAGTTAAAAAACAGTATATAAAGGAATAGAGCCTTCACAGACGTCACTATCGGAATAGTCAGCTCACTATTTTCTCTTGTATTCATCCTCAGGCCATGTCCAGATTCCGGAATGATGTCCATTTATCGTATACGAAATTGTGATATTTACATTTTCTCCCTTCCCGTAACTGTTTTCATATTGTTTCACAATAGAAATTATATTGTGTATGCTTCTGTTTTCACGGTTTTTCGGTGAAATATGATAGCGATTTCTGATACGTTTACTACTCAAACTCTTCCCCTGTTTATGAACCTCAATTTCGTAGTATGAAATTTGATCGTAAGGTGCCCATGAAAAATATTTTACACAGGTAAACCGACCATATATGACCCCGAGCAGCTGGGCACCAAAAAAAACTGAAACCAATAAGGCCAGGACTCTTTTTCGAAAAAGCTCTCCACTTAAAGCCAAACTGTTTTTCATGTTTATTATTGATTTGAAATAAGCTACACTTCATTTAATAAACAAAGTATAAGAAAATCCAAATGTTGAGAAAAAAAATTGCTCTTTTCGGTGCAGGCATATGGGGACAAAATATATTACGGGAACTAACCGGTCTTGGAGTCGATACAGATGTGTTCGACACAAATAATGAAATCAAGTCCGCTGCTATCCGACTGGGAGCTTCTGCTTTTGCAGGCAGGTGTGATGATCCTTCGCAATACGACGGAATCATCATATCTACCCCATCATCCACTCACAGAAATCTGGTTTATTCACTGGCGGGATCGGGAGTTCCAATATTCCTTGAGAAACCACTCACACTATCAAAAGAAGATGCCAATGATATCAAGAAATTGTCGCCTGAGCACCTTTACATGATGCATATCTGGCTTTACCATCCCGGTATTCAGCGGCTTGCTGAAATTGCGAAATCAGAATCGTTGGGAAAGTTACTGGCAATCAGGTCTACAAGGGCAAACTGGACAAGCCCCAGAACAGACAGTGATTCAGCATGGAATCTGCTACCGCACGATCTCACCATAACCAAAGCTATACTTGGTAAGATTCCTGAACCCAAATATGCCGTATCAGAGTATCATGATGGAATTATCCGGGGGATGACTGCTATATTGGGTAATCAACCCCACTGTATATTTGAAGTTTCCAACAGATATGAAAGAAAAATCAGAGAGGTTCGGGTTCATTGCCAGAAAGGAGTGGCTGTGCTGGAAAACGAAAAAGTTGACTACTTAACCATTATTCGAGGTGACGATACAAGTAGCCTGAGTATAGAAAAAGAACCTTTTGATTCCACTCCACCGCTGAGACTGGAGTTAATGGAATTTCTGAGATTCCTGGAAGGGGGACCGCCACCACGAAGCACCTTTGAAGATGGCTTAGAAGTTGTGAATGCCATCCATCAGCTACGCGCAATATCCCATTAATTTTTCTGAATCTTATGAACAGCAGTAAACCCAAATTTACCATTATTTTGCCTACCACCGGAAACAGAGGCGCTCTTTTACCTCATTCTATCGGCAGCATTCAAAATCAAACGGAACAGAATTTCGAACTATTTATTATTGGTGACGGTATAGCGGACCCATCCAAAAGCATTATCAAAGAGCTTCAAAGCAGTGATCCAAGGATCCGTTTTTTCGATCACCCAAAACACAAAAGGCGTGGAGAGGTATACCGTCATCAGGCGCTTAAAGTAGCACGCGGCAGAAATGTTTGCTACATCTGCGACAGAGATTTATGGCTCCCCGACCATCTTGAAACGATGGATGCTATTCTTCGAGACTTTAATTTTGCATCCACAACGTTTATAAATGTACATGAAAACCAAAACCTGAGTACGGGGCAGTACATTGGTTATTTTGGGGAGGCCTCGGCTTCTGACCACCCCAATAAGATTGGAATTTCACTCTCAAACGCTGCTCATACTATTGATTTGTACCATTCACTTCCTCATGGCTGGCGAACCACTCCCAAAGGTCTGTATACGGATGTATATATGTGGCAACAGTTTTTGGATCATGCCGATTGTTGTGCCTATTCCCACACAAAACCAACCTCTCTCTATTTCAAGCGAGGACATTTCCCAGGAATATCGGTCTCTCAAAGAGTAAACGAACTTAAAAAATGGTCCAAAAAGTTACAGCCGGCTGAAGCCGTACAGAAATTGAGAGAAGAAGCCCAGCAGGGGCTTCTCGCTGAGTGGTCTGACCTCAAAATGAGATCAAAATCACCCCTGCTCATAAAGGGCAGAAGGCTTGCGGAGCTACCCTTAGCTATTCTTCAAAAGGTTTCCAATCGCCTAAAGAAGCCCTAAGCTCTCTTTCTGTAGGAAAATCCTGAGCCCGTTCTGAAAGCACAACTTCGTCTGTGGGCCATGGTATACCGAGATCGGGTGCATTCCAAATAACACCCCAGTTATCGTCTTTTCCGTAATCGGCATACGCCTCTGAGACAGCCTGTATGTGGATAGACGGTTCAAAGAAATACCACCCGTGAAGAAGGCCTTTTGGAAAAGCTAAAGCTGCAAGATCTTCTTCAAAAAGCTCGTAAAGGGAGTATTCACCCTCTGTGGGTGAGCCCGGCCGGATATCTTTCAGCCCAACGAGGCAGTGCCCCGTTAAAAGACAAAAATACTCATCATGGCGTTTGTGTAAATGCATCCCACGAAATACGTTTTTTTCTGATTTCACCAGGCTCCACTGGACTGGCTCTATACAGGTCCCCCAATATTCCTGAAATATTTCTGAGAATGACCCTCTGTGATCTTTATGCTCAGAAATGTTTATTAGTTCTGTTTGATGAATTGTTGTCCCCGATATCAGGCTGCTTTTTTTTCTCATTACGATGTCTTCTTTTATGTTAGTTAATCATAAAACAATTTAAACCATAATCTTGCTTAAAACCATGACTCTACTATTTTTTTAATGTCCTATACGAGAGTACAAAAAAACAAGAAAGAGGTCGATTTTTTACACAATTTAAACGATTATCTGCTATCATAAGCGCAACATGATTTCATCAAATCATAAACCTGCGATTTATTATGCGGACTGCAACAGCCTACATATTTGTATTCTTTTTTCTGTTTTCAGGGCAGGTTTTTGCTCAGCAACCGTTAATTCGCCACCTTACCATTGATGACGGTCTTTCCCAGAACGCCGTATATTCGATTATACAGGATAAACAAGGATTTATGTGGTTTGGAACCAAAGACGGACTAAACCGCTTCGATGGGCGCAGTTTTGTTGTTTACCAGCACAATCCTTTCGACTCTACAACCATTTCTGATGCTTTTGTAATGAAACTCCTTGAAGACAGCAACGGCAGAATCTGGACCGGTTCAATATCAGGAGATATTAACATTTTACACACGGACACCGACTTCTTTTGTGAAGTTCCGATGGAAAATGAGTGGGGCGAAAGAGCAATCACTAATGAGATTACAGATCTTATAGAAGCACCGGATGGCTCTGTTTGGATAGCCACCAAAGGTGACGGACTTTTCAATGTAAAAGTTACATCTGAAGTCGGTTGCAACTACGATTATGAACATTTTTTGCATAATCCAGCCAACAACAGCAGCCTCTACTCAAACAGGGTTGGAAACCTTCTTTTCGATGAAAATCAAACATTTTGGGTTGGCACTGAAGAGGGCCTTAATCGATTTAATGAATCCAATGGATCATTTATCAGAACCCGTTTCACAACCAAGCATCCTGATGCACCCTACATTACAGGAGATCACAAAATCACATCAATGCACATCGACCGGGCCGGACAATTCTGGATAGGTGTTCAGAGCGGTCTTGTAAAATTTAACCGATCGACCGGAAACTATGAGTTCTTCCCAAACCAGTACGAAGTTATTGAGTATGGATGGGGAAGCGTGAACCGAATTTCTGAAGACAACAACGGAAATCTATGGCTTGGCACTGTGGCAGGATTAATGATGTTCAATCCTACTACAGAACAATACTCCTACTACCGGCACGACCCGCTCAATCCGCGATCACTTAGTCACAACATTATATCCAGCCTCTTAATTGACCGCACTAATATTTTATGGGCAGGTACGTCGGGACTTGGCATTAATATTCTCGATTTCAATGCAAACCGATTTCCAACTCTTAGCAGAACTCCTCAGCCCTCTTCACGAATTACCGGATTTAGCATTCGCTCAATACTTGAAGACAATGCGGGCGATGTATGGATAAGCGCAGATGTGCTCTACCGGTGGAATCGGGAAACCGGGGAACTGTTTAGCTTTGAGACCGACTCTGACCTGGTACAAAATTTTGGTAACGCCAATGCTTATTCCATTGTGCAAGCATCTAACGGATTTCTCTGGTTTGCATCGACTGAAGGTCTTTTCAGGTACAATCCGATTACCAATCAATCAAGGCTATACTCTCATTCTCCGGGCAGGGAAGCCGGGTTGCTACAGCAGGAAGTAAATGCTGTTTTTGAAGACAAGACCGGCTCTATCTGGGTAGCTACCCACAGCCACTTCAGTAAATTAATTGATGAGCAGTCTGGTACGTTCAACCATTATAAATTCAACTCTTCAGAGTATTCCATTGGCATAGCCAGACCCGTTATCTATCAGGATTTGGATGGTGTTTTTTGGATTGGAACAGCCGATGGCCTGGTTCGGTTTGATGCCGTAAATGAATCTTATACAACATTCAAAAATAACCCTGTTGAGCCTGCAAGCCTTAGTAATAACCACATCAAATCTATTCTTGAAGATCCTGAGCAGCCCGAAACCTATTTGTGGATTGGTACTTCCGGCGGACTCAACAAGTTCAATTACAGAACCGGAGAATTCAAACACTACAACGTGAATGACGGACTTCCGAACGAGGTTATTTACGGAGTTCTGCCTGATAATGACGGTAACTTGTGGCTCAGTACAAACAAGGGCCTTTCCCGATTCAATCCGGAATCTGAGACATTCCGAAACTTTGACGTTTTTGACGGACTGCAGAGTAATGAGTTTAATACAGGGGCGTTTTTCAGAAGTGAGAGCGGGGAGTTATTTTTCGGTGGTATTCAGGGACTCAACTATTTTCATCCGGAGGAAATTAAGGACAATCCTTTTCAACCCCCCATTGTTCTAACAGGTCTGAAAACAGGGGACAGAGAAATTTCTTATAAATCTAACCCAGACATTTTGGATGCTGCGGTTTCCGTGGCTGAACAAGTTACCCTTTCGTATAAAGATGATGTACTTACGTTTAATTTTGCAGCACTCGATTATGCAGCACCCGAAAAAAATCAGTATTTGTATAAACTGGACGGCTACAACGATAACTGGATTTCTTCCGGGAATTTAGGGTCCGCAACCTATACCAACTTACCGCATGGTGAATATATCTTCAGGGTTAAAGGCTCCAATAACGATGGCGTCTGGAATGATGACGGACTTGCCCTGGCCGTGACAATTACCCCACCGTTTTGGAGAACGATCTGGGCATATTTAATCTATGGCCTTCTCTTTTTTATAGGGTTCTACTCGCTGAGACGGTATGAGCTGAACCGGTTTTATCTTAAGAACCAGCTCAAACTGGAACGTGTACAAACGGACTCTCTTCGTAAACTCGATCACTTAAAGTCCGACTTTTTTGCCAATATTTCACACGAATTCAGAACACCGTTAACACTCATTATAGGCCACATAGATAATGTACTTGAAGAGGATATCGATACCACTACAAGGCAAAAGTTAAATCTGGCCACTAAGAACGCTAACAGACTGTTATCGCTCATCAATCAGCTCTTGGATCTGTCGAAACTTGAAGCCGGTAAAATGACGGTTGAAACCTCAATGTCCAATATCGTTCCGTTCCTCAAAAGCCTGCTTTACTCATTTGAATCGCTTGCTGCCTCCCGTAATATTTCACTCAAATTTTTGGCTAACAACACTCCCATTACCGTTCCATTCGATGCCGACAAACTCGAGAGAGTATTTTTTAACCTGATATCCAACGCAATTAAGTTTACGGAACCGGGAGGCTCCGTTACAATGTCGACAGAAATAACAGATAACGGCAGGGCTTGTATAACAGTTGCAGATACCGGTATTGGTATTTCTGAATCCCGGTTACCCTACATTTTCGACCGCTTTTACCAGGTAGACAGTTCCTCAACACGAAATTACGAAGGGTCGGGAATCGGGCTGGCTATTGTAAACGAATTCATTAAACTGCATAATGGATCCATTAGCGTAGAAAGTACACGTGCCGACATGGCATCGGGAAAGAAGAGTGGCACAACCTTTAAAATTTACCTTCCTCTCGCCAAACTTAATGAGGGAGAAACAGTGTCAGCAATAGAGAAAGAGCCCTCCATTCTAAAAAAATCGCCGGAAATTCATACCCCCGGTAACGTTCAAAATCTGCTGAATTACAGTATCAACAAGGAGATTTTACTATTGGCAGAGGATAATGCGGAAGTACGCGCTTTTATCCGGGAGCAGCTCGAGAACGATTACTGGGTTATTGAGGCTTCAAATGGAAAAGAGGCACTTCGGTTAAGTGAGAAAGAGATCCCCGACTTAATCATTTCCGATTTGATGATGCCGGAAATGGACGGTATGGAGTTTTGTAAAAAGTTACGACTGAACGAAAAGACCAGCCATATCCCCGTTATTATGCTTACAGCCAAGGCCAGCCATGACAGCAAACTGGAAAGCCTCGAATCGGGAATAGATGCATTTGTTACAAAACCGTTTAAAGTAAAGGAGCTAAAATTACGTGTACGTAAATTAATTGAGCAGCGGAAAAAACTCCGGGAGCAGTTCAGTACCAGTGCTTTTTTGGAATCCAACACTGCCTCTGTAGCCGATGTTGACCGTGAATTTTTAGCTAAAACCGTTCGCCTCATTGAGAAATCCTTTCATGATGAGAACTTTAAAGTTTCCGAGCTTGCAACTTCTCTGAATATGAGTACGTCTCAATTCAACAGAAAACTACATGGACTCGCGGGGCAGTCCCCTGTGCAGTTTATCATATCTGTGCGTCTGCAAAGAGCTTCAAGTCTGCTCAAAACAAGCGATAAAACCATCTCGGAAATTGCATACGAAGTTGGCTATTCAGACCAGGCGTATTTCTCCCGTGTGTTTAAGAAAGAGTTCGGCATTAGCCCGAGTGAATTTAAAAACAGCCTGTAACATTCATGTTCAACCTGCTGCTGTTTTTTACGCATAAAAAATGATATTGTACGGCTATAACTATCGCGTTGGATATTGAACTGCCAGCTATCGGTTTTACCCTTTTTTTAACGAACCTTTCTTGACATGAAAAAAGCTCTTTTACTTCTCTTTTTTTGCTTGATAACAGATACCGTACTCGCCCAGATCAGCGCCAAATTGATGCGAGATTTTGACGTTTCCCAATCTCACATCACTTTTGTCTACGGCGGTGACATCTGGGTTGTGAATAAGGATGGTGGCACAGCGTATCAGGTCACTTCGTCACCCGGTGAGGAAGAACGTCCCAAGTTTTCTCCCGATGGGGAGTTTATTGCCTACACGGCATCCTATAACGGGAACCGTGATGTATACGTAATGCCGGTCATGGGTGGTGTGCCCGACCGAATTACCTATCAGTCGCATTCCGACCGGCTTATCGATTGGCATCCCGATGGTGATCACCTGCTGTTTGCCTCGCGCCGGCACATGGGGCAGCGTTCATCCCAAAAATTCTACCTGGTTCACAAAACCGGCGGCTTTCCCGAGCAGCTTCCGCTTCCTTATGGTGAACTTGCCAGCTACTCTCCGGACGGAAACCAGCTGGCTTACATTACAAAAATCACGGAAAACTATCCATTTAAACGATATAAAGGCGGACTTGCTTCTGATATCTACCTGTATGATATGGATAGCAATACCGTTGAAAACCTCACTGAAAATGAGTTCAACGACGGCCAACCCGCATGGGCGGGGGACACTCTCTATTTTCTTTCTGATCAGGGTCCGAATTTCAGGCTGAATGTCTGGAAATACGATCCGGGCGATGGAGAACTGTCTCAAATCACAACCTTCGACAAATTTGATATCTCTTTTCTATCTGCCGGACCCGAGGAACTGGTTTTTGAGGTAGGCGGTTCACTCTACTTGATGGATCTGGCAACCGAAGAGGTACGGGAAGTAGAGGTAAATGTAGTTTCCGACCTCTCTCTTGAAATTCCGAAGCGACTTGATGTGAGTGATGACATTTCAGGTATGACGGCTGCTCCCGGCGGTAAACGCGTCATTTTTGAGGCACGCGGAGAGCTGTTTAACGCCCCGGTATCAGATGGGTTTACCGAAAATCTTACGCAATCAAGTGGGGCTTTCGATCGGCATGCAGCCTGGTCACCTGATGGAAATCACATAGCATTTTGGAGTGATATGGATGGTGAATACGAAATTTATCTTCAGAATGTAACAAATAATGGTGACCCCGATAAGCTTACAAACCGTGGAAAAGGATACGGCTACGCACTATACTGGTCACCCGACAGCAAACATATCACCTTTATCGATGAGACCAACACTATTTATGTGGTAAATGTGGAAAACGGAAACATAACTGATGCAGGGAATACGAATTGGAATGTGGGGCATGGCAGCCGAAACAGTTACCCTATCGCCTGGTCGCCCGATTCGCGATGGATTACATTTACCCAGGGGCTCGAGAATGCTCAATTTGCAGTTATGCTATTTGATACGGAAAGCGGAGAGCTGCACCAGGCTACAAGCGGCTACTACTCCGACAGCAATCCCGTCTTCAGCCCGGATGGCAAATACCTGATGTACTCCACAGATCGCGAATTTTCATCTGTCTACTCCGATATGGATAATACGTGGGTCTATCCCAACTCTACACAGCTTGCTGCAGTAAGCTTAACGAGCGACACTCCCTCCCTGCTAGATCCCAAAAACGATGCTGTTGAGACACCGGAGGAGGAAAATAGTGAGGAAAGCACCGATGAAGAAGGTGAGGGTGATGACTCTATTGTTGTAGACATCGATTTCGACGGTCTCGAGTCGCGAATTACGGTACTGCCTATTCCCGCAGGAAATATTGGAAACCTGATGCCTTTTGAAGGTATGCTAGCCTATATCCGATATCCAAACTCCGGAAGTATGGGCGGTCCCCCAACTCTTCAGGCATACGATTTTGAGAAGCGTGAAGAGATCACCATCATGGAAAATGTTGGAGCCGCTGCCTTAAGTTCGGATGGCAAGGCTATCCTTGTTGTTTCCGGAGGACAATACGGAATTATTAAGCCCGCCCCCGGCCAGAGTATTGAAGACCCCATTCCCACCGATGGGCTGGTGATGCAGCATGTAATAAGAGAAGAGTGGGAACAGATTTTTATGGATACATGGCGCCGATACCGCGACTTTTTCTATGATCCCGAAATGCAGCAGGTTGACTGGGTCGAGATGAAAGAGCGATACGGCTCACTCATTAAAGATGCCCGTACACGATGGGACGTTGCCAACCTCCAATCGAATATGCTAAGCGAGCTCAGCGCAGGCCATACCTACACCGGGGTGGGTAATGTCGATAATCAGGAGTTTGTATCGACCGGCTACCTGGGAATTGACTGGGAACCCGATGGTGAACTCTATAGAATTAGCCGAATTGTAAAACCAGCTGAGTGGGATACGCAGGTTCGCTCACCTTTCGACAGACCCGGAGTTGACGTGAGCGAAGGCGAATACATTCACTCCGTTAACGGTATGGCGCTCGATCCCGACAAGGATCCGTACGCCATGTTCGAAAATCTGGACGGGAAAACCATTTCACTGATGATAAGCAGCTCCGGTGATGAGAATGATGCCCGGGAAGTGATTGTTGAAGCATTAACACAGGGGCAGGAGTCGGAGCTTCGGTATCTTGAATGGATCGAAAATAACCGCAAGATGGTGGATGAGCTCTCTGATGGAAAACTTGGCTACATCTATATGTCGAACACGTCTGGCCAGGGACAGCAGGAACTGGTTCGGATGTTTTACGGACAGTTACAAAAAGATGGCTTTATTATTGATGAACGCTTCAATGGCGGTGGCCAACTGGCCGATCGATTTCTTGAACTGCTGACGAAACCTGTTGTTTATAATCTGCACTGGCGGCACGGACGCGATCACACGCAGCCGGTTAAAACCAACACCGGCCCAATGGGCATGCTGATTAACGGCTGGGCGGGTTCGGGTGGCGACGGGCTGCCATGGGCATTCCAGGAGCTGGAAGCCGGGCCTATTGTCGGTGAACGAACACTTGGTATTCTGGTTGGGCCGGCAACAGGCCACGGACTGATCGACGGAAGCGGAATTACCGTTCCGGGTGCCCGGCTTTACGACAACGACGGCCACTGGTTCTGGGAGGGCGAAGGCGTTCGGCCCGATATTCCTGTCTGGGACGATCCTAACCTGCTGATGCAGGGACGGGATCCTCAAATAGAACGAGTTGTGGAAGAGGTACTCAAAGATCTGGAAGAAAACCCCGGGGAAATGACACCCGCTCCTCCTTACGAAGATCGTACAGCGGATGGTTTGAAAGAGAATTAAAGTACATTTCTTCCTGAACAGGCCTGTAATGTATTTACAGGCTTGATTTTTCCTGAATACCTATTTTAATAAACTATTGAGCGCCATCTCAATCGCAGATACAAAACCAACAGAATGAGTAGTGTATTAGCGAACAGCTCTAAAAAGTATACCCTTGCACTTGCTACAGGATTTGTACTGCTGTGGAATTCCGGGTTTATCGGTGCTGAATACGGCCTTCCCTACACAGGGCCTTTTACATTGGTTTTTTGGCGATACCTCGCGCTGACACTACTTCTCGCCGGTTATCTTTTGATTCGAAAACGCCGCCTTTGGCTTGGATGGAATGCAGCAGCTCCCAATATGCTCATCGGTGTGCTGGCCCACGGCGTGTGGCTTTCCTGTGTTCTCTTTGCGCTGGATAATGATGTTCCGGCTGGTATCGTGGCTCTCGTCGTTGCGCTTCAGCCTCTGGCCACCGGTGCCCTTTCGGGATTGGTTACGGGAGAGCGTACCGGCAAGCTTCAGTGGATTGGCCTGATATTGGGATTCACAGGAGTTATCATTACTGTAGCAAGCCGCATCGATTTTACCAGCTACCAATCTATTTTCGGATATTTGATTCCGCTTGGTTCCGTGGCCGGTATTACCGTGGCAAGCCTTATACAGCGACGAATGGAAATTAAATATGGTGCAAATACGCTTCCTATCCCCGAAAAACTGTTCTACCAAAGTGTAGCAACAGCGGCGGCACTGGCTATTCCTGCTCTTTTTATGGAACAACTCTATACTGAGTGGGAGCCGATATTTATAACCACAATGATTTGGCTAATTCTCGTGGTTTCCCTCGGAGCATACGCGCTGATGTGGCTTTTGATAGAGCGACTGGATGCCACAAAAGTTGCAAGCCTCTTCTACCTCGGGCCGCCTGTTACAATGATTATGGCGTGGATAGCCTTTGGCGATACCGTAACTACGATGGATATAGCGGGGCTTGCCATTGTGTTTGTTGGAGTTGTGTTGACACAGTTTAATTACCGAAGAAAAGCAGCAGTGAACTGAATGAGCTGCCGCGAAGGCAGAGTACATGAAGCACCAACTATAAGTCTGCCATTTATTTAATAAGCCAGGAAATTATTTGTGAGTGTTCTCCGGATTAAATCCGAAGATCCGGAACCGTGCATAATGACGCCTACTTTTGCGCATCTATAATTACCGGGTTTTCCATGGTTTGAAAGAAGTCATTCATAATTCCATAAATATCAAACCATTCCCATAGCACCACTTCACGTTCATTTTCGGGGCGTTCAATCCACCTGTCGGCCTCAATATCCAAAATGGGAGCAGGGATTGTTTTTCGTTCTGCCCAGTCCGGGTTTTTCAGAATGGCAACGGCAGCCATATCGAACAGTGCACGCGATGGCGGGCTGCCATACATCCCGTAGGTCTCAAAAAGGTGCGCAGAATAATTCCCCCAGTTGTTAAACTCACCACCATTTCGGCCAACGATGGGTTCCGATATTACCGGCCCCAAACCCGGCATACGATGCAGCATTTGCGCCTGGGTAACTTTTACAGCGTCTGTACCGGATGGGTCACCATAGCGAACCGTAACGATTTCAAACTCCACATCCTGATTGAGTAAATAGTTCACTGACTCTTTATCCCACACTTTATTGTGCTCTCCTGTTTCAGGATAATTCGACCCCAGCCATACGATTCTTACATTATCAGCAATGGCAGGTTCTTTTTCGAGAGCGAGGGCAATATTGGTAAGTTTCCCAAGCGGAAGCAGCACCAGTTTATCATCCCTCTCTTTCATTGCCTCATCGATGATGAAATTAACGGCATCGGATCCATCAAACAGACCATTCTGGACGGAGTCGCGTATCTCCTCAAAAGAAGCCTCGGCTCCTTTCAAAAGCGGTATTTCTCCATACAGCTCACCGCATAACTGCATGATGCGCCGTGCTTCATCATAGTGCTCCTGAATAGTTGAGGGAGCATCAAATCCGCCCGGACCACTTGTGGCATTCACCGTTACACCCAACAGGTTGAAGTAATCCCCGCTGAATAACAGGTAGGCAAGTGCATGCTGATCGTCCACTTCGTTGTTGGCGTCGGTATCAAAAATAATATCCATTTTGGATGTTTCCTGAACCGTGGGTTCGTCTGTGACCTGGCACGCAGCTACCGAAAAAATTATCGTAACCGGAATTAGAATTGCAGCCGTAAGCTGAAGATATTTCATTCTTTTACTCCTGAATTTAATTTCTGTTTAAATCTCTGAATCTCATCAATGATGTTTCATCACAATGCATTTAAAAAAAGAGTTTTGAACACACTCTCGATCTGATAAAAGGCACAGGATTAAAACTGTATTTGATAAAACAGGTAAATACATCACAGTAATCTAAAAATGTTTTTCAAATTTTCATTACATCTTCTTATCTGATATCTAAATATCAACTTCGGAAGTTGTTTATTACATTTGAGCTTGAAACCTGAATAACAGATCCCTAAAACAATTTTTTTGAATTTTAAATATCCTCCAATAATGAAACCTGTCCAACATTTTTTAGAAGTATATCACATTACGGGCGCAGATATTAATCTTGAGAGCCTGATAACAGCATTTATATCAGAAATGGATAAAGGCCTCGAAGGTGGGGACAGTTCCTTGCGTATGATTCCTACCTTTATTGAAGCAGATAATCAGTTCAAGACGGGGGTAACAGTCACGGCTATTGACGCCGGCGGAACCAACTTCAGGGCTGCAAATGTAACGTTTACGAATGACGGCAGCATGGAAATGACCGAACCGGTCAGGCATAAAATGCCGGGGACCGACGTTGAGGTTTCAAAAGAACAATTCTTCAGTCTGATTGCCGGATATGTAAAAGAACTTGCAGAAGAAACCGAAAGCATAGGATTTTGTTTTTCATATCCCACAGAAATATTTCCAAATAAGGATGGCAAACTTCTTGAATTCAGTAAAGAGGTACAGGCACCTGAAGTGATCGGAGAGATGATTGGCGAGAACCTCCTGAACACGCTGGGTATGAACGAGAAAGAAATAGTGTTACTGAATGATACGGTTACCACACTTCTTGCCGGGAAATCGGCATCTTTCGAGCAGGAATACGACTCCTACATCGGCTTTATCCTGGGCACAGGCACAAATACAGCCTATATCGAAAGCAATAAGGAGATCACAAAAAAGAGTGACCTTGAACCCGACAGAAGCCAGATTATTAATATTGAATCGGGTGCGTTCAGCAAGGCTCCGCGCAGTGACATTGACCTGCAGTTTGATAAGACAACTGCAAATCCGGGGCAGTACAGTTTTGAGAAGATGTTTTCCGGCGGATATTTCGGCGGACTTGCGCATACCGCTCTGAAAATGGCAGCGGAAGAGGGGTTCCTCACCGCAGCAAGTAAAGAAAAATTGCACTCTGCAGATGAATTCACGACCGAAGATGCGAACCTCTTCCTGGATCAAAGTAGCCCCGACCGCGGCCCGCTGATGAACTGCCTGGTGACTGAAGAA
>Ga0209936_1000968_pt1 | contig 16036 bp, 12 predicted proteins | sample SalPonR1_A_D1_MG_FD_185694 | JGI IMG/M metagenome (GOLD analysis project Ga0209936, IMG submission 185694) | Salt pond soil microbial communities from South San Francisco under conditions of wetland restoration - Salt Pond MetaG R1_A_D1_MG... ... | reverse complement strand
CGTCCAGAACGAGTACAGCCTGTTGCGGCGCGAGGCGGAGGCCGCGGTGCTGCCGGCGTGCGAGCGGCTGGACATCGCGTTCCTGCCGTACTTCCCGTTGCTGAGCGGGATCCTGACGGGCAAGTATCGGAAGGGCCGTCCGCTTCCGGAGGGCACGCGGATCCGTGGCAACGAGCGCTGGGAGTCGCTGCTCACGGACGAGCTGCTGGACGTCGTCGAGCGCCTCGCCGAGGTGGCGGAGTCGCACGGTCGAGAGCTGATCGACCTGGCGTTCGCGTACCTGCTGGCGCAGCCGCAGGTGGCCAGCGTGATCGCGGGCGCGACGAAGCCGGAGCAGGTACGCAGGAACGTGCAGGCGGGCGCGTGGGAGCTCGATGCGGACCAGTTGGCCGAGGTGCGATCGATCCTGGACGATGCGGGCGAGGTGGCGCAGCGGAGCTGAAGTCGCCTCGATCCGCGCGTCGATTCGCGCGTCGGTCCGCGCGACGCCCGCTCAGCGCATGCCGGGCAACGTGACGGACCCCAGCTGCAGCATGGGACGAAGCTCACCGGAGGGCAGCGGCCGGCTGAACAGGTAGCCCTGTCCCTCCGCGCAGCCCAGCTGGCGCAGCAGGGCCAGCTGCGACTCGCGCTCGATCCCTTCGGCCACGACGGACATGCCCAACGCTTGGCCCAGTCTCAGGATCGCGCCCAGAATCGCGGCGTCGTCCGCGCCGGACGACGGCTCCGCGCCGTCGACCCCCAGCCGCGCGACGAAGGTCCGGTCCAGCTTCAGCACGTTCACCGGCAGGTTCTGCAGCCACCCCAGGCTCGAGTGGCCCGTGCCGAAGTCGTCCAGCGAGATGTGGACGCCCAGCTCGCGCAGGCGTCCCAGCGTCCTGGCGGTCTCCGAGACGTCGCTCATCGCGCTGCTCTCGAGCACCTCGAGCTCCAGCCGGTCCGGAGCGAGCCGGCTGGAGGCCAGCACGCGCGCCACCTCGTCGACGATGTCGGAGCGCTGCAGCTGGTGGCGGCTGACGTTGACCGAGACGCGGGGCGGCGGATCGCCGTCGACAGCGGGCCAGCCGGCCGCCTCGGCGCACGCCATCTCGAGCACGCGGCGGCCCAGGGGATGGATCAGGTTCGTGGCCTCGGCCAGCGACACGAACCGGCCGGGCGGGATCAGGCCCCACTTCGGGTGGTTCCATCGGACCAGCGCCTCGGCCGCCACGATCCGGCCCGTTCGCAGCGCGATCCGCGGCTGGTAGTGCACCTCGAACTCGTCGTTGAGAAGCGCCTCGCGTAGCGCGCCTTCGAGCATCACGCGCTGACGCGCGCCCGATTCCATCTCGTCGGCGAAGAAGCGGTACGCGCCCTTGCCGGCCTCCTTCGCGTGGTACATCGCGATGTCGGCGTGCCGGAGCAGGTCGGCGATGCTCTTGCCGTCCTGGGGGCAGATGCTGATGCCGATGCTGGCGCCCACCCGGACGTCGTACGCCTCGACGGGGATCGGGTCCTGGAGCGCGGTGATGATCCGCTTCGCGGTGGCGGTCGCGTCGTCTCCGATCCGGGGGCCCGAGAGCAGCACGGTGAACTCGTCGCCGCCCAGCCGCGCCACGAAGCCGGACTCGTCCTTCACGCTGCGCTGGATGCGGCGGGCGACCTCGCGCAGCACCTCGTCTCCGGCGAGGTGCCCGAGCGAGTCGTTGATCGGCTTCAGGTTGTCGAGGTCGACGAACAGCACGGCGTGCCCCGCGTACGTCCGGCCCGCGTCCAGCCGCTGCTGGAGCCGCTCCTTGAACGCGGTGCGGTTCGGAAGGCCCGTCAGCGCGTCCTCGTACGCCTGGCGATAGAGCGACTGCTCGAGGTCGAACCGGCGCATCAGCGAGGCGACCTGACTGGCGAAGATGCGCGCCATCTCGATGGCGTCGTCGCCGAACGCGTCGGGATCGTCGTAGTTGTCCAGCGTCAGGTACGCCGTCATCTCGCCGCCCACCACGATCGGCACGCTGAGCACGGCACGCAGCTCGGCGATGCGACCGTCGATTCTCAGCGCGTCGGCGTCGGGCGGATCGAGCGCGTCGTGCAGCTGGGGGTCTCGGACGACGAGAGGCCGGCCGCCTTCGGCCGCATGGCCGAACGCCACCGCCTCGGCGGGAACGCGGACGGTGCGCAGGCGCTCCAGGTCGAACCCGACGACGGCGGCGAAGCGGTAGGCGCCGTCGCGGGCACGCTTGAGGATCGAGCCGGTGGCGGCACCGGGAATCACGCGGACCGCCTCTTCGAGCAGCCGCTGATCGAAGGTGCCGACGCTGCCTTCGTCCAGGCCCAGCTCCATCAGGCTCATGACGCTGCGGCGGAACTCCGACATCATCCGCGAGTGGCGCTCGCTCTCGCGCAGCGTGGACGCTTCCGCGTCGTGTCCTAGCGCCAGCTCGGCCAGCGCGCCGGCGATCCGTGCGACGCTCAGCTCGTCCTCGTCCGGCCGGTGCGGGCGCTCATGGTGCACCGCCAACACGCCGGCCACGCGACCGTTCGCGAGCCGTAGCGGCAGCGCCCAGCAGGCGCCGACGCCAGCGGCCGACGCCGCGTCGCGGGACGCCGTGGCCCGAGGATCGACGGCGACGTCCTCGATCACCACCAGCTCGCCCTGCCGGACCGCCAGCGCGCAGACGTCCGTCAGGGGCTGGGACGCCGGGCGTTCGCCGGGTGGCGGTACGGGCTGCGCCAGACGGAACCCGGCGGTCTCGAAGGGTGGGTCGCGTGGGTGGTCTCCCGGGTCGTCGCATCTGAGGATGAAGCAGCGCGTACCGGAAAGCCGTGCCTCGACGAAGGCGTGGACCATCGCCAGTCGCTCGTCCGCACGCGGAGCGGGCCCGGGGTCGTGGCCGCCTGGGGCGTGGACGCGGCGAGCCTGGCCGTCACGAGCTTCGCCGTCAAGGCCCTCGATGTCGGGCGCGCCTTCGGCCTGACCGGTTCGAAACGTCGAGGACGACGGAGAGAGCGGCGCGGCAGGCGGCAGCGCGTCGGCAGGGTCCTGCCGACGTCCGTCCGCGTCGCCGTTCCACCGGCCCTCGGGCCCGTCGCTCATGTCCTCACCCGTCCGCTTCGCATGCCCCAAACCAGCCTAGCCGACCCCGGGCGCCAGAAACGACGCGTGTGGCGAATGCAACGCCACAGGAGAGGCACGGCGGATCCGCGCAGCGGGGACCGATCCGCGTCTCTAGCCCGGCTCGGCCCCGGCTTCGGACGGCCGCGCGGCGGTGCGTTCGCGTAGCCAGCCGTCGAACGGCCGGCCGACCGCCCCGCGGCTGGCGCGGACCGACGGGCGCGCGTCCATCCGCGCCAGCCACGACCGGAGCCCGGGGTACGACGCGGCGTCCCGTGGCAGGTCGAAGCGGGCGAAGCCGGACACCCAGGCGTACACCGCCACGTCCGCCAACGACGGGCCCGGAGCACCCGGGTCCGGCAGGAGCCAGCGACCTCCGTGCCGGCGCAGCTCGGCGTCGACCGCGGCGAGCTGCGCTTCGCCCCGCTCCACGAGCTCCGCGACGGCCGCCCGGTCGGGACCGCCCGCGGGCGGCTCGAGCAGCTGCCAGTACAGCTCGTGGCTCACCTCCCGCATGGGTCCACTGGACCGCTCGATCCACGCCAGCATCGCGTCGCGTCCGGCCGGGTCGTGGGGAACGGTGCGCGGCTCGGGATGGCGGGCCTCGAGGTGCAGCATCACGTCCAGCGAGTCCAGCTGCGCGCCGGCGTCGTCGAGGTACGCCGGCACCTGGCCGCGCGGGTTGATCGCGAGGTAGGCGGGGGTCTTCTGCTGTCGGCCGGGCAGGTCGATCTCGACCCGCTCGAAGCGGACGCGCTTCTCCTCGAGCACGATGGAAACCTTGAAGCAGTGCGGGCTGCGGACGGAGGAGAACAGCGTGGCGGTCGCCGGGCCGTTCATGCGTGATGCACGCGTCCCCATGTGCGCAGCCAGTTGCGGTGCCCGAGGTCGGCCAGCGCGTCCGCGTCGTAGCCGGCGTCGCGCAGGGCGCTCACGACGTGCTGAAGGCCGCTGGCGTCTCCGATCGCGGTGGGGATCCGCGCGCCGTCGAAGTCGGAGCCGAAGCCCACCCCGTGCGGGCCCAGCCGGTCGACGAGGTGATCGACGTGGCGGACGATCAGGTCCACGGGCGCGCCTTCGTCCCAGGCGCCGTCCGGATGCAGGAACCCCACCCCGAAGTTGACGCCCACCAGGCCGTCGCGCTCGGCCAGCGCGTCCAGCTGGCGATCGGTCAGGTTGCGGGAGTGCGGACAGAGCGCGTGGGCGTTCGAATGGCTGGCGACGACCGGCCCCTGAGCGACGTCCAACACGTCCCAGAAGCCCTTCTCGGTCAGGTGCGAAACGTCGACGAGGATGCCCAGCTCGTCGCAGGCAGCGACCAGACCTCGCCCTTCGGCCGTCAGGCCCGGCCCCTGGTTGGGCGTCGCGGGGAAGGTGAGCGGCACGCCCCGGGCGAATCCGTTGGGTCGGCTCCACGCCAGGCCCAAGGCGCGTACGCCGCACTGGTGCAGCACGTGCAGCGCCTCGAAGTCGGGATCGATCGCATCGGCGCCCTCGACGTGGAGCGCCATCCCGATCGCGCCGTCGCGCAGGCTGGCCTCCATCTCGGCCGGGCTGCGGACGACGCGCAGCGCGCCGTCGGACGCCTCGGCCAGGCGGTGCAGGCCGACCAGCATGCCCAGCACGTGGCGGAGCGCCACGTCGGGATCGAGGATCGGGGGGAGCGGCAGGCGGTAGTGGCCACGCTCGTCGGAGTGCGCTGCGAAGTCGTTGGGCTCGACGGTGGTCGGCACGAACGCCGAGAAGAATCCGCCGGCCATGCCGCCCTCGCGCATGCGCGGCACGTCCAGGTGGCCGGTCGCGTTGCGGGCGAACACGTCGCGAGGACCGCTGCGCCGGGGCCAGCGCAGCGCGGTGGCGAGGTCGTTGTGCCCATCGAAGACGGGGACGACCGTGCGGTCGCCCCCGTTCCGTTCGTGCGTCATCGTTGGCGGACGCCTGCCGCCACGAGCGGCGCGACGAGCCTCGCCGCGAGCGCCGGTGTCGTCATGGAGCGGCCGACACGGTCCGGATCTCGATCTTCTGATCGGGCCGGGGCGTCCAGTCCAGGTCGGCGCGGACGCCGTACAGGTCGACCTGCTGGAACAGGATCAGCCAGGGCAGCTCGTCGTGGACGATCTCCTGCGCCTCGGCGTACAGCCGGGCACGCTCGCCGTCGTCGAAGGTCGAGCGGGCCTGCTCGACGAGCTCGGTGACGCGTGCGTTCTCGTAGTTGTTCTTCGTGGGCTGCCGTGCGAAGCCGCCCCACAGGATGTCGTCCGCGTCGAACGTGCTGGTGCCCCAGCCCATGTAGTGCGCCGCGGCCAGCGCGTCGCCGTCGCGGTACTTGGTGAGCTGCACGCTCCACTCGTTGATGTTCAGGTCCACCTCGATGCCGACCTCGGACCACTGTCCGACGAGCGCCTCGGCGACCTCCTGGTCCTGGGCGTAGCGGCCGACGGGCGCGTCGAGCTCGAAGCGGATGCCGTCCGGGTAGCCGGCTTCCGCGAGCAGCTCGCGGGCGCGCTCGGGGTCGTACGGGTACGGCTCCAGCTCCTCGTTCAGGCCGAACGTGCCGTTGGCCAGCGGCGCGCCGATCTCGACGGCGTTGCCGTCGAACAGGAACTCGATGATGTCGTTCACGTTCGTGGCGTACTGGATCGCCCGGCGCACGCGCGGATCGGCCAGAGCCTCGTTCTTCGTGCCGTCCAGCGCGACGTACTGGATGTAGGTGCTGGGCACGCTGCGCAGGTCCAGCGCGGCGTCGCTCTCGACCGCGCCGGTGCGGATCGCGGGCACGTTCGTGATCAGGTCCACGTCGCCTGCCTGAAGCGCCGCGACGCGGGTGGACAGCTCGGGGATCGGGCGGAACACCACGGTCTGGACGTCGGGCGCGCCGCGCCAGTGGTCCTCGAACGCTTGAAGGGTGAGGTGGTCGTCCTTGACCCACTCCACGAACGCGTAGGCACCGGTACCGACCGGCTCGGACGACACGGTCGCCTGATCGTTCGCCTCGACGTACGCCTGCGAGACCATGAACCACTCGCTCAGCCGGGCGGGCAGCAGCGGGTAGGGCGAGACGGTGTGGATCCGGACGGTGTCGGGTCCGGTGACCTCGACGTCCTCGATCACCGAGAAGCGGCTGGCCAGCGGCGAGCCCAGGTCGTCGTCCAGGGGGCGCTCCAGCGAGAACTCGACGTCGGCGGGGCCGAACGGCGTGCCGTCGTGGAACGTGACGCCCTCGCGAATCTCGAGCTCCCAGGTGGTGTCGTCGACGTTGCGCCAGGCGGTCGCCAGGCCGGGAACGAGGGCAAGGTCGGCGTCGCGGTAGATGAGCGTGTCGAACACGTTCGAGAGCACGCTGGTGCTGAACGCGTCGTTCTGCAGCTGCGGATCGAGCGAGGCGACGTCGGTGCCCTGCGCGACGACGAGCCGCTCGACGGGCTGGGCCAGGACCAGGCCCAGCAGCGCCGCGACCAGGGCGGGCAGCGCGAGACGGATCCAGGTTCGGACGGGACGGACTGGCTGCATGCGGGACCTCCTGCGTAGGGACGAGACCGGCCGAGCGCCGGCCGAATCTCGAACATGACAGATCGGGTCAGGTGCCGTCCGTCGCGAATCGGACGTAGCGCGGCCCCGCGAGACGCTCGGGTTCAGGGCGCTCAGGTGCGGAGCGACGGATCGAGCGTCTCGCGCAGCGCATCGCCGACCAGGTTGATCGACAGCACCGTCGCGAAGATCGCGAGTCCCGGCATCACGCTCACCCACCACGCGTCCGCGACGTAGTTCCGTCCGTCGGCGACCATCCCGCCCCAGGTCGGCGTGGGCGGCGGGACGCCCAGCCCCAGGAAGCTGAGCGACGCCTCGACCAGGATCATCGCCGAGATCGTCAGCGTGCCGATCACCGTGATCGGCGCGACGAGGTTGGGCAGCAGGTGCCGCAGCATCACGCGCCTGTCGCCGCCGCCCAGCGCCTTGGCCGCGGTGACGTACTCGCTGGTCATCAGGCTCAGCACCTGGGCTCGGACCACCCGGCCGTACGTCACCCAGCCGGCGACGCCCAGCACCAGCACCGTGTTCCGCAGGCTGGGGCCAACGACCGCGGCGACCGCGACGACCAGCACCAGGAACGGGATCGACTGCTGCACGTCGGCCAGCCGCATCAGCACCTGGTCCACCGCGCCTCGGTAGAAGCCCGCCAGCAGGCCCGCAGTCACGCCAAGCAGCGCCTGGAGGAGCACCGCCCCCACGCCGACGCCCAGCGAGATGCGCGCGCCGTGCAGGATGCGGCTCAGCACGTCGCGCCCCAGCGGGTCGGTGCCCAGCGGGTGCGCCGGATCGCTGCCCGGAAGCGGCCACGGCGGCCGGAGGCGAAGGCGCAGGCTCTGCGCCGTCGGGTCGTGCGGCGCCCACTGCGCGGCGAACACCGCGGTGAGCGCGACCAGCACGATGAACGCCAGGGCCACCGTCGCGACCGGCCGCCTCCGGATCGCGAGCCGCACGCGACGCCAGCCGCGGCCGCCGGTCGCGCGTCGCGCCGGATCGATGGTCGGGTCGGTCGCCACGTCGTGCGCTCCCTCGTTCGTGGGTCCGTTCGTTCTCCCGCTCATGCGAGCCGGATCCTGGGGTCCAACGCCCCGTAGAGGAGATCGATCACGACGTTCACGATCGCCACCGCGACCGCGACGACCAGCACGAACGCCTGGACGACGGGGAAGTCGAGGTTGCCCAGCGACTGCACCAGCAGCAGGCCGGCGCCGGGGTACGCGAACACCGTCTCGGTCACGATCGCGCCGCCGACCAGTTGGATCACCTGCAGACCCAGCACGGTGAGTACGGGGATCGCCGCGTTGCGAAGCGCGTGCACGAAGACCGTCGCGGTCTCGGAGCGTCCCTTGGCGCGCGCCGTGCGGACGTAGTCGCTGGCCAGCACCTCCAGCAGGCTTGAGCGCAGCAGCCGGTTCAGGAACGCCGACGCCGCCGTTCCCAGCGTGACCGCCGGCAACACCAGGTGCAGCAGCGATCCCCGTCCGCTCGAGGGGAACCACCCCAGTCCGACGGAGAACACCAGGATCAGCACGATGCCCAGGAAGAAGTTCGGCAGCGCCTGGCCGATCAGCGCCAGCGTCACGCCGAAGCGGTCGATCCAGGAGTCCGGGCGCAGCGCGGAGAGAATGCCCAGCGGAAGCGCCACGCCGATCGCGACCAGGAGCGAGGCCGCCATCAGCTGCAGGGTGGCCGGGAACCGGTCCAGGACCATGCCCAGCGCGGGCTGTTGATGGCGCAGCGAGGTGCCCAGGTCGCCTTGCAGCGCGCCTGTCAGGAAGTCCAGGTACTGAACCGGCAACGGCCGGTCGTAGCCCAGCGCCCGGCGCAGGCGCTCGACGTCCTCGTCGGTCGCGTCCAGCGGCACCATCAGCGCCGTCGGATCGCCCGACAGCCGGACCAGCGCGAACACCAGCAGCGACACGCCGAGGAGCACGAACACGGAGTAGACGAGGCGCCGGATCAGGTACGCGGTCATGCGCGTCGCACCCGGTGGGGTCGCGCCCGGTCGCGTGGTGCCGGTTCGGGTCGCGCCAGGTCGGGTCGCGGCATGCGCGAAAGGATTGCCATCCTCGTGCCGCCGTGTCGGTCAAACGCCCGACAGGGCGCCGTCGTCCGGCCTTCGCCCGCTCGCGACCCGGTAGGCTCGCCCGGTGTCCGCGTTCCGGTCCCACCTTCCCGGGCTTGGCCTGGTGCTCGCGCTGACCCTCGCCGCCTACCTCGCCTCGCGCCTTCCGGGCGCGGGGGTGATCGGACCGCTGGTGCTGGCGTTGCTGCTCGGCGTCGCCGTGGGCGCGGTTCCGACGGTCCGCCGGAGCGGCGTCGCCACCGGTCCGGGCGCCCGCTTCGCCGCGAAGACGCTGCTCAAGGCGGGCATCGTCCTGCTGGGGGTACGCCTGGACGTGCGCGCGCTGGCGGAGCTCGGACCCCAGGTCGCCGCCGGCAGCCTGTTGGGCGTCGTCGCCGCGTTCGTCGCGATCGAGGTGGCGGGCAGGGCCTGGCGGGTTCCGGTCGATCTGCGGCGGGCCGTCGCGATCGGCACTGCAGTGTGCGGCGCCTCCGCCATCGCCGCGGCGCTCCCGGTGCTGCGGGCGCGCGCCGCGCACGCCTCGGTCGCGATCGGGACGATCAGCCTGCTGGGCACGGCGGGCGTCTTGGGCTTCGCCGCGTGGACCGCGCTGGCGAACGTCGCGGGCGCCACGACCGCGATCCTGGCCGGCGCGACGCTGCAGGAGGTCGGGCACGTCGTCGCGGTCGGGGCCACGGTCGGCGGGGCCGAGGGCGACCTCGCGCTGCTGGTGAAGCTGTCGAGGGTCGTGCTGCTGGCGCCCACGCTGGTCCTGCTCGGACTGGCCATGCGCTTCGAGGAGGGTCGCTCCGAGCGTGGCGCCGCCGGCCGTTCCCGCTCCGTGGGCATGGCGTCGCTCAGCGCCGCCGAGCGCGCGACGGCGAAGCACGGCGAGGTCGCGAGCGCCCCGCGGCCGCCGCTGATCCCCGGCTTCGTGCTGGGCTTCCTGGCGCTGGGGTTCGCGACCAGCGCCGGCTGGATCCCCGCTGGAGCGGCCAGCGCGGCGGCCCTGCTGGGCACCTGGATCACGGCCGCGGCGATGGCGGCGATCGGTCTCGGCGTGAACCTGCGGACGGCCGGCACGATCGGCCGCCCAGCACTGGCGCTGGGGGTCGTCGGGTTCGCGGCGTTGCTGGGCACGATGGGGGCGTACTACCTGACCGTCCTGCCGTGACGCGAGAGCCGGAGAGACGGACATTCGCTGGCCGCTTCGTGATCGACAGACCCGTCAAGTACCTGACCGCCCGACGCGATCGCGCGGTGACATGGTTCGGGAACGTCCAACGACGTCCCGAGCGACGAGGAGGTGATGCGCAGGATCGAGCCGATACGAGACAGTCGAAGGCCCACGAACTCCGGGCAGGTAGCACGTGGGCCACGTCACGAATCCCTGAGAGGAACGTGAACCATGAAGAACGTAGCATACGCACGCTCGCTGGTGCATCCCGTCCTCGTCACGCTCGCCCTGTTCGCGCTCGGCGCTGCGTCATTCGGTCTGGCGCAGGGTCTCGACGCGCAACAGCCGCCCGACGGCTTCGGCGTCACGATCCTCTACATGGGGACCGGCGTGTACGACGCGGACGATCCCACCTACGAAGCGCCGGATGGCGATTCCTTCCACCGTGAGATCATGGGTCGCTCCGACGCCGAGATCGCCCAGGATCGGGCCGACGCCGTCGCGTTCTTCGAGACCCGCTTCGGCCTGAGTCCCGATGGGGACGATGGCCTGATGATGACCGACTTCATGTTCGACCCCCGCAACGAGTACCGCGCGTACCTGTCGTCCGAGACGCCGATCCCGAGCGAGGGCTGGGTCATCCGCGACGGCGGCTGGAGCCTGTCGGTCACCGATCCCGAGGGACGGACGCTGGGCGGCGCGTTCGAGGGCACGCATGTGCCGATGGGCGCCATGTTCGTCTACGGCGACTACAACATCGACGTGCCCGGCGACGACCCGATCGTGATCCACTACCAGTCCGGATCTCCGATCGTGATGGGCATGGACGGCATGATGTTCCGGTGCGAGATCTCGCACCCCGAGTGGGGCACCGGCTTGGCGCAGGGCATCTCGGCGCCGGCGATGCTCGAGGACGGCCGCACCCACGCCAACGTCCGCAACGTGCTGACCTTCCCGGGCCTCGGCGATCCCGCCGGCGTGCCGAACGCCCAGAACTGATCCAGCCGCGTCGCGTTCACGCGGTGGGCCCATCCCGCCCCGTGACGATCTTCCGCGACGATCTCCGGTGACGAGCCTCCAACGCCGCCGCAGCGCCCGGTCCTCCTGCCGGGCGCCGCGGCGGCGACCTTCGTGGGGAACGGCCCCAGCCCGACCGCGGAGGATGCGACGGTGCCGCAGGTATCGTGGGAATCATCGACCGACGCGTCCCGAACGCACCGGACGTCGGTCGAGGGAAGGGTGCTTCATGCCCAAATTCGCCACGATCCTCGCTTCCCTCCTGCTGGTGCTCGCGACCGCGCTGGCCCAGCCGGCCGACCGGATCGACGAGCAACGTCCCGACGCGCCCGAGCTGGCCGCGTACGGCGAGCACGCGATCGGCGTCCGCACCATCGACGTCGTCGACGAAGGTCGCCTGAACATCCTGGCTGCGACGGCCGGCGAGGAGATCCCGCTCTACGACCGTCCGCTCACGCTCGAGGTCTGGTACCCCGCGACGCTGGAGAACGGCGCGACGGCCGGCGGCACGTACACGGTCACGACCCGGAACGGCGAGACCCGGGCCGAGCTGGCGGGACGCGCCGTGCGCGACGCCGCGCCGAACGCCGACGCGGCGCCCTACCCGCTGGTGATCGTCTCGCACGGCTACCCCGGCAACCGCTACCTGCTCTCGCACCTGGCCGAGAACCTGGCCAGCAAGGGGTACGTCGTGGCGTCGATCGACCACACGGACAGCACCTACGCCGACCAGGCAGCGTTCGGGAGCACGCTGTACAACCGGCCGCTGGATCAGCTGTTCGTGCTGGACGAGATGGAGCGCTTCTCGGCCGGAGACGACGGCTTCCTCTCGGGCATGGTGGACGCGGGCACGACCGCGATCGTCGGTTACTCGATGGGCGGCTACGGCGCCGTGAACGTGATCGGCGGGGGCTACACCGAGGCCAGCACGCAGTTTGGCTTCGCACCGCCCAACGGCGTGCTGGCGCAGCACCAGGCGGGTACCGAATCGTTCGAGGCGCGCCAAGATCCGCGCGTGGTGGCCGCGATCGCGATCGCGCCGTGGGGCATGAACGCGGGCTTCTGGGACGCCGAGGGGCTGGCGGGAATCGAGACGCCGGTCCTGTTCATGGCCGGCAGCGTCGACGACGTCGCCGGCTACGAGAACGGCATCCGGGCGATCTTCATGGGCGCCGTGAACGCGGACCGGTACCTGCTCACCTTCGAGAACGCCAACCACAACGCCGCCGCGCCGATCCCCGCCCCACGCGCCGCCTGGGAGACGGGAACGTTCGCCCACTACGGCGACGCCGTCTGGGACACGGTCCGCATGAACAACATCGCGCAGCACTTCGCGACCGCGTTCCTGGGGCTGCATCTGCAGGACGATCTCGAGATGGGGTCGTACCTCGATCTGGTCGAGCGCGCGGCCGACGGCGTCTGGTCCGTAGACGACGAGGACCAGTTCACGGCCGATCACAGCTACTGGAAGGGGTTCCAGAACCGCACCGCCGTGGGCCTGACGCTGGAGCACGGCGCGCCGCAGAACGACTGACCGGGGACGCGGAGCCGGGCCGCGGCGGCGCGGGCGGCGCGATGCGTGCCGAGGAGGTTCGATGAGCCCTAGCCACGTTCTGGAGCGGCTCGAGGCCGGCCTGCACGGCGTAGGCGCGCTCGGTCGCGAGACGTTCGAGGTAGGCCCGTTCCGGGCCTACCTCGCTGCGTCGAGCGCCTACCTGATGAGCTTCGCGGTGCCGTACGGGCCCGATGCGCACCTACCCGATCCGACGTCGCGCGACGACGCGATCGTCGCCCTTCGCGACCTGTTCGCGTCGCGCGGGCGGCGGGCGCGACTGGAGTTCTTCGCGGAGCTCCATCCGGACCTCGCCGACGCGCTGACGTCGCACGGCTTCGTGCAGGACGCCGAGGCTCGGGTGATGACGCTGGGGCTGGCCGGCCGCCGTAGAGCGACGGACCTCCGATCCCAGCGCCGCCCCGGCGCGAACGCCGCGTATCGCCGCCTCCGTGCCGACGACCGTCCGTTCCTGACGACGTTCCTGGAACGTCAGGACCTGGCGTACGGCGGTTCGGGCCAGGAGGGCGCGCTGGCGTGGCTGCCCCAGCTCGAGTTCGGGCTTCGCGACGGCAGCGTGATCGGCGCTGCCCTGATGGAAGACGGCCAGATCGTCTCCGGTGGGATCGTGCAGGCTCGCGAAGGCGTCGGCGAGCTGGCGGGGGTATGGACGCTTCCCTCGCGGCAGCGCTCGGGCCTGGCGTACGCGTTGTGCGCCTCGCTGCTGCACGACGCCGTCGCCGAAGGCCTCGAGCTGATCTGGCTCTCGGCCGGCGAGGGCGCCGAGCGGCTGTACGAGAAGCTCGGGTTCGAGCCGGTGGGCACGCAGCTGAACTACGGCCTGCCGGTCTGAGGCTCGAGCCCGCTCACATCGTCGTGCGGTGAAACACCACGGGGACGCGAGCGACGATCGCTTCGTGCTCCGTCGAGACCGTTCGCACGATCACGTCTGCGGTCAGGCTGCCGTCCGGACGGTGTCGCGCCGAGGCGAAGTCCACGCTGGCGACCTGCAGCGTGTGACTCCAGATGTTGTGGGTGGCGGCGTCGACGACCATCGGCAGGAGGCCCAGGAAGAAGTTCCCGAAGAACCAGCCGTTCACGGTTCGGCGCACCATGATCGACTCCGACGCGTAGCCGGCCAGGGAGAACGTCAGCTCGTAGTCGGAGCTCTTGTCCAGCGTGAAGCTCGTCGGCGTCGTGCCGGTGAGCCGCTCGCCGTTGTCGACGCCCAGCGCGACGACCTGGGCACCGGCGGGGTTCGAGGTCGCCTCCAGGCGGGAGGGGCCGCCGGCGACCAGGGTGGCGCAGCCAGCGGCGAGGAGCAGTGGCGCGAGGGCGAGGGCTGTGAGGACGGTGCGTACGGACATGGGCGCCTCCTAGGCCTGACGCGGAGCCCCGCGGCGGGTTCCGGAGGTCGAAGGGTCGTGCGGAGGATCTGCCGCTCCGGTCGCGCCGTCAGGGCGCGCCGGGACGGTCGATCCCCTGGCCTTCGATGCCGCGGGGTCGCGTCGAGAACGATGCTAGGAGGCGGGTGCGACGGGGAGCGACGTAGGCGTCAGCTGTCCGCATAGCGCCGGGCCGCGCGGCCGACCTCGTCCGCCACGCGCGCACGGATCTCGGGCGGATCCAGCACCTCGATCCGCGCTCCCCAGCCCAGCAGGAACGAGAGCAGCTCGTGCAGGTCGCCGCCTGCGGCCAGATGGCCGTGCAGGTCGACGTCCAGCGACCCGTCGTCGTGCTCGCGCGCGATGGCGAGCGACGGCTCGCGCCCGCGATGCTCGCGGAACCAGAACGCCACGGAGGCGTCGACGCGCAGCCGCACGGTGACCGGATCGCCGACCACGATGCCCCACGAGCCGTCCATGTGCGCGTGCGGGTCGAACCCGTCCGGGATGGCGTAGCGGTCCTGGAGCAGCCGTGCGCGGTGCATCCGGGCCAGCTTGTACACCCGCACCTCGCGCGCGTGCGTCCGGTCGTACGCCAGCACGTACGGCTCCAGGTTGCGGCGGTTCAGCTCGTAGAACCACACCTCGAGCTCCAGCCAGCGCTGCGACCCGCTGCGGGCGCCGTGGTACTCGCAGCGCAGCACCCGGCCGCGGAACCACGCCTGGGCGACCAGGTCCAGGATGCGATCGTCGGGTCCCGGCGCCAGCCGCTGGACCGCGTCGATCAGCGTCCCGCGCGCCGGCTCCGGCAGGCGCCGGGCCAGCTTCTCGAGCGCTGAACGGTAGTGCTTCTCGCCGATGCCGGTATGGACCAAGAGGCGGGTCGCGCTGTGCACGGCCAGCGCCTCTACCTCGTTCAGATCGGAGCCCCGGTCGGGCAGGGCGTAGCGGTGATCCCGCTCGATCAGGGCGTGCCCCATGCCGCGGAGGTCGTCCAGGTCGCGCTCGATCGTGCGGCGGGTGACGCCGTAGCGCACGGCCAGCTCGGCGACGCCGTGAGGCCGGAGCGCGAGGCGCTGGGCCAACTCGGTCAGGCGAGCGGCCTTCGCCGTCGTGCGGGTCATGGGCGACCTGCGCCACCTGCGGCGGAGCACGCCAGCGACGGTCGAGGGAACGGGACGTCGTAGGCCATGCACGAGGGTAGCCGGGGCGCGGGCCCGAAGGTGCCTGTTGTCACGAACGTGCGGTCACGAGCGTGCGGTCACGAGCGTGGCGACTCCACCCGGATTCGGATCCCGACATCCTCCAGCATCGTCACCAGGCGCATGCCGCCCACCGCGGCCGGCGTCGTCACGCCGCCCGGCGCGTCGAACGCGCCCGTCGCCAGGCCCAGCCCTACCTCGCTCAACATCCGCGCCGTCGCTCCGTAGCCGGGATCCAGGTCGGCTTCGGTGCGAACGATCACGGGCGGTGTGGCCCGGTCCAGGTGGCCGACGAGGGTGGTCCGGAAGAAGCCGTTCCGCCGCACCGTTTCGCTGGGACCCTCGCCAGGCTTCGGCAGGAAACGCTTCGCGAGGCGGCGCACCGGTCCGACCGCCATCGCGGCGGCACCGACAGAGGTGCCGATGCCGATCGCCGCGGCTCGAGCCCAGGTCGGGGCGTACGCGCGCTCGAGGTAGCGCACCTCGCTTCCCCACGGCTCGCCCAGCAGGTACCGGGTCCGGCGCACGACCTTGCCGTTCGTCGTGGCCATCACGAACGGCGCGGTCCAACCGTCCAGGCCGGCGTGCCGCTGGGGCCACCACGGCCCGACCGGATCGGGCGACACGTGCCCGCCGGGCGCAAGCAGGTCGGGGTCGCGAAGCGCTTCTCTGGCCTCTGGATCGCGAACCGTCTGCTCGAGGAGCGCGAGGCCCGAGGCGATCGTCCCCCCGCTGACGCCGCCCGCCATCGGACCGAACGCGTGCACGACGTCGCTGCAGGGACGTCCGTGCCGCTCGGTCGCCGCGGCTTGGAGGCGCCAGACGCCCAGGTCGGAGGGGACGCTGTCGAACCCGCAGGCGTGGACGATCCGCGCGCCGCTGATTCGAGCGCGGTCGTGGAACGCGGCGACCGTGTCGCGCATCCACAGCGGCTCGCCCGTCAGGTCTGCAAGGTCGGTCCCGGCGTCGACGCAAGCGGCGACGAGCGGTGTGCCGTGGCGGGCGTACGGACCCACGGTCGT
>Ga0209936_1000967_pt1 | contig 16057 bp, 14 predicted proteins | sample SalPonR1_A_D1_MG_FD_185694 | JGI IMG/M metagenome (GOLD analysis project Ga0209936, IMG submission 185694) | Salt pond soil microbial communities from South San Francisco under conditions of wetland restoration - Salt Pond MetaG R1_A_D1_MG... ... | reverse complement strand
AGGCGATCCAAACGCTTGAAGATGCCGGCAACAGGCAAATAATGCTTCTTCACTGTATTTCTGTTTACCCTCCGAAAATGGAGAATGTTAATCTGAGAAACATACCAATGCTTCAGCAGACATTTGGGTATCCGGTCGGTTTTTCGGATCACACAATCGGGAGTGCTATTCCGCTTGCCTCTGTTGCACTGGGAGCCTGCCTTATTGAGAAACACTTTACCATTGATAAAGATTTACCGGGCTGGGATCACATGATTTCAGCAAATCCGGATGAGATGACCGAAATTTGCAGAGAATCGAAGAATATCGCTGCATCACTTGGCAGCTACAGGCGTACCATTTCTGAAGAAGAGCGCAAGAAAATGCCAAAAATGAGACGCAGTATTATCACGTCGAAAGATCTTGAGAAAGGCAATGTTATTAAAGAAGACGACCTGACGTTCAAGCGTCCCGGAACCGGAATAGAACCAGACCAGGAAGCGTTTGTGATTGGCAGGACACTGAAGCATTCTCTCGCGAAGGATTCAGTATTAAGATGGACTGATTTTGAATAAAATGATAGCAATTATCCCCGCCAGAGGTGGATCAAAGGGTCTGCCTGGTAAAAATATCAAGCCGCTCTCTGGAAAACCAATGATAGGTTATACAATTGAAGCAGCAACTGAATCAAACCAATTTTCAGATATCATACTATCAACCGATGATTCCAAAATTGCAGATGTCGCCGAATCATTTGGTGCCAAAATTCCCTTTCTTCGGCCCAAAGAGCTTGCCGGAGACACGAGTAGTGCAATCGACACATACATTTACACTATTGAAAATCTGAATAAAGAGCTTAATCACCCAGTCACAGAGTTTGTTGTGTTGCAGCCTACCTCTCCTCTGCGAACCTCCCGCGATATTGTAAAGGCCGTTAAATTATTTAAAGAAAAAGAGGCAGACTCAGTGATTTCAGTTTCTGAAGCAGCTCATCCTCCGGTTTGGGCCAAAAAAATCAGAGACGATGGCGTATTGGTTAATTATTTTGAAAGCAACTTGCACAACAAAAATCGACAGGAAATACACACTGCTTACATGCCCAACGGCGCCATCTTTATTTTTAACTATGATAAGTTAAAGTCAGGATATGGGTACTATTTTAATAAAACGTATCCTTATATCATGCCTAAAGAGAGATCTGTAGATGTAGATGACCAGCTTGATTTTGACGTGGCCGAGTTTTTAATCAATAGAGCCCAATAATAGAGCCCATAATCGCAAAGGGCGTTTATTTTCATATTCGTTGCGCAGGGATTCAGCAGGGATTCATGTGATTGATACTATAGGGCATTAAAATTAAATATCTACTATTCAGTTTAAAGAATGCTAACGGGAATTACGTCATATATTTATTAGACTAGAGATAATCATTTTGCAAATAATTCTATAAATGACTTCATAAGAGCTAACAAAAACGTTTAAAACATGAGTGACTTTTCAACAAACTACATTCGGGAAGATCATACGCTTGGGGAGGCGTTAAAGATTTTAAATACGATTTCTGATGAGATGCCGGAAAGGCCTCTTACACTTCTGATATACGATAATGAGGATCGTTTAACAGGTACATTAACGGATGGAGATATACGCCGGAAACTTGTTTCCGGTACTAAGTTAACAGACACTGTTAAAACCTGTATGAATACGGATTTTACATTCGTCAGAAAAAATGGGGCGCACTATCATGATATATCGAAATACAAATATCTCGGTATACGCCTGCTTCCCATCCTCGATAAAGATAACAGAATAGATCGCATCTATGATTTGACTAAGCTAAGAGCAATCTTACCGGTTGATACAGTGATTATGGCTGGAGGTCTTGGCACGCGTTTGAGGCCACTGACGAACGACATCCCAAAGCCGCTCCTCGAAATAGGTGAAAAACCAATTATCGAACACAATATTGATCGCCTATTATCCTATGGTATAGACCATTTTACAATCTCAGTTAGATATCTTGGAGAACAGATAGTCGATTATTTTGGAAACGGCCATTCAAAGGATGCGTCAATAAAGTACGTACACGAAGACCAGCCTTTGGGAACAGCCGGCAGTTTAAGCCTGATTGACGAATTCCATTCAGATACAATTCTCCTATCCAATTCGGATGTACTTACAACGCTGAATTACGAAGATTTTTACACCGATTTTGTAAATAACGGAGCTGATATTTCCGTTGTAACAATCCCATACAGAGTAAAAGTCCCATATGGAGTCATCGAATTGGATCAGGAGAACATAACAGCAATTAAAGAAAAACCTCAGTACACATATTATGCAAACGCTGGTATTTATTTACTAAAAAGAAGCTTGATTGATGAGATTGCGAAAAATGAGCCCCTTGAAATTACTGATTTTATCGAAAAACAAATTGCGGAGGGCAAATCAGTAAGAACTTTTCCTTTCTGGGGTTACTGGCTCGATATTGGCAAACCTGAGGATTTTGAGAATGCTCAAAAAGCAATTCAGATTCTTGAAAGCTACTAGCTGTTTCTCTTTTATTAACACCTAAGCAGATTCAAAGTTATGGCAGTTCCTCACAGTGATGACAAAGTCGTGTATATTGTACACTCAATTGATACCGAAGGGCCACTATATGAAAGTCTTGATGCGACATTTGAAAGGCTCAGAAAAATTTTTGGGTTTGATATCGAACCCACTTCTGAAAATTTAAAAAAAATTCAAAACTGTGAGCTTGATTTAAATGGTCAGGAGAAGCAAGCGGCGAGAGTTGTAGCACCGCAGCTAATCAATTACAACGATGATTACGGTAAAATAAAAGATATGCTTTGTCGGATTGGGTCAACTGACTTTCGCAATTCACTCATAGATAGCTACGGAGGCGGGTGGATATATAACTGGCACTGTGTTGACCATGTTAGATATGATGTGAATCCCAGGAAAAAAGATCAGGGTTATCATAACATATATGATTTTTATGAGGAATTTATAAGAGATACAGGCGCCCCTGACAAAATTCACTGGCATTTTCATCCTACCCATCATCGTAGCATCTCTCATCTTAATGTGAATACTTATTTGAGGGATAATAAGATATTTGAGATTATTGCAAGACGTATTATTGATAGGGACTGGTTCCCAAGTGTAAACAGGGCCGGGTTTCACGTCGAGCGGCCAGACAGCCACTGGTTTCTTGAGCAATGGATGCCTTTTGATTTATCAAACCAGGCGTTTGCTGCAGACGATGAGCAGAATGATCTTCAGGCAGGTCGATTTGGTGACTGGCGCAGGGCTCCAGATGATTGGTCAATATATCAGCCCAGTCATGATGATTATCAAATTCCCGGTACTTGTCGCAGACATATTGGGAGATGTTTGAATGTTGGAACTCGCATGAGGTGCATAAATAAAGAAGAAGTACGAAAGGCATTCATCTACGCTAATGAGCACGGATCAGCATTGATGGGTTTTACCAATCATGATTTTAGGGATATGGAACCTGATATCAACTTAGTAAGATCTCTGATAAAGGACGTAAAGAAAGATTTTTCAACAATTAAATTTAAATATTGTGATGCTCGTGAAGCATTTAATCGTGTAATATTTAATTCTTATGAACAACCGAAAAGAAATATTTTAAGCGGATCGCTTGAAGCATCAGGTATTGAAAATCAAAAAGTATTGACCGTCAGTTCATCTGAAAAGACATTCGGCCCACAACCTTTTTTAGCTGTTCAAACAAAAGAGGGTGACTATCATCATGATAATTTTGATTTCCAATCAAATTTTAGAGAATGGACTTATACTTTCGATGAACATACATTTCCTCCTGATACAATACGCAAGATTGGAATTGCAACAAATGACCAAAGGGGTTTCTATCATACTCTCCATTTTGATCGAGCCGATTTTTAATTTGTCAAAATTCAAAAACTTAATTCGGTATTAAATCTCTCTAATTAACGCAATTTAATTATTCAATTTTGTCATCCTTTCATATCATTGTCTTAACAACTACTTGAGGTATGAGAGACTCATTATTTAGTACCTTTCAAAATTAAACAATTATATCGGAGTTTTTATTATGGGTAACAAATCTTATCTACTTTTATCCGGAGTACTTTTATTGAGTATTCTCTTTTGGTCAGCGTGTAATAATCCAGGAAGTTCACTAGAAGAGTCAGTAGAGCCCTACCTGGAACTAGAATCTATTGAGGAAGCATCTAGTACAACTGTAACCGTTAATAAAGGAGAAACACACGGTCTCGATAGTTTCTTTGCTTTCGATCTCAGCAATATCAAACCCAATGGCTTTGTAAGCAATGGTCTAAAAGAAGGATGGTGTCTTGAGTGGAACAAACCTCTCGATTCAAACAATGGTGTTCAAACAGACGTTAAAATGTTTAATACTCATGGTAGTGCTTCCTGGAAGCCAGCTAATTATCTGATGAATATTAAGGATGACCTGCAGTCTGTTGATCCTGAATTAACTTATCGTGAGATCCAAGTGGCTCTTTGGTCGCTTATTGAAGTGCCTGCTTTTAATATTGATAAAGCACTCCAAGACGGCACCATGCCATCTCGCATGTTAACAAATGGCTCGCCAAATTTTAATGTAGAGAAGACAAAGGGAATTATAAATAAAGTTCGCAACGAAGTTGATGACTTTGTCTACAAAACCGGCACCCCTGTTATTGTTTACTCTAACATGGCTTCGGAATATCAAGATGGAGGTTTTGTTACAGGTGAAACAGCCTGGGCGTTTTCACCAAATCCAACAGATGGATCTGTGAATTCTTCTATCTCAAAAGAATTTTGCGGAAATAATAATTTGGGTATAAATAAGTGGGGCTGGACAAACGGTCCTTTTGTTACTGGTGACTCAGGTAGCTTTGATATTATTGCCGGTGCAGGTCAGTGCGACTTGAGCAACGGTGAATTAGTGGGTACTTTCGCATATGAATATAAGCAGAATGGAGAATTCGAATATACACTCGATCTTACAGTCGACAATGATTATATAGATCTTCATTTGTATGTGGGATCAACTGAATTACCATTGGAAAATGGCAGCTTTACAGCAGCTCCAGGTCAGTTCCCTTATAATGTTAGTATTTCTAGTGGCATAGGCCAAACAAGCAATACTCTCAGCCAAACTTTCTCAGGTGATATATATATCGCCGTCCACTTGGGCCCATTGTAGCAGATATTGCCGCAACCGGCCTAGTCTAAAAGAAATAAACAGACCTTTAAAAGCTTCTCAAAAAATTTGGGAGGCTTTTTTTATTTCAAAATCTAAAAGACCCTGACATTTCTCCAAAAATCTATATTTACTATTTGCTCACGATGCCAATCAAATTGCTCATTTATTTTATTCCAGTAAACGGATTCTACTACTAAAAAAACAGGTACAAGTAAGAAGCCTGTCTTGTGGATTTTATAACTGGGACAAGTTAAGACCCCTATCCTGGCTATCATATTCAGAGTCGTGCTTTAAATAAATAAAGCTCATAAGTGGGTTGGTCTGAAATTGGAGCTATATTGAAGCAGATCCTGTTATAGATATAGGAAGATTAAAAATCGTAATAATGATTATAAAATCTAATCCACATTTATTGTAATATTTATCTTTGTAATTAATCTTATTTAATATTTTCCCTTTATTACAATAGTACTTACACGTTATTTCATAAAGCAGTTAGAGCAACTTAATTGTATAATATCTAAACTGTTTTTATTATTCCAATAAGAAAAAATTGTTGCATTTCAGAATGCGACAGAAGCAAATTGACAAATATCATTTACATAACAGAGGCAAATTCATGCGCAACATTAAGACTATTCTATTCTCTATCACACTGATTCCTATTCTACTTGCTTTAAGTTCATGCAAGAATCTTACGGGAGATTCCGGCAATATATCAGATTCACTTGACCCAGTTGAGAATGTCGAAGCTGTTGCGGGAGCAGAGAGCACAACTCTTCTAGTAAAGAAGGGATCTGAGGCATTTTTCTCGCTTGAGTTTTCCGGAATGGATCAAAACGACGTAATCCAAAATGGATTCATCGGTGATGGCTGGTGTATTGACTGGCAGAAACCAATTGATTCGAATAATGGGGTTTACGACGGCATCCAGCTCTATTCAACTTTCAATGTGGAAAAATGGAACCCATTGAATTATTTGTTTAACATCATGGATGACCTTAAGCAGGCAGATCCTGACCTTACATATCGCGAATTCCAGGCAGTTGTTTGGTCAATGAGAGGTTTTCCTGAATTTAACCTTGAGGCCCTGTCTGATGAGGAACTGCCAAACCGATTGAGAACTGACGGCCAGGCGAATTTCAGCCGGGATAAAGTCAATACAATTCTTGAAATTGTTGAGGCTGGTTATCGAGATTTTGAATTTACTGAAGGAACAAAATTTGCAGTCATTGCAGAAACACCTGCCGATGTTCAAACAGTCATTACTGTTGTTGAGTAATGACCAACTAAACACACTAAAGTGATCAAAAAAGGCCCTGTTTCAAAATTGAAACAGGGCCTTTTTTATTATTTCCGGATGTCAAGCCTTAGTTTTAACTTTAATAATTATAAAATTAACGTTTACATTAATCAAAGCCTTTGAACTCATCATCCAATAAAAAGATAATCCCGCCGGAAGCTCTTCTTGAGGCTTACAGTCAGGGTATATTTCCCATGAGTGAAGCGAGGAGCGATACTTCTGTAAATTGGTACTCTGCCCGTCAGCGTGGAGTTATCCCGATTGACTCCTTTCATGTATCAAGTAACGTGCAAAGGATTATTCGACAGGGTAGGTTTAAATGCCGGATCAACACCCGTTTCAGGGATGTCGTAGAATTTTGCGCAGATCGTGAGTCAACATGGATTTCTGATTTGATTATTAATTCTTATGAGGTGCTGCATATGTCGGGCCATGCGCATTCAGTGGAAATGTATGACTCTGATGATAAACTCGCCGGCGGCCTATATGGAGTATCATTAGGATCTGCTTTTTTTGGAGAGTCAATGTTTAAAAATAAAAAAGAAGCAGACAAAGTAGCTCTCTGGCACTGCCACAGAATCCTCGATGCAAATGGGTTCGAACTTTGGGATACCCAGTTCTATACCGATCATCTTGCTCAGTTTGGGTGTATAGAAATACCGGCTGATGAGTATAAAAGAAAACTGGAAAAGGCAATTAAGAAAGATGCCGTTTTTAGCAAATCGTTAAATCGATAGTTTTTCCAAATGGCTGCAAGTTCCTAATTCTTTTTATAAATTCCTCACAATTTCAACAATTCACCAATTCAAAAGCCTCCTCCTTGCCGGGCGTCAATCTTTACCAAGCTCTTCGTCCTCGTCTTCTCCCTCTTCAATATCAATAATCTCCCCTTCGACTTCGTACTCATCTCTGGTATTTTCACTCTTGGTATCTGAATCTGCCTGTCCATCTTCTCGCTTTTCAACAAGCACTTCTACATCATTGGCGAACATCACGAACATGGTTATTGCTGATATGATGGGAGCCATTACTGTGAAAAGTGCCGTGCCGGCCACACCAATGGTAAGGTGAGTTTTAAAAAGTTCACGCCCATCTTTTTTTCTGATGATTAGCGTACGTGCATTGCCTTCCTTTATCAGTTTTCGAACTTCACGGATTATCTCATCAACAGTACCTGTAATCTCTTCAAAAAACGTTCGATTTGTAGATTCCATAGTGTTTCGCCTAATTAATTTATCTCTAAATATGTAAGGAATATGCCTTTTCATACTCATACTACGAAAGAGAGTGAATAAAGATTCAAATCTATGCTATCAAAGGTATACTGTGCATCCACCATCGGAGTCAACGCCCGCCTCATTGAAGTTGAAGTCAACATGAGCGGTGGTGTTCCTAAATACTACCTGGTCGGGCTTCCCGATCGTGCTGTAAGTGAATCCAAAGACAGAATTGACGCCGCTTTAAAGAATGCAGGTGCTTACTTTCCCCGCGGGCGTATCACCGTTAACCTCGCCCCTGCTGATCTGCCGAAAGAAGGAAGTGCCTTTGATCTGCCAATTGCACTGAGTTTGCTGGCTGTATCTGAACAGATTAACATTGAGAAGCTATCTAGGTCCCTTGTTCTTGGCGAACTAGCCCTGGATGGCAGTTTACGCCCGGTTAAAGGCGTACTGCCAATTGCCGTGGAAGCCCGTAACAGAAACATCGACTACCTGATCGTTCCAAAATCGAATGGCGCTGAAGCAGGGGTTGTCGACGGCATTAAAGTGATGGCTTTTGAAAATCTTGAGCAGGTCATGATGTGGTTTGAAGATGAATCCACCCACTCAGCTTTAAAAATTAATCCCAAGACGCTGTTCCATCAAAATGGCAAACAGGATATACTCGATTTCGTCGATGTAAGAGGGCAGGAAAATGTGAAACGCGCACTGGAAGTGTCTGCTGCCGGCGGCCATAATGTGATTATGGTAGGGCCCCCAGGATCTGGAAAAACGATGATGGCCCGCCGGCTTCCAACTATTTTACCTCCTCTCACTTTAGATGAGGCGCTTGAAACGACTAAAATTCATTCAGTAGCCGGACTTTTGTCAAATGGCAAAGCACTGGTCACAAATCGTCCCTTTCGAAGCCCTCATCACACTGTGTCTGATGTTGCACTTGTAGGTGGAGGAAGTATTCCTATGCCAGGTGAAATTTCAATGGCGCATAACGGTGTTCTTTTCCTGGACGAGCTTCCGGAATTTAAAAGAAGTGCCCTCGAGGTAATGCGCCAACCGCTGGAGGATGGGTTTGTAAGTATATCCCGAGCCAGGATGAGCGTTAGCTACCCCAGTCGGATCATGTTGGTTGCCTCTATGAATCCGTCTCCCACCGGTGATTGGTTTGACCCCGATGCTCCGGAGGGATCAACCAATATTCAAATGCAGCGATATCTTGGCAAAATCAGCGGCCCACTTCTGGATAGAATTGATCTTCATGTTGATGTGGATAAAGTAAGCTATGAAGAACTTTCTGCTAAAGCTAAGGGAGAGAGTTCATCAGATATCCGAAAGCGGGTCATTGACGCAAGAGAATTACAGGATCATCGCTTTATTGGAATTGAGGGCGTCTATTGTAATGCTCAAATGAATACAAAGCTCGCCCGAAGAATATGCCCTTTAGACGACAACAGCCAAAACCTGCTCAAAAAAGCAATGAACTCGCTTGGGCTATCTGCGAGGGCTTATGATCGAATTTTAAAGGTATCCCGCACTATTGCTGATCTCGACCGATCTGAAACGATCCGCTCAAATCACATCTCGGAAGCCATCCAGTACAGAAGCCTCGACCGGGATGGCTGGCTGGGTTGAAAGATCACTTCTTCACTTTCCCTGGTTATCAATAATGTGCTAAAAATCATTATTAACCTGAGTTCGATTATAAAATCATAAAGAAAAGAGTCCCCCTTCCCCGAAGGGATGCTTGCGGCGAAAAAAGGGGGAAACAGGGGGATAATTGTCAGATTCTTAAAAAATCCGATGAACATCCCTCTCAATCTCTCATTATTAGAGAAGACTTTTATTCTGATCATGTCGAAAATTTAGTAATCGAACTCGGGTTATTACTTACGAAACCCGATTCACACTCCGATAAGAATTTTAAGAGCCATCTTCAGAGACCATGCGCGCGTATATCTAACTATATGGCAAGCGCGGAACAAATGAGCAAGGCACGAGTTACAAAATTGTTATGGAGAACGATACTACACAAAGAAAAACGAATTGGGACTGGGTGTTCACGCTCCCTTTCATACTAATGCTGATCTACCTTTTGATCTGACGATAGAGTACGTCTTGCATACCTGGTAGAAAGATTCCCGTCATTGTAAGCTGTAAATTCTCAAAGACGATCTAACACCCAGTTAGGAGTGAGTTTTATCAGCCAGGCAACTAATCTCCACCGCCGGGTAACATATGAGTAAGACTTCTTTTTTTCGATATCTTTAAGCATCTGTTTAACGGCTTTATCTGTTTCTCCCACCCAGAACATTCCCTTCTTGCCTTCCGTCATCTCGCTCTTAACAAATCCCGGCTTTACATCTGTAATGGTAATATCTTCTTTCATTTTATTGCACCGCTGGCGATAAGCCTGCATGTAAGTAGAGATAAATGCTTTAGACGAGCTGTAAGGAGCTGCACGGGACGACCCAAACAGTGAAGCTATAGATGACACCCCTACAATATGGCCATAACCCTGTTTTTTAAAGTACTGAAAGGCTTCTCCAAATAGCTGAACGAAACCACTTACATTTACATCTATCACTTTTTGCTCCATCGTCGTAATGGAAGAAGACGGGTAATTTGAAATTCCCGCATTCAGCACAATCATATCCATGCCGCCAATATCATCAATAAGCTTGTGTAACTGCTTTTTTGCCTCATCAAATTTCGTCACATCCATTGGCGCATAATAAAAGTAGTTGCCCAATTCCTCTTTCAAATCTTCAAGACGCTCAATGCGGCGGCCTGTACCCCCCACACGATACTCCTTATTTACACACTGGCGGGCTAATTCTTCACCAATTCCAGACGTTGCCCCGATTATAATTACTTTTTTACTCATGGTATGATGTCTTGATTTTTTCACTTCTATCGCGGTCCTGCTGCATTTAATGTACTTTGATAATGTAGCCAGCCACTCTTTTCATGATGCCTGTCAAATTCTTCAGGATGAAATATTTCTGCCAAAATCTCAACCGATGTTTTTATTCTGGGCCCAGGCCGATTAAAGTAGTGATTTCCATCTAAAATATAGACCCGGTTGTTTTTAACAGCGGCTAAATCTTTCCACCCCTCATTTTTTGTCAGGACGCCCATTTCACCCATGGTTTTATTTATTCCATAGCCACAAGGTACAATAAGCAGAATATCCGGATCGAGTGAATGAATGTCGTCCCATGTGCACCATGGGGAATGTTTACCAGCTTCAGCCAAATGGGGAACTCCACCCGCAATTTTAATCATTTCGGGCATCCAGTTACCGCCAGTCATTAATGGATCCAGCCACTCCAGGGCCACAACACTTGGCTTTTCCAATTCTTGCGTTCTATCCAGAATGTCATCAAACCTGTTTTGAATACTCTCCACAAGGTCCTGGCCTTTTTTTGATACGTCCAGTGCATCTGCAATGTTTTGAAAAGATTTAAAAATACCCTGCAGAGTTGATGGAGACACTGACACTACCTGTGTAGTGTCCCCAAAAGTTTTCCTGACAGCTTTTTGTAACTCATTGAATGAAACAGCACAGACCTCACAATGATCCTGAGTGAGGATGATTCCGGGACTAAGGCGTCTGAGCATTTCTTCGTCTACATCATAAATAGAAAGGGCCTTTTGTAATAATCTGGTTACTGACTCATGAATATCCTTGCTTTGAGAGTGTGACGCTCGAGAATAGTTTACGGATGTAAGAACCGGCAGATCAGTTATGGATTCAGGATAATCACAGGCATGCGATCGCCCTATAAGTTGTCCTTCCAGCCCAAGAGCACAGACCAACTCTGTTAACCCCGGCAGCAGGGAAAGTATTTGATCTGACGATTTGTGGGCAGATGTCGTCGTTATACGAATCAGGCTTGAATTGTTGCCAGTTCAGGAGCTTTGTACCTGAGGTATTCAAACCCTCCAAACAGCACGCCGCAGTAGATAAGGTTTCCGGCTATAGTATAGTGAAAGAAAGGAATTGCCGCAGTATAGCACATTATCAGGCCTTCTATCGTAACAGGATACATCGGACTGCTTAACCACACTCCAAAATTACTGACGATGAAAAAGATAACCGATGCTCCTAAAGCTCCACCAATAACACGAGGAAATGATATTTTTTTCAAAAGCGTGATTCCAAGAATAACGATCATTGCAAATGCTCCGTAAATATACAGAAACCCGCTCGTGAAGAACGTGAAACCATCATAATACGCTGAATACATAACATTATTTAAAACAAGATCACTAAGCCAAAGTGCTAATACAGGGATGATAAATGCCAATTTCTTCTTTGGGAAATATGCGGCACCAAAAAGTGCAATCGCTCCCAACGGCGTAAAGTTATAGGCATGCGGCAGCAATCGCGCCAATGCTGCAAATAGAATAAATCCTGAAATGATATAAAATGCTTTTTTCTTCATGGGTCGATCTTGCTTTAAATTCAGAATTATAAAATAACAGTTTTATATCAAAAGTGTGAGTGACATCTGATATAAAATTCAATACCTAAATAAAGCCTGAAGCTTGAGCAAATTCCCAATAGATTTACAATTTACGTGAGATTGAGCTACTTTTATTTTTTTAAAGATATTCCCTTTTAACGTAAGTTGATTACTTCCATAACAAATGCTTTTACCCACCATGGATAGTGACCGCTAATATCCGATATCAAATACACTAATCGGTTTTGGAAGCTACATAACATTAGAAATATCATGTCAAACAACACAGACTTATCCTCTCAGCGGGATCAAATTGATTCAATAGATCGCCAGATCCTTGATTTGCTTAAAGAACGCAACAAAGTATCACGTGAGGTGATAGAATTTAAAATTGAAAACCAGCTGCCTGTTTTTGTAGCTGAAAGGGAAGAGCAAAAAAGTGCAAAATTTCGCACCATGGCAAAAAAAAGAGAGCTCGATCCTGATTGGGCAGAAGATTTCCTGCGGATGATAATGTCAGCTTCCAGGGCGACACAATCAACTCATACGTTCCCCAGAGCAACACCCGAGCCCAAAAATATTCTTTTTGTAGGGGGTGAAGGCGGTATGGGATCACTGTATCGCAAGGTAGCTGATCAAAGCGGTCATCAAACATATAGCATTGATAAAGGAAATTGGTTTGAACTCGAAGAATTTGCACCAAAGCTGGACCTGGCTATTATTACAGTTCCAATTAACTTAACAGTTTCAGTTATTGAGAGGCTTTCCAGCAAACTTGATGAAAAAACAATCCTTGCGGATTTCACCAGCAATAAATCAGAGCCTCTTCAGGCAATGCTGGATTCACATGAGGGGCCTGTGGTAGGGTTGCACCCCATGCACGGGCCTGATGTCCCGAATTTATCCAAGCAGCTAATGGTCGTTTGCGAAGGCAGAAATCCGGAAGCCAGTGAGTGGCTGATAGAACAGTGCAGGCTCTGGGGAATGCGTGTTATTGAAGCTGACCCGGAAAATCACGATCACGTAATGAACCTGGTACAGGGTCTGCGTCATTTTGTAGCACTTTTGCACGGTTCATTTATGAAAGAGTATGATCTTGACCCCCATCAGATGCTGGATTATTCAAGCCCGGTTTACAGAGCGGAATTAATGATGACCGGCCGTATTTTTGCCCAGGATGCTGAACTTTACGCTGATATTGTGTTTGCAAATAAAGAGCGCCGGGAGCTGCTCATTTCTTTTTTTAAACATCATGAGCGCCTTATATCCATGGTCGAAAAAAACGATAAAAAAGGATTCGTGAAAGAGTTTGAGAAAGTCACAGATTTTTTCGGGCGCTTTGCTACACAAGCCCTCAAAGAGAGTGGATATCTGATTAATCGGCTGGCGGATCGATTCTCTTGAGACAGTTTTGAGTTCTAAGTTTTTAGTTATGAGTTTTTTTAATACAACTAAAAACTAAACACTCAAAACTCACCCCTAATTCATCATCCAAATTGTGCCGTTTAAGACCGTCGCGAAGGCGACCCACAAAATGTATGGGACCATCAAGTATCCTGCGAGTCTGTCTTCTCTATAGAAATAAATGGTAGTAGCAATAATTGCCGATAGAAGAAACAGTATTTCAACGAAAGCAAGTCCCGGATTTTGGGCATTGAAAAATAGTTGAGACCAAAGGCCGTTTAGTAATAGTTGAACAGCAAACCAAGACAGTTCTGTTTTACCGGCTGCAAATCCAAGTTTCCTCCAAATGCGCCAGGCTGCAATAGCCATCATGGTATATAAAATTGTCCATACCGGGCCAAAGAGCCATCCTGGGGGATTCCAATCCGGTTTATTTAATTGCTCGTACCAATTTGAAGAGGCAATGCCCGGCGAAACCTGTGCACCTGTCCATGCAACTCCAAAGCATGTAAGTAAAAATAACACCAGCATGCCGGCTGATTTTAACCGGGAAGAGGCTCTGTTTTCCATCTTGAACTAAGCTTTAAATTTTAAAAATTAATTGATCCAAAGGTAAAGCGATAAAATTTTATAAGATTAATCTTTATTTAGACACCCTATTTTATTTGTTTCTCACAATTTTTACTCCTAAATACCTACTTATCAACACTCAGAAGCAATATTTATCATGAAGATACTCCTATCAAGCATTTCGCTGTTATTATTCATCATTTTTAGTGCGGCCGACGTTCATGCGCAACAGGTATTTAAGCTTAACTCCATGGACAACCGGTCTAAACAAATGACCGCAAAAACGATTTCCGGAGTCGACCAACAGCGTCAATATTACACGCTCAATGATGAGGAAGTCAATTTTTTAAATATAGATGCGGGTGATTATATAGAAATGGAACCCACACCAGGCTCCATTGTCACACTCAAAGTAAACAGGGTAGAAAATTATACCCCTACTACACTATCATTTTTGACGCAGGACATCAAAAATCCTCAAAACACATTTACATTTACCTATTCGAACGGACAACTTCACGGTATTTACCACAAATCCCATGAAGAAGTGTATTTCTTTGAATACGATAAATCGATCGATCAAAACTATGTGGCCCAATCATCTTCATTTTATGATGATGAGCAGTTTTGTTCAATTCATGAGGTAAATCACGATATGTCTGAGTTAGCGTCAGATGAACTAAAAGGCAAGGCAACAGAAGCGGAAGTATCTCAATCTCCCCTTCCCACCACGGCTTCCATGACGAGTTCTCTTAACGATGAAATTACCATCGATCTGATGTTGCTATATACGGCCAATGCAAAAACCTGGGCTGAATCTACCTCCTTTAATACGATTGATGCCGTAATATCTGCCGCCATGGCAAATTCACAAACGGCTCTCGATAATAGTCAAACCGGTATAAAGCTGAGACTTGTCCACTACTACCAGACAGATTACAACGGTGATTCCTTAGAACGCCTCAGTTCTAGTGACCCCGACTATGTTTCAGGAGGCGATCATCTTCGCCGGCTAACCCGAAATCCTGACAATCGCTTTGAACTTTGCCCCACCAGCAGCTGTAATGAATCGGATTTCGATGGTTATATGGAAGAAGCACACCAGCTAAGAGATCAGTATGGTGCAGATGTTGTCGCCTCAATTCTGAGTGAACCTAATACGGGTGGAATAGCATGGGTCAATTTCTCAACGGCCGGATCTTCCAGTCTGGCTTTCTCGGTAAACAGAGTTCAACAAATTGCCTCCAACTATACACTGGTACACGAATTTGGACACAACATTGGAAACGTACATTCAAGGAATCAAACGTCGGCTCAGGCTGACGAATTTGGTGGCCTTTTTGTCTATTCAACCGGGAATCTTTTTGCTACACCTGAGGGCAATTACGCCACTATCATGGCATACAATGATGTCATATTCCAAACTGTACCCTACTTTTCAAACCCACAGGTACAATTATCAGGCACACCTACCGGTAACCCTGTGAATACTACAAATGAGGGCGGGCCCGCCGACAATGCTCGAAGCATGCGGGAAATCAAGCGTGTCATTGCATCTTACCGATCGACTATTGTAGCCCCCCCGGTAACCACTATTGATGTTTCATCAATATCAGCAGACTTAAATCAGGAAAACAGTACGGCGACTGTACCGGTTACTATCACCAACAATGGAACCAGTGATTTGATGTGGGATTTTGATTTCGATATACAAAGCAGCGGCGTTTCAGCGTCAAAACAGGTTTCTGCAAAGACTCTCGATTCTGATCCGTTGATTAACACATACTCTTCCGGATCAATAGCTGAATTTATACAATCGGATGAGCCTGGAGTAATTTATTCTACAAGTTTCGAGTCTTCTGAAGGTTTTACTCTTGGAGATTTTCCA
>Ga0209936_1000966_pt1 | contig 16064 bp, 15 predicted proteins | sample SalPonR1_A_D1_MG_FD_185694 | JGI IMG/M metagenome (GOLD analysis project Ga0209936, IMG submission 185694) | Salt pond soil microbial communities from South San Francisco under conditions of wetland restoration - Salt Pond MetaG R1_A_D1_MG... ... | reverse complement strand
GGCGTATAGGAAGTATAACCACCCTATTTCCTGGATTCCAGAAGTATCCGGGGCCGCGCCAGCGCGTCGTTTGACCGCTGTTGTGGGCTACAGCGGGCCGAACTCCGCCCGATTCTGCCCTCTCGGAGCCAATCAAACGGCGACGCACCGCCATTTGGCCGGCGTTGGGCTGTCCCGGCACGAGCGGTGCTAGACCGCGCGCCGGCGAAGCGCGGCCTGAGGTTGGTTGTGTGCGATTCAGTGAGGCAAGCCGGAGGGTGCAGGCGGCCCGCCTGTGCGCTGCACGCAGCCAGGCGGTGCGCGTGTGTCCGGCCACAGGCCGGGGAGATCCTTGCTGGCCAGGTGGCGCAGGATGCGCTCGATGACTGGCGGATCTTCGATGCACGCGAAAGGACCCTCGGGGGTCAAGTCTGGTCTTGCGTCAATAAGGACCCTCGGGGGTCAAGTCTGGTCTTGCGTCAATTGCATGACCCTCGAAGGTGACCCTCGGGGGTCAAGTCTGGTCTTGCGTCAATTGAATCACTTGTGATCACTTGGGGTCAAGTCTGGTCTTGCGTCAATTGATGCTGGAACACTTGAGAACACTTGGGGGTCAAGTCTGGCCTTGCGTCAATTGATGCTGGATTGCATTCTCCAAGCGGCGAATCCGTTTGTTTTCACGGCACAATTGCTTCAACCGGCGCAGGCTGGACGCCACTGCGCTGTAGTGGTTCATTTTCAGCACGGCGGCAATTTCTCGATAAGTCATTTGGCCAGTTCGGTGGGCAAAATGGGCGACCATCATGCGCGCAAGGTTCTGCCTGCCGCGTACGCTTTGGTAGACCTCGCTACGGTTGCAGTCCAGCGTCGTGGCGACGACGGCGATGATCTGGTCCAGTGATACGGGCTCGTGGACTCGCTTTAGCGCCGTCACTTCTGGATCATCACGCCCGTGTCGTTCGAGCACCTGTTGCTTGAACCCTTCGTCCCCCAGAATCGGAGAAACCGACTTCCCTCGGTAGAACGCTGCGAGGTCTTCGTCGACGCCCTTTTCGACGAACGACCGGTAGCGTTTGGCCTTGCCGCCGAGCATCGAATACACCATGCCGCGACAAAGCCATGGCGGCGGCTTGGTATGCCCCGCATACGCCGCATAGCTCGACCATGAATAATCCGCCAAGCACTCCACCATGCCCGCTTCTAGCGGGTTGCGGTGAATATAGCTCGACAGATGCAGCAGGTAGGCATCGGCATCGACCAAAATTGCCTTGTAGCGTCCCCGGAACAACGCGCCGTCACGCCCCTGGTCGCGATTGAAGAACTGCGTGTAAACGCCATTCAGATGCCGCATCCCGCGGCCGAGATTTCCAAGGGGCGTATGCAGCAGCAGGTGGTAATGGTTCCCCATCAGGCAATAGGCATGCGTCTCGATGCCGAACCGATCGACCAGATCAGCTAACAGTTGAGTAAACCGCTCTCGCTGCATATCTGAAACAAACACGTCCTGGCGCGCCGCGCCACGATTCATCACGTGGTACCAAGCACCCTCGAATTCGATTCGCAATGGACGAGCCATGGCGCTATCGTCTCACAAACGACCCTAAACTAGACTTGACCCTTTTTTCTTCTCTAGACTTGACCCCTTTTTCTTCTGGTGGCGGTCAGTTCGATGTCGAAACTGCAGGCGTCGTCCACGCCGATGTCAGTGCCCAGCGTCTGGCCACTGCAGGCGTCGTTCAGGATCGTGAAGCCCGGACTGCCTGCCACGGCCACGTTGCCAATCACCGGTTCGGTGGTGGCTTGATTGGTCAATTCAATCGTGGCTGAAACTGTTTGGCCAATATCCAGCAGGCCGAAATCAATGCTGGTTTGATCAGCCGTCACAGCAATCCGGCCCGAACCCGGCCCGTCGTTGCCGCCAAAGAAGGGATAGGGGTCATGAAAGGGATAGGGGTCAAGTCTGGCCTTGCGTCATATCCGCCTGAATTGCACGCCTCAATTGCCGAACTCGATTGTTTCCCGGCACAATTGCTTCAACCGGCGCAGGCTGGACGCCACTGCGCTGTAGTGTTTCATGTCTAGCGCGGCGGCGATCTCGCGGTAGGTCATTTGGCCACATCGATGGGCAAAATGGATGGCCATCATGCGCGCGAGATTCTGCCGGCCGCGCACGCTTTGGTGGACTTCGCTACGGTCGCAGTCCAGGATCGTGGTGACCACACCGATAGCCTTGTGAGGTGCCGCATGCCGCGACCGAGATTCCCGAGCGGCGTATGCAGCAGCAGATGGTAGAGATGGTAGTGGTTGCCCATCAGACAATAAGCATGCGTCTCGATTCCAAACCGGTCTTGCAGGTCAGCCAGCAATTGAAGAAACCGATCGCGATGCGCGTCTGAAACAAACACGTCCTGGCGCGCCGCGCCACGGTTCATCACGTGGTACCAAGCACCCTCGAATTCGATTTGCAATGGACGAGCCATGGCGCTATCGTGTCATAAACGACCCTAAACTAGACTTGACCCCTTTTTTCTTCTTTTTTCTTTTCCGGTTGCGGCCTACAGCGGCCCGGATTTTGCCGAATTTTGCCCTGTTGCAGCCAATCGCACGGCGAAAGCATCCGATTTTGCCGGCTTTGGCCTGTCTGGGCACGAACGGTGCTGGACCGCGCGCCGGCGATGCGCGGTCTGAGGTCGGTTTTCTACTATCTAGTGAAGTAAACCGCTTCGCTCGGCCGGCGGCGCGCCGGTCTGCGGCCACAGGCCGGGTAGATCCTTGCTTGCCAGGTGCCGTAGGATCCGCTCAATGACCGGCGGGTCTTCGATGGAGACGATGATCTGGACCGTGCCCCCACAATTCGGACAGATCTCGACATCGATCTGGAAAACCCGTTTGAGGCGTTGCGCCCAGCGCATCGCTGCCCTTTGCTCGGCCGGTGTGCGATCTTCCGCGGGTTGCCGCTGCTTCGGCTTGCCGCCTCGCCCCGGCGAGCCGGGGTGATCCGGGCACGCCAGGGGCTGTTGGGCGCGAACACTCCATGAAAGCGGATAAGGTTCAGGCGCGGTGGCGGCACCAGTGCGGCCAGCCGGACGATGAAATCCAGCGGCTCGAAGATCACGTGCGTGATGCCATCGCGGTACGGAGACTTCAACGAGTAGCCGATGTCGCCGCGCGGGGTGACGAACAGCCGCTTTTCCGACACCGGTGGGCCAGCCTGCGCTTTTCGGCCCGCGCCAGGCGGGCGGTGGGGGTCAGGATCAGGGTTTCGGGCTGCCCGGTCGTCATGGCGCCATTATGCCGACAACATTCTCAAAACCTGAGAGCCGTGCGTGTATCCCCGAAGCCGCGTATCTGATTGAGGACCGAAAACTTCAGCCGGTCCCGACCGTGATCTCAATCGTTTTCGAAGCCATCCTGAAACAGCCGATCGGGCAATTGTTCAAGCGTCTGCGCCCAGAACCCGCCGGTGACATGCCAGCTGCCGCCGAAAAGTTCGTGGGCACCCGTGGCCTCGGGCTGGCCGATGGTTCCCGATAGCTGCCACTGCCCGTCGCCCGATTCGGAAAGGATCTCGCCACCGGCGGCGATGCTGTACCAGTCGATGCAGTAATCGGACTGGCAGTCCTGGGCCGACACGCTGGCGGCGACCGTCAGCAGCAGCGCGCCGGCGACAGCCTTGCTTGCGATGATGAGCTTTTTCATTGCGAGCCCACCACGACCCGGCGGTCTTCGAGTAGCAGGGCTTCGAGGGCGGCCAGGCGGGATTCGAGTCTTTCGTTGCGTTCGGCCAGTTGGCCAAGCTTAGAATTTTCAGTCTCCAGGTGCGCCAGGCGCTTCTCGCTTTCGGCGATACGAGCCTGTTGGTCTTCGATGACGATCTGTTGCGCATCAAAGGCCTTGCGCTGTTGTTCCGTAAGCGCCAGGTGGCGGGTGTTGAGTTCGATCAATGCCGCGGTATTGAGCGCGGTGATCTGGTTGTAGTAAACCCCCAGCGTGCCTTCCTGCTCGGATACCGCGCCCGGCAGAACATCGCTGACCTGCTGGGCAATGAGCCCGATCGATACAGGATCGTCCGCGGCTTCCATGGTCATCCGGTAGGATGCCGGCTCAAGGCGCATCAGGCGCTCGAGTGCCCCGGAAAGCGGCTCGATGTCGGTCTTGAAGCGTGCGTCGGATAGCTGGGCAAAGGCGCCGCTGGTATCGATGCGTGCGACCAGGGTATCGTTGTAGCGAAAGCCCAGGTTGTCGGAGGTGGCGACGTAGAACGCCCAGTTATTGGTGTTTGCTCCACTGCGTTCGATCTGGAGACCGATTTCACCGTTTGAGGTGCTGCTCTGCTTGATATGCAGATCCCGCTGCGGGATCGCGGTTCCAAGGCCCGTTCGGCCGGCGACGTAAAGGCCGCTGGCCGGTGTGAATGCCGTGAACCCGCCGATCGCCACGCCGCCGCTGCTGTCTACGGCAAATGCTGTCTGCCCGTCGACCTGGGCTCGCATGGGGTTGTCACCGGCCGGCGCGTTGACGTGAAGCTGGCTATTCGGCGCGTTGGTGCCGATGCCGACACCGCCACCTGCGCGGATCAGGAACTGATTGATGCCGGTCGATGCGAACGTGGCATCGGTATTGTCGGCCCACACAAAAGTGCCATCCTGCTCAGCCTTGGCCCGACGGCCGGCAGCAAAACTACTAAAGCCATCGGCGTTGTTGTTTGCCCCCCCGGCCACAAAACTCACGAAACCAGTAGCCTCATTGCCTACACCACCAATGGCTGCGCTGGCCGTGCCGGTGGCGGCGTTACCGTCACCACCGCCAGAAAAGCTCCCCGGGGCGCTGGCTGTATTGCCCACTCCGCCACTGACAATGCTGTTTTCAGCGCTTGCGATATTGTCACTTCCCCCACCCACAAAGCTTCGCAAACCACTGGCGGTGTTATCCTGGCCACCGCCGACAAAACTGCGGTCCTCACTGGCGGTATTCGACGAGCCGCCAGCGACAAAGCTGTTTATGGCACTGGCGGTGTTGCTCACGCCGACGCCGACAAAGCTGCGCGACCCACTAGCCGTGTTCAACGTGCCACCAGCGATAAAACTGTTTAAACCACCGGCGATATTGCCTGAGCCACCGCCGACAAAACTGCGTTGGCCTGTGGCTTGATTTGACGTAGCCCCAAACTTCGCAGAGCCGATCACATCCAGCGCCACACTCGGCGAGCTTGTGCCGATGCCGACGTTGCCGTCGCTGTAATGGATATCGGAGCCGCTGACCGCCCAGTTCGACCCGTTGCCCGGCGCGGCGCTGATGGCGAAGGGGGCGCCGGTGATGGCCTGGCGCGGCTCCAGGGAGCTGCCTTCGACGATAATCGCCAGCCACAAGCCGCCGGCATAGGCCTGCTCGCCGAAATCCAGATCGACCTGGAACAGCCCATCGGTCACCGGTACGGCGTTTTTGACCAGCGCATCTCCAACCTGGCTGCCGCCGACCAGGCTGTCGTAGAGCCGAAACTCCATCCCCGGCGTGCCCGTGACCGGCCCGCTGGCATCCTGCAGCTGGCCCTGATAGGTAATGGTGGTATCTGCATGGGCCACGGCGGCGGCCAGCAGGAAGAGGAAAACGATCAAATAGCGCATCATCAGTTTCTCCAGCTGTTATTGGTGTTCAGAGCGGATTTTGTTGCTTCTCACCCTGGTACTACGCCGATTGACCGAACCTGAGGACATCGATACCGGCAGACGACGTTTTTTCGCTTTTTGGTCGGATCGCCATCTCATTGGAAATTAATCGGACGCCCGATGTCTCCGTACGTGCAGCTCTCGCGTATTGATGAGTGGAAGCAACTGAAAATCGGCCCTGCACCGATGCTGAGAATTGTTGGCTCGGACGTAACGGCGACAGGCACTCTCACGGGATTAGGAGATCTCTACGGCGCTGAATATGCATTTGAGATGGCCGCCAACTGCGACTAGTAGGTCATGTGGTTAGTCGGATAATGCATCTGAAGACCCCGTCAAGGCCGTTGCCTGCATCAAAGACCCGTCGGTGATGTGGCGGATCCTGATCACCTGACCGGCAAATACCCGCCGCTGGATTATGGCGCAGTCCTATCGTTCTTTACAGTTTTTAGGCAGATTTTTTGGATATCAATTTCGGCATATATTGATGCGCGCTGTAAAAAATACAATAGACTTTTTGTTATGGAGATAGTGATGATGAACGCGCTGGTGAGTAGTTCTATAAATTTAAAGTCAAGCTTGTTAATTTTGCTTATTCTGCTTTTGCTCAGTGGTTGCCAGGAGGGTGTCGATACACAGGATGGTGTCGAGGCATCAGTCGCTTCGCAGAAGGCTGAAGCTGAGGGAGGGAAGGGTGAAGCTACTGTGATTATGGAGGGCGAAAAGTTGCCCGTCAGGCGCCTGGATTGTAACTTCCGGGAAAGAGGTCAGAATATAATGGTTTACTTCGACCTGGAGCCGAGAGGCTACGTAGACCTGTTTGTCGCGTCTGACCCGGGTCATGATAGCAAAAGTCCAAAAGTAACACTCCGTCTGCCAACAGAACTGGGGGATGAACGCGGTTTTGATCTCTGGAAATCAGAGGCGGAAGAAAACCTTCCTTTAACTGAAACAGGAGTGAGTGGAACTTTTGAAATCGAGGGCGTGGACAGGGGGTATGGCTCAAGGGAGACTGCATTGCTTGAAGTTGATGTCACCTGTCCAAAATAAACAAGTCAATCTTTACTGACAGTTTAAAAAATATTGTTATTACGTAGATGACTCAGCCATTGGCCACGAGACCACGATTGCGTAATACCCGCCCGGAATTTCAAGCCAGTAGAAGGCTTCGAGCATCGGGTGATGTCGAATGCTTCGGTCCGGCCGGGCCGGTCGGGTGCGTTGCAATCGTCCGGGTCCCGGGCGCTGGCGCCAGTCAATGGCTTCTGATGACATCGGTAGACCTGCGGGGTTTCTCCAGACTTCATGGGTCGGCCAGGATGCCGATCGGTCCGGGGCGATTTCCGCGCCCCGACCGGCCCCAATCACCCGACATCCCCCACTGCACCAGATTGCGATTTCGTTTATTCCCGGAGACATCATCAGCCATGCAAATTATCTGCTGCAACAATCGTGTTGCCGACCTCGCATACGGTAGACAGATGCCCGCTGCGACGGGTCGCAGCCACATCCCGGCGCTGCTGCTGGTCGCGGGCCTGGTCGGTGGCTGCTCCGGAGATGATCCGGAAACTGCACTGCGATCCGAGGCGGCGGACGGTTCGAGTGTCGGCCTCGGGTCGGCCGCGCAAGCGTTGCCGCACTACTTTCCCGAACAGATCCCGTTGCCCGGGGAGTACCTCATCGTGCGCAACAGCTCACGGACAACCGAGGAGAGCGGCCCGGAAATCGCAATGAATATCGCGCTGCCCGGCAGCCTCGAGGAATGGAAGCAAACTTATCAATCGGCGCTGCAGAGCAAATTCGAGGACGTCGAGTTTGCCGAGGACCGGATCAGCCTCGAGTGGCGGTTTCGCGGGCAGGGCTTCGAGCGCGCCAGCCTATACCTCAACTACAACCAGGGCTACCTCGATCGCGGCGCGACCGACTCGACCCATCTGCCGGTCATGTTGACCATCACCATGAGCCGATACCGGAGCGGGCCTTGACTACGACGGATCGAAATCGGCCAGCTCGATCCTCAACCAGGCCCTGGCGCGCTTGAGATCTCGCACGACAGTGCGGCTCGAGATATCGAGCATCTGACCGATTTCTGTCACGGTATAGCCCGAATGCAGACTCGCCGCCAGCACTTCGGCGAGCCTCGAATCGATCAACTCGACGCGGGCGATGGCCTCTTCGATGGCCAGCACCCGAATGAGGTCTTCCTCCGGAGCCGCGTGATACGAATCCTCGAACGTTTCCCGGGCCTGATCGCCACCGCGCTTGGCGGCCAATTGCTTGCGCGCATAGTCGACGATCAACTGGCGGATCACTCGCGCGGCCAAGCGTTGAAAATGAAGCCGGCTCTCGATGGTCTGTCCGGCATGGCCGCGCAGCTTGATGAACGCCTCGTGAACCAAAGCCGTAGTCTGAAGGGTCACCGAGCCGCCCAGCTTCCAGCGCTGCGCACGACCAAGACGCTTGAGATCGTCATAGACCAGCGGCACCAGTTGGTCGAACAGTTCCGGCGACCCATGAAGCTCGTCGAGCAAACGCGTCACCTGTCCCGGATCCACAGCCGCCACGGCGTCTTCCCGGTCTTTTTTCGGGCGATCCGAAGTCATTCGAATTCAACCCGTTGGAGCTCGATCGCCTCGAGCAGCGCCCGGGAATTTTCGAGCTCCGGATGCGACGGATCCTCGAATACCGCTTGCAGCGTCTCGAGGCTCGACTCGACCCAATCGTGTGCGCCGTCGAGATCGCCGTCGGCCAGTCTCACCTCCGCCAGCTTTCTCTGCGCCACGCCGACATGCGGATGCCGTCCTCCGGTCAGTTCCTGGTAAAGCGCAAGCGCCTCCCGGTACAGCACTTCCCCTTCCGCCATGCGGTTCTGCACCACGCGCAGATCACCAAGGTTGGAGATCGTCGACGGCAGTCGAATGGTTGTCTTCGTATCCGGCGCGCGCAATGTGTCCAGCGCCCGCTGATACAGCGTTTCAGCCTGTTCAATTTCGCCTTTCGAAACAGCTGCCAGCGCGAGCGCGTTCTGTGTCGACGCCACGTCCGGATGCTTTTCACCGTAAGCAGCGGTTTTCGCCACCAGGCTCCGCTGCCACCAGGCAATCGCCTGATCAGCCCTTCCCTGCCGCCAGTGGACCGATCCGAGTGCATGCAGGTTGGCCGCGCGATGCGGATGGTCGGCGCCGAGCACCTTGCGCTGCGATTCAACCAGCCGCACGAGCAATTGCTCGGCCTGCTCGAAGCGTGCCAGCTCGATCAGCAGCCAGGCCAGGTTGGTCTGGCTGAACAGCACCCTTGGATGATCGTCGCCGAAACGCGCGATCAACAGATCGATGGCCTGTTCGAAATGCTGCCGAGCCTGTGCGTAGCGACCACCGTAATAAAATCCGGCGCCCAGGTTGTTGTGAATGGATGCCGCAACCGCCGACGCCGGCGCCAGCTGCCGACACATGTCCAGCGCTTCGGTCAGAATTGCCATGGCTTCTTCTCGCGCCTCGCCGCCACTCAGCAGCGATCCGCCAAGCCCGTTCAGCGCCTCGAGTCTGAGCTCCGATCGATCATCGGCGATCAACGCCAGGGCCTGCCGGTAACGCCTGGCCGACTCGTTCGGCGCACCTTCCTGCAGGCGTATGTCGCCAAGCTGAACCAGGACCCGGGCCACTTCGAGCGAGCTTGCCGAGGGATCCGTATCGGTCAGGTTCAGCGCCGCCGAGGTCAGTTCCCGAGCCCGATCGTGATCGCCCATGTTGAGCTGCACCCGCCCCAGCACGAGATACATTTCCGACTGGATGCGGGGCTGCCGATTCAGTTCCCTGGCGCGCGAGATTCCGTTTTCCATCAGTTGTTCAGCCGTCATCGGCTCGCCACGGGCCACACCGGGATCGGCGTGCTCGAACAAATCGACCAGGAAGTCGCTGACCTGGCGGGTTCTGGCCACTTCGAGCTTCGCGCGGTCGCGCTCGACCTGCGCGCGGTCTCGCTCCATGCCGGCAATTTGGGCTTGCCAGCCGACCGCGATGACGGCCCCCACCAGGCCTGCAGATACCGCGGCGCCTGCCGCGACCGGCCAACGGTGGCGCCGCAGAAAGCGTCCGAACACATAGCCCCGGGTGGCGGCGCGGGCCCGTATGGGCGCATACCGGCGGCTTGAATCCAAGTCCTCCAGCAACTGACCGACGCTCTGATAGCGCTGTGCGGGATCTTCCCGGCAGGCCATGTTGACGATGGCCGCCAGGTCCTGGCCGCGCTCCAGGCCGGCTGGAAGAAAATCCGCGGCCGGCGTCGAACTCCATTGCTCCGGAAGCCGGCCACCGAGCAGCCAGACCAGAAGCACGCCCAGCGACCAGATGTCGGACTGGGTGGAGATCGCTTCACCGCGTCGCTGTTCCGGCGCGGAAAAAACCGGCGTCATGCCCCCCTGCTCGATCATTCCGGCCTGGCCGCTGCCGTCGATCAGCTGGGCAATGCCGAAATCGAGCAGACGGACCTGTCCGGAATCGGTGACCCGAACATTGCCGGGCTTTAAATCGCCGTGGACGACCTGGCGCTGATGGGCGTGGGCAACCGCTTCGGCAATCCGCGCAAACAAATCTATACAACGCTCCTGCGCGGGCGCGCAAACGCGCAGGTACTCGTCGAGATTCCTGCCTTCGACCCATTCCATCACGAGATAGGCCTGGCCGTCTCCGGTCGTGCCGCCATCGATCAGCCGGGCGATATTGCGATGGTCCAGCCGGGCCAGCAGCTCGCGTTCCAGCTTGAGCCGGTCATTGAGCGAATCGAGACGCAGCCGGATCAGTTTGATCGCAACCACCATGTCGAAAGCGTCATCGGCGCGTACGGCTCGATAGACGGTGCCCATGCCGCCACTGCCGACAGCCGACTCGACCCGCCAAGGCCCGATGCGGGTCCCTTGCGGCAAAACCATCTCGTGCCGATCACGGACATCCCGTTGCGCGGCCTGGCCGATCCGCTCGAAGACCGTGTCCAGGTAGTCCGTCGGTGCTGTGCTGGCGGCCAGCAATTCGACCAGCCATTCGTGGACGCGCGAGGCACGCACACCAATGGCGGCCAATTCGCGTTCTCGCGCAGTCTCGTCAAGTTCCAGCAGTCGATCGAGTAATCGGTCCAGCAGCCGGCGACGCGCCAGGGTCAGCCGGGGTCTTTTCCAATCGCGTGACATTTCTCCGACCCTCTATCTATCCAGGCGTTGGAGGGACGCCGGCTGCGCCCATCCAGATCACCTCAGTGCAGTCAGCACTTTACCATCAGCCTAAGACCCGCTTAGGCCGGTCCGTGATTCGGTGAATGGATCAATAATTGATCAAGGCCAGCCCGCACGGGACGGGCCGCACTACGCTGCCGCAGTAAAAGACGATGCAACTCGGCTTTGCATGGATTTCCCCAGGAACCCGGAGGTCTGTCCTCAACGAAAAGTCGGTTGCCGCGCCTGGCAGTTGACCGCCTGGTGACTCGCGCGTTAGTAAGAAATGCTGTCGCAGTTCAGCGTATAAGGCCCCGGTGGTCGGAAGCTGAAACTTCCGTGGAAGCTAATGTTCAATGAAGCAGTCACGGGCGGGTTGGGTCGGTCGACCGCGGAGACCTCTCCCTGGACGGTCCCTGCCATTCGAACGGCATTCTCGTCCCCGGCCGAAATTGGCTCGCGTTGCGTGATGTCCACTTCGAGCGGCGCAAGCAGTTCTCCGTTGGACATGTCGCGTGAACCAAAGGATTGACCATCCAGCGACGATCCCATCGAGGCGTTGATGGTCGTGCTTGTCGGTCCAGTGCCTTCCAGAGGCAATGGTTCGTCAAAGCGCCACATCATCATGGTTCGATTGGAGAAATCCTCACTGTCACCGAGAAAACGAATGCCGGTGTAACCGTTTTCGTCGAGCGTGAGGACCAGCCCGCCCTGCTCGCCGGCAAACGTGTAGGAGGCGTCGGCGCCCTCGGATAGAGAAGCTTCGAACACGCACGTGCTATCACTGACGCCGGATGCGTTTGCCTGGGTGGTCGCTGCGCCGGAAAGCAGTACAAGAAAAGCTGCGCCGGCAATCGTTGTTACCGGATCGTAGGTTCTGGTGGTCAAGGTGTTTGCTCCAATGCAGATCGGAAAAGGCATCCGAGGAATGCGCAGTTACAGCGGTCGCATCCGACTCGTTGTCGGACACATCAACCAACCATCGGGGCAAGGCCTTAAGCAGGCGAAACCATGCGCGCGGAATTCTGATGCCGGCCAAAGATATCACAGCGGATAGCCAGCATGCCAGCTGAGGCGGCTACCGTCCGGTTTGCTCGGGGAACGGAAATGTCGCGGTCTGGCGTCATAGTGCGTAGTGAGTTTCAAGTTTCATACACGCTTACACGCTCCGGACAGACCCGGAATCCAAATCACTTGGGGTCACGTCTGGTCTTGCGTCAATTGATGCTGGAACACTTGGGAACACTTGGGGGTCAGGGAACACTTGGGGGTCAAGTCTGGTCTTGCGTCAATTGATGCTGGATTGCATTCTCCAAGCGGCGAATCCGTTTGTTTTCACGGCACAATTGCTTCAACCGGCGCAGGCTGGACGCCACTGCGCTGTAGTGGTTCATTTTCAGCACGGCGGCAATTTCTCGATAAGTCATTTGGCCAGTTCGGTGGGCAAAATGGGCGACCATCATGCGCGCAAGGTTCTGCCTGCCGCGTACGCTTTGGTAGACCTCGCTACGGTTGCAGTCCAGCGTCGTGGCGACGACGGCGATGATCTGGTCCAGTGATACGGGCTCGTGGACTCGCTTTAGCGCCGTCACTTCTGGATCATCACGCCCGTGTCGTTCGAGCACCTGTTGCTTGAACCCTTCGTCCCCCAGAATCGGAGAAACCGACTTCCCTCGGTAGAACGCTGCGAGGTCTTCGTCGACGCCCTTTTCGACGAACGACCGGTAGCGTTTGGCCTTGCCGCCGAGCATCGAATACACCATGCCGCGACAAAGCCATGGCGGCGGCTTGGTATGCCCCGCATACGCCGCATAGCTCGACCATGAATAATCCGCCAAGCACTCCACCATGCCCGCTTCTAGCGGGTTGCGGTGAATATAGCTCGACAGATGCAGCAGGTAGGCATCGGCATCGACCAAAATTGCCTTGTAGCGTCCCCGGAACAACGCGCCGTCACGCCCCTGGTCGCGATTGAAGAACTGCGTGTAAACGCCATTCAGATGCCGCATCCCGCGGCCGAGATTTCCAAGGGGCGTATGCAGCAGCAGGTGGTAATGGTTCCCCATCAGGCAATAGGCATGCGTCTCGATGCCGAACCGATCGACCAGATCAGCTAACAGTTGAGTAAACCGCTCTCGCTGCATATCTGAAACAAACACGTCCTGGCGCGCCGCGCCACGATTCATCACGTGGTACCAAGCACCCTCGAATTCGATTCGCAATGGACGAGCCATGACGCTATCGTATCATATAAAAGACACTAAACCAGACTTGACCCCTTTTCCTCTTTACTCGATAATGAGTTTAGCGAACAAGGAAAATCGACCATGAAACTTTTAAATAGCCACATTGCGTTGTTGATTTTAACTGTTCTAATTTCGAGAATTTCGTGGTCTCAGGATGCTGAGGTTGTCTTCGAGGATGAAAATGTCACGATAGAGAAATTATACCAACCTCGCTATGTGGATCAGGCTTGCCCGCCGGAATATCCCTGGAATCGGGCCCGCATGGAAAAATTTCTCACCGGGAAATCACCAGCAAACTTTCGCCAGAAGTATGAAGCACCCCTTCCAGACACTTTATCGGATGTGGAGTTGCTCAATGAGAAAGAGGACCTCGAGGCGTGTCAGTATTTCAATACACGCTTTGAAGAAAACATCAACCTCCAGTATAGATTTTGCGAGCAAGGTGCTGCTTATTACCAGTGGGACTATACATACTACAAGAGCGACGTCTTCTACTTCGTTGTCAGGAGTGGAGGCATAATGGAAGACGAGGATCCCGAAAGACCGGACTGCACAGGATCCATCGGTTCGATCGGCGGTGGCCCCGCGGTTGGAATCTATCTGAGAGATGATTTTTCCCCCGTCCCATTCTGGAATTAGCATGGTATCAAAATACTTCTGACGACTGATGCGCAGTATTTTCAGCGTAACCCCCGGCAGCGAAGAGTTCTGTTAAGCGACACGCTTGACTGTTCTCAAGAACTTCCTTGCCACGAATCACATCGCACCTTGCTCATGCTCGCCAATGGGAAAGATTCCCACAACCTTCAACCCGGACGACCGGCATTTACGATCTGAGGCGTGTCCGGCAGAAACGCGCTCCGCGCAGGGTTGTCCAGAGGTTCCTTAGGGCTGCTATAACGGGCAGCGTAGCGGCTCTGGACCGAAATTTTATGCAACGTTGGGGTAAAAGCAGGACACGAAGAGCACGAAGTTTTGTAGCCCGGGTAAACGAGCGAAGCGAGTGCACCCGAGGGCGGTGCTGAGCTGTCAACCTCCCCAACTTAGGTCCAGTCATAACTAGAGATTCCGGCATGGCCGCGGTCGGTTAGAAATTCGATTGGGGAGACGTCTCCCAGAGATTCGTGCGGGCGAACCGTGTTGTACTCTCGCAGCCAGCGTTCCGTTTCTTCGCGGACCTGACTGAGATTCATGAAGCACCAGGCATCCAGCACGCCGTCACGGTAAATTCCGTTGAACCGCTCGACGAAGGCATTCTGTGTGGGCTTGCCGGGCTGGGTGTATTCAATGACGATGTTGCGCTGCTCGCACCAGGCGACGAAGATCGCACTCGTGAACTCCGGACCGTGGTCGACGCGAATACGCTCCGGTGCACCCCGGATGAGCAGGATCTGGTCCATGACGCGCGTAATCCGGCGTATAGGAAGTATAACCACCCTATTTCCTGGATTCCAGAAGTATCCGGGGCCGCGCCAGCGCGTCGTTTGACCGCTGTTGTGGGCTACAGCGGGCCGAACTCCGCCCGATTCTGCCCTCTCGGAGCCAATCAAACGGCGACGCACCGCCATTTGGCCGGCGTTGGGCTGTCCCGGCACGAGCGGTGCTAGACCGCGCGCCGGCGAAGCGCGGCCTGAGGTTGGTTGTGTGCGATTCAGTGAGGCAAGCCGGAGGGTGCAGGCGGCCCGCCTGTGCGCTGCACGCAGCCAGGCGGTGCGCGTGTGTCCGGCCACAGGCCGGGGAGATCCTTGCTGGCCAGGTGGCGCAGGATGCGCTCGATGACTGGCGGATCTTCGATGCACGCGAAAGGACCCTCGGGGGTCAAGTCTGGTCTTGCGTCAATAAGGACCCTCGGGGGTCAAGTCTGGTCTTGCGTCAATTGCATGACCCTCGAAGGTGACCCTCGGGGGTCAAGTCTGGTCTTGCGTCAATTGAATCACTTGTGATCACTTGGGGTCAAGTCTGGTCTTGCGTCAATTGATGCTGGAACACTTGAGAACACTTGGGGGTCAAGTCTGGCCTTGCGTCAATTGATGCTGGATTGCATTCTCCAAGCGGCGAATCCGTTTGTTTTCACGGCACAATTGCTTCAACCGGCGCAGGCTGGACGCCACTGCGCTGTAGTGGTTCATTTTCAGCACGGCGGCAATTTCTCGATAAGTCATTTGGCCAGTTCGGTGGGCAAAATGGGCGACCATCATGCGCGCAAGGTTCTGCCTGCCGCGTACGCTTTGGTAGACCTCGCTACGGTTGCAGTCCAGCGTCGTGGCGACGACGGCGATGATCTGGTCCAGTGATACGGGCTCGTGGACTCGCTTTAGCGCCGTCACTTCTGGATCATCACGCCCGTGTCGTTCGAGCACCTGTTGCTTGAACCCTTCGTCCCCCAGAATCGGAGAAACCGACTTCCCTCGGTAGAACGCTGCGAGGTCTTCGTCGACGCCCTTTTCGACGAACGACCGGTAGCGTTTGGCCTTGCCGCCGAGCATCGAATACACCATGCCGCGACAAAGCCATGGCGGCGGCTTGGTATGCCCCGCATACGCCGCATAGCTCGACCATGAATAATCCGCCAAGCACTCCACCATGCCCGCTTCTAGCGGGTTGCGGTGAATATAGCTCGACAGATGCAGCAGGTAGGCATCGGCATCGACCAAAATTGCCTTGTAGCGTCCCCGGAACAACGCGCCGTCACGCCCCTGGTCGCGATTGAAGAACTGCGTGTAAACGCCATTCAGATGCCGCATCCCGCGGCCGAGATTTCCAAGGGGCGTATGCAGCAGCAGGTGGTAATGGTTCCCCATCAGGCAATAGGCATGCGTCTCGATGCCGAACCGATCGACCAGATCAGCTAACAGTTGAGTAAACCGCTCTCGCTGCATATCTGAAACAAACACGTCCTGGCGCGCCGCGCCACGATTCATCACGTGGTACCAAGCACCCTCGAATTCGATTCGCAATGGACGAGCCATG
>Ga0209936_1000964_pt1 | contig 16083 bp, 14 predicted proteins | sample SalPonR1_A_D1_MG_FD_185694 | JGI IMG/M metagenome (GOLD analysis project Ga0209936, IMG submission 185694) | Salt pond soil microbial communities from South San Francisco under conditions of wetland restoration - Salt Pond MetaG R1_A_D1_MG... ... | reverse complement strand
ATCCAACACTGCATCGCGCGCAGTGATGGCCATGTTCGAAGCGCACGGGATCGATGTTGGTGTTGAACTGACGATCGAGAAAGGCATCCCGCTCGCGTCCGGCCTCGGTGGCTCGGCAGCCTCGGCGGTCGCAGCCGTGGTAGCCGCCTCGGCGCTGCTGGAACTCGATCTCGCGCCGGCGCAGCTCTATCCGTTCGCGCTCGCCGGCGAGGCCGTCGCCAGCGGCGCCACGCACGGCGACAACGTAGGCTGTCAGCTCCTCGGTGGACTGGTCCTGGCCACCGCCGATCGACTGGTCTCGATTCCGGTACCCGACGGTCTGACGGCAGTGGCCGTGCATCCCGACTACCGGGTCAACACCCGCGACGCGCGGCAGTGTCTGGCAGAGCCCTTCGATCTTGCAACCGTGGTTGCCCAGTCTTGCAACCTGGCGCTGGTGCTCACAGGCTGCCATAAGTCCAGCCTCGAGCTCATTCGTTCCGGGCTGGCCGACGTAATGGTCGAGCCGCGCCGGGCCGCGTTGATTCCCGGGTTTGCCGAAGTCAAGCGTGCCGCGCTGGAAAACGGCGCGCTGGGCGCGTCCATCTCGGGCGCCGGACCGACCGTTTTCGGCTGGTTTGCCGATGAAGCGGCTGCTGAATCCGCCGGACGTGCGATGGTCAAGGCCTTCGCCGACGCTGGCCTGGGCGCGGAGGCCTTTGTCTCTCCGGTCGCCGCCCCCGGCGCCCGAATCGTGGACAATGGCTAGCGTTTCTTCAACCTGATAATCACTAAAATGAAATTCACCAGCACACGCAGCCGGGACCTGGAAGCCGGCGTTTCCGACGCGCTCGAGGCCGGGCTGGCGCCCGACGGCGGATTGTACGTGCCCGTCGCCCTGCCCCGCTTCGATGCCGGTGCGTTTCGTGCCGACATCAGCCTGCCGGAATGCGCGACACAGGTCCTGGCGCCGTTCTTCGACGGTTCAGTGCTGGCCGAACGGCTGGATGCGATCTGCCGCGACGCGCTGGACCTGCGGTTGCCCATTGAACCTCTTGAAACAATGGCGTCTTTGGAAATCAACGACCAGAATTCACCGGCCTGGATGATGGAGCTCTTTCACGGCCCCACCGCGGCATTCAAGGATTTCGCCGCTCGTTTCCTGGCACGCTGCCTGAGCGCGCTTCGCACGGATTCATCGTCGCCGCGCACCGTGCTGGTGGCCACCTCCGGCGATACAGGCGCCGCCGTCGCCGCGGCATTTCACCGCCAGCCGGGATTTCGCGTGGTCATCCTCTATCCGGAGGGGCGGGTATCCGGCCGCCAGGCTCATCAGCTCGGCGCGTTCGGCGACAACGTTCAGGCGTTTCGGGTCGAGGGCAGTTTCGACGACTGCCAACGGCTGGCCAAGCAGGCCCTGGGGAATCCGGCAATGGTCGAGCGTCATGGTCTGACCTCGGCCAACAGCATATCGATCGGTCGACTGCTGCCCCAGATCAGCTACTACGCACTGGCCGCGGCGCGGCTGGCGGCATCCGGACCCCTTGATGTAGTGGTTCCGACCGGCAACCTGGGCAACGCGCTGGCCTGCATCCTGGCGCGCGACATGGGGTTTCCGATTCGCCGTGTCTACCTCGCCACGAATGCCAATCGCACGCTGCCGGACTATTTTTCGGGTGCCGACTACCGGGGGCGCGCCGGGCTCAGAACGCTCGCCAATGCCATGGACGTGGGCGACCCCAGCAACTTCGAGCGCCTGGCCTGGTTCTATCGCGACACCAACCCGCGCGATGCCGGCATTCATGCCCAAAGCATAGACGACGACGCCATCAAGTCGTGCATCCGTCGCGAATACGAGGCGCACGGCCGCATCGTGTGCCCACATACCGCCTGCGCGCTTGAGCTGCTTTCGCGCCTGCGCGCAAACGGCCACCGTCAGCCCACGCTGATTGCAGCCACCGCGCACCCGGCCAAGTTCGAGACCGTGATCGAACCGATCATCGGCCGGAAGATTCCGCTGCCCCCGGCCCTTGCCGAACTGCTAGAGCGCTCCAGCCATGCCGATCCGCTCGAGCCCGACCTGGACGCGCTGCAGCGGGCCCTCGCGGCACAGGATTGACAGACCAGCACCGACCCGGCTCTCGCGAAGACGCCATGGCGCAAAGAAAGGCGAAAAGCCGAAGCTGATTTTCGCGCGGAGACGCAGAGAACGGCTGGAACAGATAAAAACGCACAGCGTTTTCACCTGCTTCGCTTGACACCTTGGCGCGTGCAAAAACAATAGAGCGATGGATTATCATTTTTCTCTATCGTTTCCATACAAACAATTCATTTCAAAAATTAACAGTTCAGGTGTATCTTGTTTCCTATCTTGATCGGCGGCGCAATCGAACTTCCCCGGCGATCAACGACACTCCCTGCTGCTCCAACAGTCTCGCCCGCCTTTGCGTCGGGCTTTTTTTAAGATCTTCGCTTGCAGACAAGCTCCCGCACCCATTGCGAAGTAGAAAACCAGGTCCGCCGAAGTACCCGCTACGGGTGTGGGAGCCGGCCTGGCCGGCGAAGGGCTTTTCCAACCTCCGATCCCGCGTTTTCCGGAATATCGAAGCCGGAACCCCGAACCCGGCTCTCCGAATACGTCAGAATCTCTCCTCGCCCGACCGCGAGTCGCATCCATGATCGACCTGTCCGACTACAGCGCCGCAATCTTCGACATGGACGGACTCCTGATCGACTCCGAGCCGCTGTGGCAGGACGCGGAAATCTCGACTTACGCGCCCTGGGATGTGCCGATCACCCGCGAGCTCTGCCGGGCCACTGCGGGTCGGCGTATCGACGAAGTGCTTTCGCTGTGGCACGAACGCTTCGACTGGCAGGGTCCTCCGGTCGAGAAAATGGTCGAACGAGTGCTGGAAGAAGTCACGCGCCTGATCGTGGACCGCGGCGAAGCTTTGCCCGGCGTGCACCGGACAATGGACATGCTTCGCGAAGCCGGCCTCAAACTCGCGATTGCCTCATCGTCGCCTCCATCGTTGATCGAGGCGGTAGTCAAAAAGCTCGCGTTGCAAGACCACCTCGAATTGACGCATTCAGGCATTCACGAAGCGCGCGGCAAGCCAGACCCGGCAGTGTTCCTGACAACGGCGAGAAGGCTGGGCGCGAAACCGAATCGATGCCTGGTCTTCGAAGACGCACCCGCCGGCGTCGCGGCCGGCAAGGCCGCCGGCATGACCGTTATCGCCGTTCCGTCGGTGTTCGAGCCCGACGACCCGGGCATCCAGGCGGCCGATCGGATTCTGAATTCACTTCTGGAATTCGGAACCTGAGGGGACGTCAGGCCCGCGCTTGCGACGCTCCAGTTCCTGAAACCGTCGCTTCAGTTCCGGCAGCGGACGCGCATAAAGAAACCCGAATGAAAAAGCACCGTCTTTTTCGTGCACGGCGTGGTGCATCTTGTGGGCCTGGATGAGGCGCTTGAGATAGCCGCTTTTCGGGTGCCATTTGAGCGGCCAGCGGCGGTGGACCAGGCCGTCGTGGAATACGAAATAGCAGAAACCATAACCGGCCATGCCCCAGCCGATCCACCAGGTGGGGCCGAGATTTTCAGCGCCGAGCGCGATCAGCGACATCGATACCGCAGTGCCGACCACCGCGAACAGGTCGTTTTTCTCGAAGACGCCGGTGCGCGGCTCGTGGTGCGACTTGTGCCAGCCCCAGCCCCAGCCGTGCATCACGTAGCGGTGGGTCCACCACGCCACGCCTTCCATGGCCACGACGGTGCCGAAGAACAGCAATGCATTGATCGCGATATTCATCTCGTTTCAGTCCGTAATCTTTCGAAGCTCGTGTTTCAACTTACGTTTCGTGTGCAATCTTGCCTGAAGGGACGTGCAGACTACTTTTCACGCGCCAGCCGGTGCGCCAGCCATATGCTGATAACCATCGCCGTCAACGCGGTAGCCAGCAGCACACCCCAGCCGGTTGCCAGCTGGGCCGGCCCGTCGCCGCGCCAGAAGATGCCGTGCCAGCTTTCGATCACCCAAGCATTCGGGGTGAACCAGCCGAGTTCGCGCAGCCAGCCCGGCATCAAAAAGCGCGGCATCATGCTGCCGCCGATTGCCGACAGTATAAGCACCACGAATGCAGATGCCGTTTGCGCCTGTTGACGCGAGCTGCACAGCGACGCCAGCAGCAAGCCCAGCCATGCCGCAACGGCCGCCGCGAGAAAAGCCGTAACCAGCCACAGGCCGAAATGCCCGAACCAGTCCATGCCGTATAGCCACCAGGCCACGGCAAAGATCAGCGTCGCCTGAGCCAGCCCCTGCAGCGTCAGGAAAAGACCCTTGCCCACGACCACCACGGTGTAGCCCCCGGGTCCGGCGACCAGCCGGTCGACGATGCCGGACGTGCGCTCGTCGATCAGTGAAATGGCGCCCTGCATCGCCGCGAACAGAAGAAACAGGATGGCCACGGCGCCGGCGTAATAACTCACTCCATCGTCGATCTCGCGACCGCCGCCGAGCAGGCGCTGCGCGACCAGCCCGTCCTGCGATGTATCACCGCTTTCCTGCTCCAATGTCTCTGCATCGAGCTCGGACAGCGCCAGGTCCAGCGCATCCTGCTGCTCTTCAGTGTACGGACCTGCCAGCGCGTCGACCAGCGAGGCGGCGCGTGCTACGCCAAGTGTCGGGAACTGCGATTGCAGCACGCGCTGCACGCGACCGGTCACGACCGCCGCAGCCAGTCCGCGCGAGGCGTCGCCGATCACGACTACCGGCGGATCAGCGTCCAGATTACCGTCGGGCTCGGCACGCAGCCACACTGCGGCATCCGCCTGTCCTGTCCGAACCAACGCTTCCAGATCCCCGACGTCCAACGGGCCGCTGCCCGATGCGTCGGGCACCGCCACGATTCCGTCCAGTTTCACTATTGACCCCGCAATCCGTCCGGTCAGCGGCGTGCCGGCCTGGTCCAGCACGGCCACGCGCATTTCCAAATCGCTTTCGCCGGCGCCGGAAAACACCTCGGCGAACACCAGAAACATCAGCGGCGGCAGCACGAACGCCAACACCAGCGCGCCGCGGTCGCGCAGCAGGGCAAGCCACATCACCCGGGCGACGGTACCGATCATGCAACCCGCTCCGGGTCGCGGCCATAGAGATGTTTCCATAGCGAATCGAGGCCGGGGCGACGCACACGCAGCTCCGTTATCGGCGCATCTTCCGGCAGTCGCGACTGCATATGCCGGGCCGACCGCTCATCGACCAGGCCGCCCCAGTGCCGAGCTGCACGGTCGCTGCTTTCGAGACCGAGCTCGCCAAGACTTGCAGCAAGTTCGGTCCCTGGCGAATCAGCCAGCGAAACACGACAGTCGCGGCGCGCGCCGAAGAATTCCCGGATCAGCCCCGAAGGCGCGCCGGTGGCCGCGATCCGGCCCTCGGACAGGAACGCAACGCTGTCGGCCAGAATCTCGAGCTGGGTCAGGTCGTGACTGGTCATGAGCACGGCCAGCCCATTCCCGGACAGTCGGGTCAACAGACTTTCGATCGCCTCGCGGGCCGGCGGGTCGATACCCACCGTAGGCTCGTCGAGAATCAGCAGGCGCGGTGAGTGGGTCATGGCGCAGCCGATGTTCACGCGCCGCTGCCAGCCGCCCGAAAGCCGGCCGGCCGGTCGCGCGGCCACGGCCCGCAGGTCGCAGACTTCGATGGTTTCGGCCACCGCCGGGCCCAGCGCCTTTTTGTCGACACCGGCCAGGCGAGCGAACGCCGCCAGGTTCTCGCTTACCGTCAGGTGCGGATAAAGCGCAATCTGCTGCGGAACAAGCCCCGTAGCCGCGCGGGCTTCAGCATTCTTGAGCGGATTTTTTCCGGCCACCAGCACACGCCCCGAGTCGGGCTTCAGGCGACCGCAGATGCAGCGGATCAGGGTCGACTTGCCGGCGCCGTTGGGGCCCAGAAGCGCCAGGATGCGACCCGGGCTCAGGTCAAGGTTGATATCGTGCAAGACCGGCTTGTCGCGGTAGGCAAACGCGATCGATTCGATCTCCAGGATCGCTTCGTTACCAGCCTGGCTCATGGAAGCGGAACTTTAAAAGAGACGCTGGAACAACGAAAGCACATAGGCGCGCAAAAGGCTCTGGTCGAGCCCGAGGTGCGCGAGCTGATCGTCGGCCAGGGCCAATTGGCGCTGCAGTCGTTCACGCAGCGCGCTTTCACCGAGCTGATGCACCGAGCCGGCCTTCTCGACGTCGGCGCCGCAATCCTTGCCCGAGTTCCTGCTGTGCTTGCGGCAGTCCAGCAGATCGTCTGCGCTCTGAAACGCCTGGCCGACGTGGCCGGCATAACGGTTCAATGCGTCGAGCCGCTCAGGCGGAAGATCTACTATCATCCCGCCGCCGACCACGGCAAGTTCGAACAGCACGCCGGTCTTTTGCTGGTTGATGCGCGCCAGACCGTCGCTGTCCAAGCCGCCCTTGCGTTCGACGAGGTCGCGCGACTGGCCCGAAACCAGACCCGCCGTGCCGACGGCCTGGCTGACCCGGGCAACCAATTGGCAGCGGATCGATTCCGCCAACGTCGAACTCGATGCGATCACTCCAAAGGCCTGATTGAGCAACGCAATCGCCGCCAGCGTCGTGGTGGCTTCGCCGAACTGGATATGCGCGGCCGGCTGACCGCGACGCATCCGCGCATTGTCCATGCACGGCAGGTCGTCGAGCATCAGCGAAGCGCAATGAACGAGTTCCAGAGCGCAGCCGAAATCGATCAAAGGGCGCGGGTCGCGACCAAAATCCAGTGCGGTCAGCAGGGCAAGAAGCGGCCGGACCCGCTTCCCCGGGGTGAGCAGGCTGTAGCGCATTGCCTCGACCAGCGTCGGGCAAGCGTCTTCATCGACGCGGATGTGTTCCTCGAGTCGAGTATTCACCCGCTCGCGCCAGAGGCGGATCGTGCGCGCGGCGGGCTCGGAAGATGCATTGCGCTGTTTCTCGGCGACCGAAGCGACATCGACTATCGCGGCCATCAAAGGGCTCCCTGCTGGTGGATTTCTTCCCGCCAATTCAAACTCCGCAATGGACGGTAAGAATTCGCTTTCGGTGGCGGTTTGTCGACCGGCACTATACGCTGCCTCATTGTGAATCTCACGTGAACCCCGACACTTCAGACAATAGCTCACAATACCCCCATGAGCTCCGATTCACCAGACCTGCTGCTGGCCGGCGGCGGCCTTGCCAATTGCCTCGTGGCGCTCCGCGTGGCCGAAAGGCAACCGGAAAGCCGCATCGCCATCGTCGAGGCCGGACCGGCCGTCGGGGGAAACCACACGTGGTCGTTCCACGACGGCGACCTGGCGCCAGCCCAGCATGCCTTCCTCGAACCGCTGGTGAAACATGCCTGGTCTCGCCAGCAAGTACGCTTTCCACGGCTGCTGCGCGAATTGCAGGCCGGATATTTCAGCATCACCTCGGATGCTCTCCGCAGACAAGTGGCCGATCAGCCGGGGATCGAAATTCATACCGACACCCCGGTCATTGCAATCGGGCCTGAATTTGTCAAGACCGCTACCGGCCACGGTCTTTCCGCGACCGCAGTGCTGGACGGACGTGGTCCCGAAAGCGCTGACGGCATGGTGCTGGGTTTCCAGAAATTTCTCGGACGCGAGATCCGCACCCTCGCGCCCCACGGCGTCGCATGCCCGGTGATCATGGACGCCACGGTCTCGCAGGCCGACGGCTATCGCTTCATCTACCTGCTGCCATTCGACGAGACCACGCTGCTTATAGAAGACACGCGTTACAGCGACGGTGCCGAACTGTCGGATGATGAGCTGACATCGGCCATAGACGACTACGCCGCCGATCACGGCTGGGATATCGAGCAGACCCTCCGAACGGAGCGCGGCGTGCTCCCGATTCTCATGGCCGGCGACTTCGACCGCTTCTGGCCGGCGGCCGACCCGGTCGCGCGCGCCGGCCTGCGGGCCGGGCTGTTTCACCCGACCACCGGGTATTCGCTTCCCCAGGCGATGGCGCTGGCCGATGCCGTCGCCGCGAACTGGCCGATGGACGGCCCGACGCTGGCCGCGTTCACTCGACGCTTCAGCGAGAAATTCTGGGCGCAAACACGGTTCTTCCGACTGCTCAATCGGATGCTGTTTCGGGCCGGCCATCCGGACCAGCGCTACAAGGTGCTGGAACGCTTTTATGGGCTCTCGGAAGACATCATCACGAATTTTTACGCCGCTGAACTCACACTTGTGCAGAAAGCGCGCATCCTGATCGGCAAACCGCCGGTTCCGGTCACCGAGGCGATCCCGCTGGTGCGCGAAGATTCGTTCATGCGAAGAGAGACAAAATGACAACCAGCAAACGCGCCGCCGTCATCGGCTCGGGATTCGGCGGACTCAGCCTCGCGATCCGGCTCCAGGCCGCAGGTTTCGACACGACCATACTTGAAAAGCGCGACAAGCCGGGCGGACGGGCTTACGTCTACGAGGACAAGGGCTTCATCTTCGACGGCGGCCCGACGGTGATCACCGACCCTTCTGCGCTGGAGGCGCTGTTTACCATCGCCGGCAAGGAAATGAAAGACTACGTCGAACTGATGCCGGTTGATCCCATGTACCGGCTGTGCTGGGAAGACGGCGACGTGTTCGACTACACCAACGACGCCGACCGGCTCGAAGAGCAGATCCGCAAGCGCAACCCGGCCGACGTCGACGGCTATCGCCGCTTCCTGGACTATTCCCGCGCGGTGTTCGAGAAAGGTTATCTCGAGCTCGGCCACGTGCCCTTTCTGAACTTCGGCTCGATGATCAAGGTCGCCCCGGCGCTGATGAAACTCAGGGCCTATCGAAACGTTTATGCCCAGGTGTCGAAATTCATACAGGACGAACACCTGCGCCAGGCGTTCTCGTTTCACCCGCTGTTGGTCGGCGGCAACCCGTTCAAGACATCGTCGATCTACGCCCTGATTCACGCGCTGGAACGCGAGTGGGGCGTATGGTTCGCGCGCGGCGGCACCGGCGCGCTGGTGCGCGGCCTGGTGAAATTGTTCGAAGATCTGGGCGGCACCCTCCGGCTCGACAGCGAAGTGGCCGAGATGCGGACCGCCAACGGCCGCATCACCGGACTTGCGACCAAGGACGGCTACTCGGCCGATTTCGACACCGTCGCCAGCAACGCCGACGTGCTGCACACTTACGGCAAGCTGCTGGGCCATACCGAGCGCGGCCGAAAGCAGGCGAAAGTGCTCGAGAAACGCAACTGGAGCATGTCGCTGTTCGTGATCTACTTCGGCCTCAAGCGCGTGCACCCGAATCTGAAGCATCACATGGTGCTGTTCGGCCCCCGCTACCGCGAACTGATCGACGATATCTTCAACGCGCCGCAATTGTCCGAGGACTTTTCCCTGTACCTGCACGCCCCGACGCTGACCGACCCGTCGTTGGCCCCGGAAGGCTGCAGCGCTTACTATGTGCTCTCACCGGTGCCGCACCTGGGCACCGCAGACATCGACTGGGACGAGGTGGGTCCGAAATACACCGACCGCATCCTCGATTACCTGGAGCAACATCACATTCCCGGCCTGAAGGAAGACCTGGTCACCTGCCGCACGCTGCATCCGTTCGGGTTCCGCGACGAATTGAACTCGCACCTGGGCTCGGCGTTCTCGGTCGAGCCGGTGCTGACCCAGTCGGCCTGGTTCAGGCCGCACAACCGCGACCCCAAGATTCCCAACCTCTACCTGGTCGGTGCCGGCACGCATCCGGGCGCAGGCATTCCCGGGGTGGTCGGATCGGCGCGCGCCACCGCCGGCCTGATGCTGGAGGACTTCGGCATGCCCGTCCCGGCGCGCTGACCATGCTTCAGGCACGCTGACTCCATGGAAACGATGCTCGAACAACAGGCCCGGGCCACCATTGACCGCGGCTCGAAGAGCTTCGCCGCCGCAGCACGGTTGTTCAAGCCCGCAACGCGCCGCGATGTGATGCTTCTCTACACTTGGTGTCGCCACTGCGACGATTTGACCGACGGCCAGGAATTGGGCCGCGGCCGCCTTCAGACCGCGACCGCGGAGGCACTGAACCGTCTGCGGGCCGACTCGCTTGCCGCGCTCAGCGGCGCGCCATCCAGCACGCTGCCATATCAGGCATTGGCCGAAGTTGCTCGAAGGCACCCGCTCAGCCCGGCTCTGGTCGACGCCCACATCAAGGGCTTCGAACTCGACGTCGATGGCTGGAAACCGGCCACTCTGGACGACACTTTGCAATACAGCTACCACGTGGCCGGCTCTGTGGGCATCATGATGGCGTTGATCATGGGGGTGCGCGACGAAAGCACGCTGTATCGGGCCTGCGATCTCGGTCTTGCTTTCCAGCTCACCAACATCGCCCGAGACGTTGCCGAGGATGCACTTGCCGGGCGCTGTTACCTGCCCGCGCAATGGCTCGACGAGACCGGACTGGAAGTTGCCGACCTGGCCGACGGCGCGTGTCGTCAGGAAACGTTTCCGCTGGTGCGGCGTCTCGTGGAGGAAGCCGAGTCGTATTACCGGTCCGCATCGATCGGCATTCGCGCCCTGCCCCGGCGCGCGGCCTGGGCCATCGGCACGGCGCGTGCGGTCTACAGGGATATCGGGCGAAAGATCGTTCGCCGCGGTCCGGATGCGCTGGGCGATCGCGTGTTCACGGGCAAGGGCCGCAAGATCTGGCGCGTGACCAGCGCACTCCCAGCCACGCTGGCGCCACGTCGGACGGCAGACGATGCATCGAGAGCCGGCCTCTGGACGCCGCCTGCCCTCTTCTGAAAGCTGCTTTAGGTCGCCGTTACTTCCGGCGCCGAGATAAGGAGATCAATCCACGTTGAAACGCGTCAGAATCCGGGACAGCCGGTGAAGGCACATCATTCCGCGCGCGGAGTGCACTAAACTCGCCAGATGTGGTTCACCAATGCCCTCGCCTTCGTCATCGCCGCGTCGATCGCGCTGTCTGCACTGGTCTGGGGCATCGTCATTTTCAACCGACTGATTCGAGCCCGCAACCTGGTACGCGCCGGCTTCGCCGACATCGATGTCCAGTTGCAAAAACGCCACGACCTGGTGCCGCAACTGGTCGAGGCCGTGCGCGCCTATGCCGGCTACGAGCAGAGCGTGCTCGAGGACGTGACGCGGTTGCGTGGCAGCGCACGCAATGCCGAGGACATCGCCGACCGCGACGCGGCCGAGCAGGCGCTGGCCGGCGGACTCGGCAAGCTGGTGCTGCTGGCCGAGGCCTACCCCGATCTGAAAGCCGGCGAAAACTTTCGCCAGCTGGTCGCGGAGCTGACCGAGGTCGAGGATCATATCGCGCATGCGCGGCGCTTCTACAACGGCGCGGTGCGCCAGCTCAACGACAGGGTGCAGCACGTGCCCGACCGTTTCGTTGCCGGCGCTTTCGGGTTCGAGTCCGAAGCCTTCTTCTCGGCCGGCATCGAAACACGGCAGGTCCCCCGGGTCGGCGACGGACTCGGAGAATTGTCATGACGAAAGTATGTGCGAAGCTGTGGCTTATACCCCTGCTGCTGATCGCCGCCGGTGCGCTGGCTGAAGAGCGCATCAACCGTTTCGCATCCGAAATCGACATCAGGCCCGACGGCAGCCTTCTTGTGGTCGAGACCATCGACGTCCAGGCCGACGGACAGGACATCCGGCGCGGCATCTACCGCGACTTTCCGACCGTTTACCGCGATGCGCTGGGCAACCGGGTCACGGTGCCTTTCGAGGTCGCCGACGTGGCCCGTGACGGCAACCCGGAATCCTGGCACACCGAGGGCGTGACCGGCGGCACTCGGCTTTATATCGGCGACGCCGGTACTTACCTGGACCCCGGCCGATACAGCTACCGCATCGAATACACCACAGACCGCCAGCTCGGCTTCTTCGACGAACACGACGAGCTTTACTGGAACGTCACCGGCAACGACTGGGCATTTCCCATCGACGCGGTCGAGGCCACGGTGCGGCTGCCGGCCGAAGTCCCGCGCGAGCAGATTCGCATCGACGCCTACCTCGGCGAAACAGGTGCCCGGGGTTCGCAATGGACTTCGAGCGTTCCCGCGGCAGGCATCGTCAGGTTCAGCAGCCAGCGAAGCCTGCGCCCGTACGAGGGCATGACCGTCGCGGTCGGCTTTCCGAAGGGCCTGGTGCCCGAACCCTCGGTGCTGGAACGGGGGGCGCGATTGCTGAGCGACAGCGTTGGATCGTTCATCGGCTTGATCGGACTGCTCGTGGTGATCGGCTGGCAGGCCTGGGCCTGGGGCCGGGTCGGTCGCGACCCGCTGCCCGGCGCGATCTATCCGCGCTACGAAGCGCCGTCGGGCTATTCGCCGGGCATGCTTCGCTACATCCTGAAATACGGCTACGACAAGACGGCCACGGCTGCCGCGCTGGTCCATCTGGCCGTGAACAATCACCTGAAGCTCGACAAGCCGGGCAAACACTATGTGGTCACGAAGGGCGAAGGACGGCCGGAATCGGAGACCGAACGCAAACTGTTCGACGCGCTGTTCGCCGGCGGCAGCTCGCTGACCTTCAAGCAATCCGAACACGCCCGCGTGGGCAAGGCGGTCAAGGCACACGAGAAAGCGTTGCGCGGCCGCCTGGATCGCGATTATTTCGATCGCAATCGTCGATGGTGGGTGCCGGGTCTGATCGTCAGCGGCGTGACGGTGATTGCCATGGTTGCAATGACGCCTACCGATGCGCCGGGGCTTGGTATTTTCCTGGCGTTCTTCGCGACGGTGTGGAACGGAATCGTCGGGCTGTTTGTCTTCGGCCTTCTCAAGGGCTGGAAACAGGCCAGGGGCCTGGCCGTCGTGCCGCTACTGCTGGCCGGCGCGTTCATGATCCCGTTCGCGGTAGTCGGCATCAGCGTGCTGGGCATGTTGGCCTGGCAGATCGGACCGCTGCCGACGCTGATACTGGTTGCCCATGTCGCGATCACGGCAACGTTCTATCAACTGATGAAGGCCCCCACCCAACGCGGTCGCGATCTGCTCGATGCGATACAGGGCCTGCAGCTGTACCTCAACATCGCCGAGCGCGAAGACCTCGAGCGACGCCACGGCGGCAAGCACCCGGTCACGATCGAGGAGTTCGAGCGGCTGCTGCCCTATGCCATTGCGCTGGAAAGCGCCGAGACCTGGGGGGCGCGATTCGAGGACGCGATCCGTCAGGCCGAGATCGACGGCACGATCCAGACGCGCAGCTGGTACTCGCCGTCGATGGCTTCGGGCGGCGCACTCAGCGGCGCGGCAATCTCGAAGTCGCTGGCCGGCGGCCTGTCGAGGGGCATTTCAGGTTCGGCGTCGCCGCCGGGTTCCTCGTCGGGCGGCGGTGGCGGCGGATCGTCCGGGGGCGGCGGAGGCGGCGGCGGGGGCGGTGGCTGGTAGTTTTATCGCTGCATGGCGCGCGGCTTGCCGCGCAACGCGAGCCAAGCCGCGCCGAGTGCGCCGATACCCGTCAACACCAGGTAAGCAACCGCGCCGGACCAACGTCCGTTTTCCAGCAGCTGCAGGGTCTCGATGCCGAACATCGAGAACGTCGTCAGCCCGCCGAAGAAGCCGGTCATCACGGCAGTCCGACGCTGCAGCGAGACCTCGAAACGCCCGCCGGGACCAGCGAGGCGCCAGTAAGCGGCAATCAGCAATGATCCAAGCACGTTGACGATCAGCGTCGGCCAGGGCCAATCGCAACCCGTCCAGCCGTTGCCGGCACTGTGCAGCCAGACGATCGAGACACCATGGCGCAGGCAGCCGCCCAGTGCGGCGGCCAGCGCGATCGCGGCATATAAAGCGGCCCTATTCATTCCACATCCCGCCGCCGCGAAAAACGCGGTGCAACGAAAACTTCAGCCTAGGAGCCTGTCGGACTTGACCGATCGTTGCGAGGGAAAGTCCGGTTGGAGTCAGATTTTTCGATCTTTTGAGGCGAATAGTGGGCCTATTCAACGAAAAATAGCGGGAAATCTGGCCCAATCCGGCTTTTCCGCAGTAGATCAGTGTCAAGTCCGACAGGCTCCTAGGGTTCAAAACCATCTCAGCGGGCACCGAGGAGCGTCGCGACCCACCACGCGGCCGTAGCCCCCAGTCCGGCCGCGGCGATGCAGCCGAACATGGAAGCGGCGACATAGGCCAGCGCACCGGCGGCATGACCGCGCCGGAACAGCAGCACCGTCTCCAGGCTGAACGACGACACCGTGGTGTAGCCGCCCAGCATGCCTGCACCGAGAAACGCGACCCAGGCCGGCGATGCAGCGGCATCGATCGAAACCAGCAATGCCCCGGCGAGCAGGCATCCGGTCAGGTTCACCACCAGCGTGCTCCAGGGGAAGGTGTCGCCCGCGCGCTCGACGATCTGGCGCGAGATCTCGAAGCGCAACACCGCGCCGATCGCGCAGCCGACCCCGACGGCAGCCAGCGTGGCGATGCCAAAGGCGGAATTCACTGGCGCGGTACGATCTCGAAATTCAGCGCGCTCAGCCCGTCGATCTCGACCTTCACCAGATCGCCCACGGCAAGTCCGGCAACCCCCGCCGGAGTGCCGGTAAACACCCCGTCGCCGGGATGCAGCGTGACTTCACGCGACAACCGGGACAGCAGTTCGGCCACCGGCCAGATCATGTCGCCCAATACCGCCTGCTGACGCCGCTCGCCGCTGACCTGGAGCCGGATTTTCCTGTCGTCGTCGGGCTGCCATTCATCGGCCGGCACGATCAGCCCGACCGGGCCGGACTGGTCGAAGCCCTTGCTCAGCGCCCAGGGCATGCCGGCGGCCTTGGCACGCCCCTGCACGTCGCGCCGGGTCAGATCGCAGCCGGCGGCATAACCAAACACGCAGTCGGCGGCCTGTTGCGGCGACAGGTCGCGCCCGCCGGCGCCCAGGAACACGACCAGCTCGGCCTCGTGATGCAAGTCTTCGGTGGCCGGCGGCCACTCGATGGTATCGGCCTGCACGATTGCGGCGGCCGGCTTGGAAAAGAACACCGGTTCGCTCTTGTCCGGGTCCGAGCCCATCTCGCGCGCGTGCTCGGCGTAGTTTCGGCCCACGCACCAGGCATGTCGAACGTGGAAATCCCGCCCGTCGACAAGCTTCAGCGGGGCGGGTTGCCAGTCGGGAAGAATCGCCATGGGATCAGGCCAGGCGGCGGATGCCGACCGCGTGGCGCAGTTCATGAATGAACGGCGTCGCGATTGCACGGGCCCGCTCGGCGCCCTGCTCCAGTTCTCGCTCGATCTTCGCCGGATCGTTGATCAGCGCCTCATAACGCTCGCGCGGCGCTTCGAGTTCCGAGTTCACCAGCTCGAACAGCTGCTGCTTCACCTCGCCCCACGAAATTCCCTGGGCAAACGCCTTGCGCATCTCGGCGCGCCGGGCCTTGCCGGCGAAGGCGGCGTAGACCGAATAAACGCTGGCTTCGTCCGGGTCCTTGGGCTCGCCCGGCGCCTGCGAGTTGGTCTTGATCTTCATGATCGCCTTGCGCAGCTTCTTCTCGGGCAGCCATAGCGGAATGGTGTTGTCGTAACTTTTCGACATCTTGCGCCCGTCGGTACCCGGCAGCGTGGCGACGAACTCGTCGGTAGCCGCCTCGGGCAGCACGAAACGCTCGCCGTAGCGGTGGTTGAAACGCCCCGCGATATCGCGCGCCATCTCCAGGTGCTGGATCTGGTCCTTGCCCACCGGTACCGAATGCGCGTTGAACATCAGGATGTCGGCCGCCATCAGGATCGGGTAGCAGAACAGCCCCATGTTGATGCCCAGGTCCGGGTCCTCGCCGGCCGTTTCATTTTCCGCCACCTGCGCCTTGTAGGCATGCGAGCGGTTCATCAGCCCCTTGGCCGTCGCGCAGGTCAAAAGCCAGGTCAGCTCCGGAATCTCGGAGATATCGGACTGGCGGTAGAACACCGAGCGCGAGGTATCCAGCCCCAGCGCCAGCCAGGTCGCTGCGATCTCCAGCGTCGAGCGCTGAATGCGCTCGGGCTCGAAGCACTTGACCAGCGCGTGATAGTCGGCCAGGAAATAGAACGAATCGAACGATTCGTCGCGACTGGCTTCGATCGCCGGCTTG
>Ga0209936_1000960_pt1 | contig 16132 bp, 10 predicted proteins | sample SalPonR1_A_D1_MG_FD_185694 | JGI IMG/M metagenome (GOLD analysis project Ga0209936, IMG submission 185694) | Salt pond soil microbial communities from South San Francisco under conditions of wetland restoration - Salt Pond MetaG R1_A_D1_MG... ... | reverse complement strand
CCCTGCCCGTTATTGTTGTTGGTACTATCATTTTAGGTTTCGGGGGATGGATACTTGCAATATCAGTAATCGTATTTTTTATTACCGGGAGTCTGCTTAGCCGGCTCAACCGCGATTTTGAAATGCCAGACAACGTTTCAGTTATACCTGAAAGGCGACGCGATGGCCTTCAAATATGGGCGAATGGATTTTGGGCGGCATTGTTTTGTGTGCTCTGGTTCCTGATACCTGTTGAACAATTTCTGGGCGCGGCTTTTGGAGTTATTGCTACTGCAACTGCCGATACATGGGCAACAGAAACCGGAATTCGAAAACCTGGTAAAACAATCAGCCTTAAAAACTTTAAATCCGTTAAGCCCGGTACAGATGGAGGTGTGAGCCTTAAAGGGTCTCTATTCGCAATTTTGGGTTCACTAATGATAGGTTTCTTTGCCTCACAGGGGCTTGGATCTGACCCCTTTAGCACATTCGCCGTCGTAACAATTTCCGGTTTTCTGGGATGCCTGATTGATTCTTATATTGGTGCGACCTATCAGGGAAACCAAAATCCAGAAAACCCGGTCTCTCTGTGGCTGTCACTGGATAAAGATAAACAGAACAATCTAGTGAATTGGGTATCAACAGGTAGCGGTGGCCTGATCGCACTTGTCCTTCTTTTAATCATCTAACGGCTTACTTATGAAGTGGTATCAAAAACTGCATTGGAAAATTATTATTGGTCTTATTCTTGGCCTGGTATGGGGGCTGCTATCGAGCCTGCTTAACTGGAATGAGTTTACTGTTGATTACATTGGTCCATTCGGGACAATTTTTGTAAATCTCCTGAAACTGATTGCAGTGCCTCTGGTTCTTGCATCACTTGTAGTAGGGGTATCAAGTCTCAATGACATGACCAAGCTATCAAGGATGGGAGGAAAGACAATTGGTATCTATCTGATAACCACCATTCTGGCAATTACAATTGGCCTAACAATTGTGAATGTAATGCAGCCGGGGAAAACACTACCGGAAGAAACCCGGACATCGCTAATGGAAAGCTATAGCGAAAACCTTGAGGGGCGAGACGAAGCAGCTCAAGAACTTAGGGAGCAAAGCCCTCTGCAGTTTTTTGTAGATATCGTTCCGGTAAACGTCATCGATGCCACATCGGATAACTCGAACATGCTTCAGGTAGTATTTATCGCGATCATTTTGGGCATTGGTATCATAAATATTCCGGTTCAAAAGGGACAAGTACTCATCAACTTTTTTGATTCGCTTAATGATGTCATTATTAAGATTGTGGATCTCATTATGAAGACGGCTCCTTATGGGGTTTTTGCCCTGATGGCAACCGTAATTGTTGATCTAGCCGGGGACGACTTGACCCAGGCACTGGTGCTCCTGAGAGCACTTGGCTGGTATTGTCTTGCGGTTCTTTTTGGACTGATTCTGCATGTGTTTATTGTTTATTTCAGCTTATTTAAAGTATTCAGCAAGATGAAGCTCAGCAGTTTTCTTAAGGCTATCCGTCCGGCTATTCTGCTTGGGTTTAGTACAAGCTCGAGTGCAGCCACTCTCCCGGTAACGATGGAGAGGGTAGAAAAAAACCTGGGGGTTGATGAGGAGGTAGCAAGTTTTGTTCTTCCTGTTGGTGCCACAATAAACATGGATGGCACAAGTTTATACCAGGCTGTAGCAGCCGTATTTATCGCACAGGCGCTGGGGCTGGATCTTACAATTCTCCAGCAGCTAACTATTGTGATTACGGCTACTCTCGCTTCTATCGGGGCCGCTGGCGTTCCGGGAGCGGGGATCATCATGCTGGTTATTGTGCTCCAGGCTGTACAAGTACCTGTTGAAGGAATTGGATTGATTCTGGGCGTTGACAGGATTCTTGATATGTGCAGAACTGCTGTGAACATAACCGGTGATGCAGCTGTATCAGTCGCTGTAGCAAGCTCGGAAGGGATGCTGGGTGAAATCCATTACGATGATGAATAAAACAAAGAAGACATTATCACAGCAAATTTTTTTAGCATGAAGTCGTTCATTAGAGCTCTTATACTGGTCCTTCTAACGGTTATACCATTAAGCAATGCAATGGCTATGAGTGATAATGAAAATTCGGAATTGACGGAGAAAAGAACGTTTGAAGAAAAACTGGAATTTGCGATAGAACAGTTTTACCAGACTCGCTGGTTTTATGCTCAGACACTTTTTAATGAGCTTAAGAAAGAGAAACCGAAAGACCCAAGGCCGCACTTTTTTGAGTCTATGATGCCTTTTTGGGAATATTTTTTCATCCACCAGAAGTCTGAACTAGCTAATGAATTTCTCGCACAATCAGAAAGCGCCGTTAAATTAAGCGAGCAGCAGCTGGATAAGAACCCAAGCGACACGACTATGGTCTTTTTGCTGAGCGGTCTTCATGGTTATCGCAGTTTGGTGGCGGCAAGCGAAAAAAATTATCGGGTAGCCATGCAAAGCGGAGTTACGGGATTTAGCTACACAAGGCAACTTTTATCTATTGATTCCAACAGACCTGACGCTCAAATTGGACGCGGAATGTTTTATTACATGGTTGGAAGTATCCCCAGTGAGGTCAGGTGGCTGACAAATATCGCGGGTATTCGCGGGGACACTGAAATGGGTTTTCGTGAATTGGAAAAGGCTGCTGAAAGTGATAACACTGTACGATATGATGCAATGATGATGCTAATGTATCTGCACGAAAAGGAGGGAGAGAAGAAGAAAGCTGTTGAATATGCGGAAAGATTAACCCACCGGTTTTCTGAAAATGTAATATTCCTATATAAAACAGCTGAACTCCACAGGCAACTCGGAAATACGGAACTTGCTGTAGAAAATTACAAGCGGGTAATTGAGGAAAACAATGAGAACCTGCAGGAGATCACCCGGATGAGCAAGAGCAGAGTTGATGAACTTTATGCACTGGGTTTGATTGACCAATAATTTTTACTAAACTAATCTTGTACACTCATACTTAACGAATGTACGTGAGTCCTGTTTGATACGAACTCAATCATGTGTATGGGCAAAGCGTTACGTATACAGTCTTTAAAATTACTTGTTCTCTTTCTTGTCCTGAGCTGCGCACATACGTTCAATAGCTTCGGACAAGTCCCACTTGTTGATCTCAGGTCGTTTGAGATTTCATTCGCACCAGAAGAGTCAAGCAGAGAAAGAAGTAGTGTCCACCTGTCTGTGCAGGAGGCAAGACGTATGTCTGGCCTGGAGGTAAACAATGAAGAAGGCCCGCTGGCTGAGTTTACTGAGGATAAAAGCCAACAGACCGGTTTTTTCTATATAACGACGCAAGGGGGCACATCAATCGGCAGATACTATCATCAGAATGATGATAATATTTTGTCACAGCTGCCCATTAGAAACGGAACACCATCTAATATATCAGGCATATCACTGGCATTTGATTTTGTATTCTTGCCCGCTGCTGACAATTCAGACGTCACCTTTCAGCTTTCATACAGGGTAAACAATGGTAATTGGAAATCTCCTGAAGGCGGATTTTTTACTTCGGAGATGCTTCAGCAAGAAAAACAGGGCTGGAGCACTTTTTCCATGCAAATCTTTCTGGATCAGCTTTACATTCTTCCCAATGACCAGCTTGAGATCAGATGGACAGCTCTTGATGACGACGCATCAGACTTCCTCCCAATTGCCCTGCAAAAAGTTGAACTTTTTGCGGACGAAGCAGCTCCAAGAAAACTTCATCCGGGGTCTTTGATCATTTCAGAAATCATGACCTCTTTTGATACAGGATCAGGCTTTTTGGAATATGTAGAGGTCTTTAACAGTACAGAAGAGCCTCTAAATTTAAAAGGGCTTGTTCTACAATCCGGTAGAAATCGTGTGGTTGTTCAGCAGAATTTGATTGCCCCTCCTTATGAAGCCGTTGTACTCGCTGGTTACAGCCGGGGAAATGATTTATTCAAATCTATAGCGGATTATCATTACCCGGAAGGACTGTTAAATGAAACATCAGAACGGCTGCGGCTCGTATTAGATGGGGTGGATGTTGCGCGTGCTCTTTACGAAAGTCAGAACAAGGGCACATCAATTCAGATCAATCACCTGGAAAATGCATTCGATGGGTATTCCGGTCTTAGTAATTTTATTCCTGCCACAGATCAGTATAAATCTGTATTCACCGGAACTCCCGGGCGTGTAGAATATGAGCGCAGATTATACAGTAAAACAATTAGCTCAAATGGCTGGTATCTCCTCACACCTCCCGGATCTATCTCAGAGGCAACAAATAGGGAAGTGATCAGAGAAATGAAACCCATAATGTTATCAAACCAAACCAATGCTGAATCTGGCTTGAACTCACCATATATCTATCATCAATCTGAAGGAGCTGAGCCTGTAAGATTCTATGCATCAGGCAGTAATGCTTTGGATACCGGTTCTGAAACGTCCGGGAGCATTAATGCAGAGGAATCGGATTTAAATAGTCTGACAAATCTTCTGATACGGCGTCAGTCATCTATTACTGAGATGACTAATCCGGAAGGACATCAGGCATATCCGGCACTTCTGACCTGGAATGCATCAAGTCAGGCATTTGAATTTGTTTGGCAGGAAAATGACAGGATTGAGCCATGGAATAGTTATTTGGTTTCAACGGATGTTTCAGCAGATCAGATGGAAGAAAATGATCAGTCAAAAATTGACCCCGAGTTAAATAGCCTGTCACGACTTATAAACATCTCCCTTAAATCTGATGCTGAAACTGATTCAGAAACCGTTTTGTATGACCAATCAATGATTGGATTCTGGGAGCCGGTATCGCTAAACCGTGCCGCTTCAGATTTTAATTTACCGAAGTTTTGGACTCCAATTTCAGAAGAGTCGGGCCAGACAAGGCAACCGTTAATCTATCTCAAGTCGGCGAATGGCGGGGCCCCGGCGAGCTATTTAAATTTCCCGCACTCGCCAGAAGAAAATATCAGGATTCCGGTTGGGCTGAAATTCCCTGCTTCAATTGATCGGGCAACATTCAGTTGGGATTTCATCGAAACGCTACCCGAACAGTGGGAGATAGAATTTGTTGATACTGAGTTTGGTAAGAGTATCAATATGAGACATGAACAAAACTATAGTTTCACTGAGCGATCAGATATTGTAAGTGAGGGTATACGTGACCCGGAACATTCTTTCCATCTGATAAAACCTGATGAATACAGTCGGTTTTATATTAACATTTCTCCATCGGGCGATTTAGGTGCCGGCGAAGAGGAGACTGAAACTCCTGACTCGATTGAGCTTAAACAAAATTACCCAAACCCATTTAATCCGATGACAACCATTGGATTTTATCTTCCGGTAGATACGGATGTAAGAATTGGCGTCTATAACGTGGTTGGGCAGCAAGTTGGCATGTTAGTAGACGACCGGCTCAATGCAGGCAATCATACGGTTACCTGGAATGCACTTGATATGCCGAGTGGTGTATACATCGTACAACTTGAAGCAATGAATACTGTTCAGACAAGAAAAATTACGCTTGTTAAGTGAAAGGTATCTCAAAACTTGAGCTTGATATCAACAAATGGAGAGTATTGTTCAACAAACTTGTTATAATCAATTGAGCGCAGCCTGAATCATGAAATTTTTTAATCAGAAAGAAACACCCTTTCAGAACTGTAAATTTCCTGATAAGTTACCTGCTACGTTCTTTGCTACCAGAATTCACCAATATCAGGATTGGCGACGGTTTGGAAAAAACTATTTACTCATAAATTCAATCAAATAAATTACATCAACATACATGCAGTATAAGACAATTCAAGGCATTGACGTGCCCGAAATAGGACTTGGCACTTACAAACTCTACGGTAAAGAGTGCAAAAATACGGTGATGAAGGCTTTCGATTTGGGTTACAGGCTGGTAGATACAGCTCAAATGTATAAAAATGAAGCAGAGATCGGAGACGCAATCAGAACGTCGCATGTAGACCGCGAAGATATTTTTATTACAACTAAAGTGTGGCATACAAATCTCGAGCATGACGATGTGCTTCAAACAGTTGAGGATAGCCTTGAACAGCTACAAACATCTTACGTCGATCTTCTGCTGATTCACTGGCCAAATAAGCAATACTCTCTGGAAAAAACGATGGAAGCGATGTTAGTTCTTCGCGATCAGGGAAAAGCCGTAAATATCGGCGTTTGTAATTTCCCGATAGGTCTCACAAAAGAAATTACAGAAGAGCTGAGAATTCCGATTTTCTGTAATCAGGTAGAATTTCATCCGTTTCTGGAGCAGTTTGATTTGCTGGACTACTCCTACGATCAGGAATTCCTGATTACTGCCTACAGCCCTCTTGCTCAAGGCAAAGTTTTTGAAAATGACCTGCTGAAAGAAATCGGTGAGAGCCATGGTAAAACAGCTGGACAGGTGTCACTCAGATGGCTGATCGAACAAGAGAATGTGGTGGCTATTCCGAAAGCGAGCAGTGAGAAACACCTGCGAGAAAATATTGATATTTTTGATTTTGAACTAACAGATGAGGAGTTTCAAAGCATTGATGACCTGGAAAAGAATATGCGTCTCGTAAATCCATCATTTGCGCCTGATTGGTCAAAGTGAACCCATACCATATGAACGATTACGGGTATAACTCAATTGTTAAAATAACCGGCAATATTTGTTGGTTTGATCTCATGATAGATTTATTCTGTTCAGATCAATCAAAATGTAATTCATAATTTTTATCTGATAAAATGCTAAAAACTTCAGATTACTTTATTCTCATAGCTGCTCTTCTTTCAATGTTTTTCTCAATTTACCTATGGTTCAGCGGCTCGCAAGATGCAGGAGTTTTTGTAGGTTTATGGGTGCCTTCCATTCTGGGATTTGGTGCATACTTTAAAATCCTTAAGTACAGGAGCAATCCATGAGTCTTCAGTTTATTTTTTCATCCGGGATCATCATAGTCATCTTATTTCTGATTGGACTGATTTTCACCTTCAGAGAGTTTCGGGAGATGGAAAATCATCCTGAAGACTATCGACGTCGAAATGACGACGCCTTTGTTGACAGAGAAGAGAACAAGCCTTAATCATTTTTCCAGCGGGTTATTCCTTCAGCGAGCTTCGTACCTGAATCTGCATCCTCGATGGTATGTAGAAACTCGCTGTCTGCAATCCGCTTTACCTTTACAGCTATAGTTTGCCCTAAATTGCATTCTCTGTGATACTGTATTTTTATCTCGATGCAGGCTGATTCAGCCGGAAAATCATCCATCATATATCCGGTCATCCACTCGATATACGCGACATTGTTTACATGCTTGTTCATATCCAGGTGATGCCTGCCTACCATTATTATTGTACAAGTGTCCGGCTCATCCATTACAGGAAAAGTTGATTTATCGGCAGGCAGCTGATGTTCCGACACTTTCAAACCCATCTCCAGTATTTCATTTGGAATGCGTGAGGGTCGCCTGTTTTGCACATTCAATACCATCCATTGACTTATGGCCCTGCCAAGTACATTGCCGCCCCTGTCAGTGAGCTGGTAGTCCCTGAAGGCGCGTATTCCGTCACCGGATGAGGGCCACGTATTTACGGTTACCTGTTGCCATCGTCCGGGAAACTTATCCATTTTAATGTGCATACGATAGAGTACCCAGGTAAGCCCATTTTCATGAAGATCTTCGATGTCAAAGTTCAGGTCTCTCGCGTTTTTACCTGCTGCCTCCTGGAAATAATTGGCGATCACAGAAAGCGTGGCTTCTCCGGCCGGACTGAGTTCGTAAGATCTTACATTAAAAGCCTCTTTATGTTTGATGGTATTCATAAGGTGGTCTGTGTTTAATGGGATTCAACTTGAACGTCAAATATAATTATTTGTAAGCCGGAAACCGGGTATTTCCCCAAAGTCACAGGAATCTTTTAATCAGATACAGATATTACCTTGGTTGCTTTGTGGTGTTTAAGTCAATCAGATGATAGGTTTCAATAATGACCAGGAAACAACACGTTCACAGCTGCGAAGAGAGCTATTTGGGCTGCCGGTTCGAGCTGCTATAGAATGCCTCGAAAACAAATCTTGACGAAAAAACTATTTAAGTTGATTTCTGAATCCAAACACCTTACCATTAATTCGCGTTAGGTTCCGTTGGCGGTAATAAGTTCTATTCCTCTCAACGGATGAAAAGGGAATCCGGTGAAAATCCGGGACTATCCCCGTAGCTGTAAGCTCCAGAACGCCCAGCAAAAAATTGCCACTGCTCGTCATGGATACATGATGATTGGGAAGGCTGCTGAGGTGGAGTAAGTCAGAAGACCTGCCTGATTGCACATTACATTATTCAGGCTTTCGGTGGAAAGGCCGGGAATGACCCGCTTTCACATTTGAGAGTTAACTCTTTTGCGCGGTTCACCCCATCTTTTTTCATAGTCGAAAGCTCATCGGTTTAATCTTTATCTTAACAGGACCATGAGCAACGTATATCTTATAAGACACACTATTTGTGCAGTATCAACTGCCATAATTTTAATTTTCTCATCAAACGCTCAATCGCAATCGCAATCGCAATCTCAGACTCAGCCTCAAAATTTAATTAATGAAACAGCAGCTGATTCACTCGAATTAAGCACAGTAGTTGTAACAGCTTCAAAAATTCCTCAGTCACGGCGGGAAACCACGAAACCCGTACAAATCATAGAGCGAGCTGAGATTGAGCAAAATGCTGGCAGAAACCTGTCACAAATTCTGAATCAGCAGAGTGGAATTAGAGTCAATGACGCTTTCGGAGCCCCTTCAAACGGCCGCATTTTATATATGCAGGGAGCGGCTGCTACAAATACGCTGATTCTGATTGATGGATTGGCAATTAATGACCCTTCCGGCACAGGCGGACTCTTCGATCTCAGGCTGTTATCTACTGAAAACATCGAGCGTATCGAAATCATAAAGGGAAGTCAGTCTACACTTTATGGTACGGATGCAATCGCCGGTGTGATTAATATCATTACGCGAAAAGGCGAAAGAGGCGCACTTAATGGCAGTGGCAAATTATCATATGGTTCCTTTGATACATTTAACGCCGGCGTTGGACTTAACGGTACGCTTACTGATGGTGTTCAATACAATATGAACTACGGCAGGGAATCGAGTGAAGGATTCAGTGCAGCTGAAAATCAGGGTGATACAGGCTCGTTTGGAAATGATGGGTTTGAGATGGATTCATTTTTCGGCCGACTTGACATAACTCCGGTATCAAACCTGACTATAAGTCCAACTTTACGCTATTCAAATTATAGAGGCGATTACGATGGAGGGGCTTTTATAGATGCCAATAATGAGTTTAGCCTTGATATGTTAAACCCGGGCCTTCAAGTTGAGTATAGCGCTGACAGACTCCGAATAAATGGAGATTACTCATTTACGGCAACAAACCGCACATTTATAAACTCATTCGGAGAGAATGAGTTTGAAGGGCGTTTCCACAATGCAGACTTTTATGGTAACTACAAAATTTCCAATCATCTGCAGTTTCTGACAGGACTTAACTATCAGGATTTTATTATACCATCAAGCGAGGAGATGGTAAGCGATGGCCAGGGGAATACACAGATTGTTACGATTCCTCAAAAGGATTCAAATATTTACAGTCCTTACGTTACACTTTACCTCGAAGACTGGAAAGGTTTGAGTACAGAACTGGGTTACCGCCTGAACAGCCACTCCGAATACGGGAGCAATTCAACGTACAGCTTTGCACCATCATACAGTCTGACGAATCAGGTTAAACTGTTTGCTTCAGTAACAACTGGCTTTAAAGCGCCTACACTGGATGAATTGTTTGGGCCGTTTGGTGCCAATCCGGACCTTCAGCCGCAGAAAAGTTTGTATACCAGTATCGGTGCCGAAACGTATATTCTGGATCAGTCACTAAAGTTTAGTGGCCAGTACTTTATACGTGAAATTGAGGATCTGATTATTTTCTCACCCATAGGTTTCATTAACAGAGATCGTCAAAATGACCAGGGAATAGAGTTATCGGCCGACTGGATTGTAAACAGCAAATTTACGCTGGGCGCCTGGTATAATTATTTGGATGGTGAACTTACCACTTTAGAAGATGGGGGTGAGGTCACTTCAGACAACCTTATACGCCGGCCCACCCATAGTATCGGTTTTCGTACTGCCGTTCTGCCTGTAAAAAGTTTGTCAGTGCGTCTGAATGGTGAATATAACGGAGAAAGAAACGACTTGTATTTTAATCCTGCCAATGGCTTTGCTGCTGAAGACGTAAAACTTGACCCGTATCTATTAGTGAATATGTATGCGGATTACAGCCTGTTTAATGAACGGATGAGTTTATTCATAGATATCAAAAATTTGTTCGACAGTGATTTTACTGAGGTTTATGGCTACAATACCATAGGAACCACAATCCAGGCTGGAGTTACTGTAGATTTCTGAATTAAAGAAGTCAAAAAGCACGTGATTCTAATTCTTTTCCTGCTGCTTTTCTTGCTTTAAAACGAAGTTTAAAGTTATAGAAATCGATGAATTATATATACATATCATGGCAAATATTTATGACTTTAAAATGATCATAAATTAGGAATGTGATAATCGTTGATCAGTTCTCCTTTGTTAACAATTTTGAGCCTGTCAAGACGTATTTATTTGCCATAGAGACTAAATGTGGATAACTTTGAAATAATGTGGATAACTTCAAAAAGGCCATTTATGCTCTCCAGGCAGTTATTAACTAATATGAGAATGTGGATAACCTCTCCGGAATAGAATCAGGGGATTGTCAAAGTGAGCACTTTTTGTCTATTTGTCCTTTGAGGGTGCCTAAGCTGTGATTTAGGAAAAATTCATTTTTTTGATTGTGGATAACCTTCGAAATTTGTGGAAAAGTAATTGAGAAAAAATTTGATGCTAGTCACAATCGCGAATATCTTAACAAGCCCAACAAGAAGGAACTCGTCATCTTCTGGCGATCTTGAAATTTATGCAGTGCGACCCGTAAGAATATTAAGACTTAAACGATCCTATATCTATGAAATTTAGCCGATACCACACCAAAAAAGACTGGGACACCCCATTTGACGCGATTGACTTCGAAATGAGAAAATCAGAGATCAAGAATCCTGACGGATCACTCATTTTTCAAATGGACAATGTGACGGTGCCCGATAGTTGGTCGCAGGTAGCTACGGATATTATCGCGCAAAAATATTTCAGGAAGGCAGGTGTGCCCGCCAAACTCAAGAAGGTTAAAGAGGACAGCGTGCCCGAATGGCTGCAGCGATCTGAAGCAGATAAGGCTGCACTTAAAAATCTTGATGAAGAGGAGCGATATTCACACGAGGTGGATAGCCGTCAGGTGTTTTCACGCCTGGCAGGGTGCTGGACGTATTGGGGATGGAAGCATGACTATTTTGATTCTGAAGAAGATGCAAAGGTTTTTTATGATGAGCTATGTTATATGCTCGCTACTCAGATGGCAGCTCCCAATAGCCCGCAGTGGTTCAATACGGGCCTGCACTGGGCGTATGGGATTAATGGTCCGGCCCAGGGCCATTACTATGTGGATGGAGAGACCGGAAAGCTGAAGAAATCTAAAGATGCTTACTCGCATCCTCAGCCACACGCCTGTTTTATTCAAAGCATTAAGGACGATTTGGTAAATGAAGGCGGCATCATGGATCTATGGGTTCGTGAGGCAAGACTTTTTAAATACGGCTCAGGAACAGGGTCAAACTTCTCCGATATTCGGGGCGCGGGAGAAAAACTGAGTGGCGGCGGCAAATCGTCCGGACTCATGAGTTTTCTCAAGATTGGCGACCGTGCTGCGGGTGCCATCAAATCCGGTGGTACCACACGCCGTGCTGCCAAGATGGTGACGCTCGACCTGGATCACCCAGACATAGAAGAGTATATCAACTGGAAGGTCCGCGAAGAGCAGAAAGTAGCAGCGATTGTTTCCGGCTCAAAAGTAACCGAGAAGCATCTCAAAAAGATCATCAAACTCTGTAACACTCCTGTAGAAGTGGATGGACGGAAAATGAATGGGGCTATGAGCCGTGATCCGCTCAAAAACAAAGAGCTGGGAATCGCAATCAAAAAAGCTAAAAGAAACCAGGTGCCGCTGAACTATATTGAACGCGTCATCCAGCTGGCAGCGCAAGGCTTCACCGACATCGAATTTGATACTTACGACACCGACTGGAATTCCGAGGCCTACCTGACGGTAAGCGGTCAGAATTCAAACAACTCTGTTCGTGTGCCCAACAGTTTCATGAAGGCAGTAAAAGAAGACAAAGAGTGGAATCTCTATGGACGGATAGAGAAACGAAATGCGCAGGAAGAAGGACGCGATCCGAAGCCAATGAAAACACTTCGGGCTAAAGATCTCTGGGAAGACATCGGCTATGCCGCATGGAGCTGTGCTGATCCCGGAACTCAGTATCACGATACGATTAACGAATGGCATACATGTCCTGAAGACGGGCCAATCAAGGCAAGTAATCCCTGCTCGGAGTACATGTTCCTCGATAACACCGCCTGCAACCTGGCATCGCTCAACCTGATGAAATATTTCAAGGATGAGGACTGCACGAAGTTTGATGTGAAGTCTATCAATCACGCTTCGCGTCTATGGACCGTTGTGCTGGAAATTTCAGTGCTGATGGCGCAGTTCCCTTCAAAAGAAATTGCTGAGCTGTCTTATAAATTCAGAACACTGGGTCTGGGATATGCCAACCTAGGTGCTGCACTGATGGTGCAGGGTGCTCCATACGATAGTGATAAGGGAAGTGCCATTGCCGGATCTATTACAGCGATGATGCACATGAAGTCGTATGCTACGAGTGCTGAGATGGCGAAAGAGCTCGGCACATTCGAGAGATATGATGCCAATAAAGAGCATATGTTACGAGTGCTGAGAAATCACCGGCGCGCCGCCTTTAATGTCCCTGAAAAAGAGTACGAAGGGCTCACCATAACGCCGACAGCAATAGACCCGGACGTGTGCCCTGCATATCTGCTGAAAGCAGCACGGGAGAACTCAAATGAAGCAGTGGAGCTGGGCAAAAAGCACGGCTACCGAAATGCTCAGGTCACCGTGATTGCACCCACCGGAACCATCGGTTTGGTAATGGATTGCGACACAACCGGGATTGAGCCGGATTTTGCCCTGGTGAAGTTTAAGAAATTGGCGGGCGGCGGTTACTTCAAGATTATTAACCAAAGCGTGCCCCTGGCACTTAAGAATCTCGGCTATGAAAAGCGTGAGATCAAAGAGATTATCGATTTTGCCAAAGGTCACGGAACACTGGAAGGCTGCCCGCACATCAATCCCGACAGCCTGAAAGAGATGGGCTTTACCAATGATAAGATTGAGGCGGTTAATAAAGCACTGCCAAGCAGTTTTGATATCAAATTTGCATTCAATCAATGGACACTCGGCGAAGATTTCTGCAAGGATGTACTCGAGATTACAGAACAGCAGCTGAACGATATGAACTTCGACATGCTGCGTCACCTTGGATTCAGCCGTGAGCAGATCCAGGAAGCCAATGACTATGTATGTGGTACGATGACCGTGGAAGGCGCACCTTACCTGAAGGATGAAGACTTTGCGGTATTCGACTGTGCTAACAAGTGTGGACGAACCGGAACACGTTACATCTCTGCTTCCGGACACATCAACATGATGGCTGCAGCCCAGCCGTTTATCTCCGGCGCTATCTCCAAAACGATTAACCTGCCCAACGAGGCAACCATCGAGGAGATGAAAGACGCCTATATGGAGTCATGGGAGAAGATGCTGAAAGCCAACGCGCTTTATCGTGACGGCTCGAAACTGAGTCAGCCGCTGAACTCAATGAGCGACGTGCTTGAGGAGCTGGAAGATGAGGATGAAGATACCGAAGCTGCACAAAATACCGTGGTAAAAGCCGCTGAAAAGATTATTCACAAGTACGTGGCCAATCGTCAGCGACTGCCTTACCGGCGATCGGGCTATACTCAGAAGGTGAAAATTGGCGGGCAAAGCGTTTACCTGCGAACCGGGGAATATGACAACGGGCAGATCGGCGAAATCTTTGTTGATATGCACCGTGAGGGAGCGGCATTCCGAAGCCTGATGAACTGCTTTGCGATTGCCATTTCACTTGGCCTGCAGCACGGCGTACCGCTTGAAGAGTTTGTGGATGCTTTTGTATTCACCAAGTTTGAGCCAAGCGGCATGGTGAACGGGAGTCCGCACGTGAAAATGAGCACATCTGTGATTGATTACATTTTCCGTGAGCTTGCAGTTACCTATCTGGGCCGTGAAGACCTGGCGCACGTACCGTCAGATGAGATTATGAAACGTACACTGCGTCCGTCTGAGGATGACGATATGGTGGGCGGTTCTGGTTCAACATCGGCGAGTACAACGGCTGCACCTGAACAGCAGACGGCACCGGTTGAGCCTGTCGCATCGGCAACTGGCACCGGCGGAAAAAAAATGATGGCCGGTGAAGAAAAGCCTCAAAGTGATTATGACCGGGCCAAGCAGCTCGGCTACACCGGCGACTCCTGCCCCGAGTGCGGAAGCATGACAATGATCCGTAACGGTACATGCCAGAAGTGCATTACCTGTGGATCTACGACGGGATGCTCGTAGGGCAAGGTACAAGGTACAGGGCACAGGATCCTCATCCGCTGACTTCCAGTCATCGGATGAGTGTTTGAGGCCTCGAATGAATGTGAAAAAATCTCCCCTTGCCAGTGTTTTTCTGGTCCCGAGTTCATTTTTCGGGAAGGGGAGAATCCACTTGCGGAGGGAGGGGGTGTAAAAGATCTCCCCTTGAGGGGAGATCACCATCATCGTTTAGATGACGGTGTGAGGGGTGTTCTCTTCACACGGCGCCACGTCCGCAATCACATAAACCCCACCCGGCCCAGCCCGGATGTAAACAATCAGTATCGATTACATTTCAGCCCGCCGGACGAAGAGTTCGGCGGGCTTTTTTGATATCAAGAATACATTACATAAATGTCTCACTAACCGCCTCTTATCAACCGGGATGAAAAGTGCAGAATACGATCCGGCCACAAAAAACCGACCGGCAGACGAGATGAGACAAGAGGCGCATGAGCACCGTAACGATAGATTTCAGCAGACTTTTGGAACCACTATTGCCATGACTTTGGGCCCGTTTAAAGGGTTGAAGTAAAAGAATACTGGAAAACATAAGAAAATTAACAGGCTGGCAGCACAAGCCAAGAGCCGTTATATAACAATTAGATGTTTTAGTTCACGCCGCTGCAGATGCTACAAATGTTTTTATTGCTATAGCAATGATAAATTCTAACTATTAACAGGAATGTTTGATAATTTTTCGAAAGAATTAAATGAACTTGTGGAAGGCTTAGGATTTAATCCAATTTATTTCACTACGGTTATATTGATATTGATATGTTTTTATTATTTAAAGCATATAAGAAATTGGGAAAACTTGATTGAAACAACACAGCAGTTAATTATAGTTTTGTATTTATCAACTTCTTTGATGATAATCGTTTCTATAACATCATTATTCATTTGGTGAAAAAATAATCCAAATTAAAAAAACAACTTACTTTATAGCGTAGCCTTTCGGACTTTTTTCACCCCAACCGAAGATGGGTATATGAAGTTATTTAGCGCCTGTCCAAATCATGTTGTTTTTTCTTTTCGGGTAATTTTCGAATTGTTTAATAGTAGCACCTTTGATTGTGTAGATGGCAAGTAGGTTGAAATTAGGAGCATTAACCTTCCAAAAAATTGGTTATTGATTTCGGCGTTGCACCAGAAAAACTAGATCCATGATTAGCAAAAATTACTAAGAACCTTGGCAGAATTAATTGTTATATAACCAGCAAATCAACCGGACACCGACTTGCTTTTTCGATGTATTCTGATAGATTGGGAAGTCACTATTTATCAACAAACTGAAACGGTGCCGGTTATTTGCGGAGCCGTTATAAGGCATTCTAAAATGATGCACCTAATAAACTCTCTAAAGAAAAATATTGGTGCCTACTTATTACATCTACTTTTTGTATGTATTATCGCACCAGTATTAGTGGGTAGTTCTTTTAGCG
>Ga0209936_1000959_pt1 | contig 16156 bp, 14 predicted proteins | sample SalPonR1_A_D1_MG_FD_185694 | JGI IMG/M metagenome (GOLD analysis project Ga0209936, IMG submission 185694) | Salt pond soil microbial communities from South San Francisco under conditions of wetland restoration - Salt Pond MetaG R1_A_D1_MG... ... | reverse complement strand
TCACTATAAAATCATTCGACTTATCACTAAGGCACCTTCAGGTGCGGATTGTATAGGCACCATTTCCTGTGGAAAGCGAAATGAAGTGCATGATTATAATAGATTGAATTCGGAAACTTCAAGACCTAGGAACTCTTATTTTAGTCTTTTTTGTTATAGCATAGATAAAAGTCATCAAAATGAATGAAAATGAAATTTTAAATCTTGTAAATAATTACTCTATAGCAGATAGAATTCGATTCATTGAAGCTGTCGTTCAGAAAATTAGAGAAGAAGAGCTCGGGTTGTTGCCGATCAGAGTAGATTATTCAGGGGAAAACCTCCTGGAGTTTGCCGGAATATGGAATGAAGAATCTGCCATACAGATGGAAAAAGCGGTGGAAGAAAGCAGAAAAATAGACCTGAATGAGTGGTAAGTTTATTGACTCAAAGTAAGCGTCCGAGCAACTGCATATTGCCTGGCTGGATGACTTCACAGATCTTTGTTCTAAATTTAAAGATATGGAAAATCAAAGAACAAATGGATTCGATGGCCAGCTTCGTCAAGATGAGAAAGTCGGCTTTTCAAAAATTGAAATTTCAGCTTCCAAACAGATAAGCAGTACTCTGCCGTACGGAGCGACCATTAAGCTGGATACTTAGGATGTTGGTTTTTTGGCGGAGTTATTGTGTCAAATGGATGAAGTCTATGCTGAGTATTCATAGCCAACAGCGCTACTCAACAATTACCTTTTTTGTTGTACTATTTATGCCATCACTCAATTCAACGATATAGGTACCTGATGTTAGGGTTGCGATAGGAATGACATAAGAATGATTTTCAGGCATGGCTAACTCACTTTGCTGGTTTATGATTACCCCGTTTAGATCATACATTTTGATAGAAATGGTTCTCAAATTCTCGGTATGATATTGTATTGTCAGTCCCTGAGAATTAGTTGTTGGGTTTGGATAAGGTTTAAAATAAATTTCGCCATTCCTGCTATGATCGATGGATGAAGAAACCATTCCATCATTGATATATAGTTTCGAAATAGGCTCTGATGAACTTTCATCTCCAGCTATCAGCAGATCTGGATATCCATCTCCATTTACGTCTTCAAAAGCAGCATCGCCTGAAGAAAGGGGTACAAAAGCTGTGCCTATCACTTCGGTAAAATTCGCGTCTCCATCATTGAGGTATAGTTTTGAAATGCGTCCGACACCAAATCCCATGATAAAAACATCCATATGTCCGTTTTGATTAACGTCCGCAACTGCAACCGAACTATTATCGACATCCTCAAAAGGAGTGTCTGACTTTTCTGTAAAATTACCATCCCCGTCATTCATATAGAGTCTTGAAAATCTTCTAAGGGGTGTTTGCCGGCCTGTAATAAGTAAATCCATATGTCCGTTTCCATTAAAGTCTGAAAAAGCGACAGATCCTCTTTCTGACTCAAAAAATGGTATGTCTGAACGTTCTGTAAAGTCGCCAGCCCCATTATTAATATATAATTTAGGAACGGGCAATGAGGAATTATTTTCGCCCGTTGTAAATACATCTGGATGTCCATCTCCATTGACGTCAGCAAATGCAACGGAGCTACGAGCTACTCCCTCAAAGGGTGTATTTTCTTTTTCCGTAAAGTTCCCTAAGCCGTCATTGAGATATAGAATAGAAACAAACTCACCTGGAGAGACCACGTCGGCTCCAGTATATCCCACTGTAAGCAAATCCTGGTCGCCATCTCCATCTACATCCGCAAAAGCTACACTGCCATAGGTTATGCCTACGAAATCAGAGGTTACCCTTTCCGTGAAATTGCCTAATCCATCATTGATATATAGTTTTGAAACTGCATCAGGCCCTGTCACGGAGCCCATCATGAATACGTCGGGATGGCCATCATTGTTCACATCTGAAAAAGCCGCATCGCTGGCAAAAATATCTGGAAATGGGGTATTCATTCTCTCGGTGAAATTGCCCAGGCCATCATTTATGTATAGTTTTGTAGGGTCACCAGTAATAAGTAGATCCGGATAGCCGTTTCCGTTGACATCTGCAAAGTCTGCCGAGGCATTATTCGCTTCTGTTAAGGGTGGATTCTGTGGAGCTTCTGTAAAGGATTGTGCTGAAATAAGTTGCGCTAAAACTAGAATGTTAAGGAGTAGTGTGTATTTCATTTTCTATATTTTCATGGTTGTAAATTGATTTCACCCCTTAGAATTGAGGAAATAATCCATTAAAATTCCCCTTTATCCTTTTAAAAACCTTTTATTAGGTAAACATAAGAATATAGATCAAATTTTTCCTAACACTACACAACATCATCACTTAAAAATTGATCCTCAGCATTCTCATAGTCTTTATCTTATATCAATCTATAATCCGACTAGAAACCAAACTCATGCAAGTAGAAGCCATAATCCAGTACCGCAGAACTATCCTGATACGCTTGGGGCAGGCTATCGATAAGGTCACAGGCCGCTTGCTCCAAATCCGATAGCTGGCTGGCTATAAAAATTTGCAATTAATAAATCAACCTAAGCTGAACCGCAAATGAGACCCAATATTTGACTTTTGGCGTAGCAGATATCTGCGGGATTTTGAGCCACTCTTCCTAAGATAAAAAGCAAATCATATCTATTTTAGACTTTCTGAGTTTTATTCCTACGGTGGGTTCTAGTTTGATTTTGTTGGATATATTACGCGTCGCTAAGTTGAAATCATAAATACTATTTCTTACCCCAGCTAAGTAATTCACTTTCCTGATTTAACCAGATTGCCTGCACATACGAATTCACCAGCAAATCTTACTTTTTACACACCGTCTCGGGCATTTCAATGCGACCGATCTTCCTTTATCAATAATAAAAGAGTGGGAAAAACTATCAACAATCACCCCGCTCCTCATGTAACTTATATAAACAACAGTATGAAAAGATCAGCGATATCGAAATGGAACGGAGGATTTGAAGAGGGAAAAGGATCATTGACGACACAAAGTAAGGTTTTGGATGATCAACCTTATTCAGCGAAACTACGCTTCGAAAATGAGAGTGGAGAGAAAGGAACAAATCCGGAAGAACTTATAGGTGCTGCCCATGCGGGATGTTATAATATGGCGCTCAGTCTGGAATTGGGAAAAGCAGGATTCGCTCCTGACCATTTGGAAACGAAAGCTTCTGTACAATTGGAGAAAGATGGTGAAGGATTTTCTATTACGGGGATACACCTTGACCTTAAAGCAAGTGTACCCAAGATTGACAATGATAAATTTATAGAGATTGCTACAGCAGCAAAAAAGGGATGTCCCGTATCCAAAGCACTTTCGTCAGTAGCTATCGACTTAGATGCCCGACTAGTCTAGGTTGAGACTTAATTTTAAATAATAACTTCACTGATTTTAAGTGCAAGAAAATCTTTCATGTGCTCAATTATATTTTTCTTTAAAAAAGTTGAGTGAGTGACAATTTGTAAATAAAATGGCAGATTGTGTTATACCTGCCTAAGTGGTAAAAATTACACTACAAATATTGGCATCTGAATACACGAGTTCGGGTGCCTTTTTTTCGTCTCTTCGGAACCTAGATTGAGGTAAAACCTTTTGGGGGGCAAACCCACTTGCTACTCCAATGAAAACCTAATCCATCAATTTACTATAAACCAGCGCGGGGAGCGCGCAAGGGTGAGGGGTCTGAAGGGCGCTCCGCTGCCGGCGGTGCGGTGCGAAGGGCGGACGCAATGGAATTGCGGCGACCGCAGTACGGAGCGTCCAGCGAACCCCGGAAGGGCCCGACCCTCGAGCTCTGCTGCTGGCAGAGCCTCGGGGGGCACCCCCAAAAAAGAAAAATACCCTCCGGAAACTACTAAATGGCTAAATAGCGATTACCGGGAAGACTTTTGACCAAACCTTTGAATTCGAGTTCGAGTAATACGGTGGATAATTGGTGAATGGGGATATCGAGCTGGTAGGACAACTGATCGACATCACTTTCCCGGGCCGTCCGCAGATGATCGAGTATGCGCTGCTCATCTTCCGTCAGGTCTACGAAAAGTTGCCGCTGCACGGTGCGCTTATCGTGCAATTGAGACCATTCGAGGGCGTCAATGAGGTCATCACCGCTTTCGATAAGTTGAGCTTTTTGCTGCTTTATGAGCAAGTTACAACCCAAGGAAAATTCGTCGGTGGGCCGACCTGGAAATGCAAATACTGGTTTATTCAGATTGGCAGCCATGCCCGCTGTTATCATACTTCCTCCCTTCGCTGCACTCTCGACGACAATAAGGGCATCACTCATCGCTGCCACTAACCAATTGCGCATCGGGAAGTGCTCGCGCTCGGGGCCTTTTCCAAAATTCAATTGGGTCATTAACCCGCCCTGCTCGACCATTTTACTGGCCAAATCTCTGTGTGCGGAAGGATAAACCAGGTCTGGACCGGTGCCCATCATGGCCAAAGTGTCCAATCCATACTTCAAAGCGGCGCGATGGGCTGTGGCGTCTACCCCGTAAGCCAAACCTGAAATAATAAGCGGATCATAACCGGCAATGGCTTCTACCAGCTTTTCACATTGAACCTGACCCCGCTCGGTCATTTTGCGCGTACCTACTATACCTATGGTGCGACGTCCATTTAGCTGGGCATTCCCTTGATAAAAAAGAGCCAGAGGTGGCTTATCCAAGGATTTAAAACGATTGGGGTAATTGGGATGCTCCCAGTGAATGACTTCGATATTTTCTTTTTGACAACGAGCCCAATCCCCCTTTGCTTCAACTATAAGTCGGTCCCGATCGACATTCCATATTTTTTCGGGAATATTAGGCAACTGTTTCTGAAGATCGGAAATAGGATGTGAAAACAAATCCTCAAAGCGGTCCACCTGAGATAGCATCAGACGTGCTCGCTGGGGTCCGATATCGGCCCATTTTTTTAGTGCGATGTAGGCAACTTCCTTATCCACGGGATTCAATTTGCGGGTCAAGGGTACGAGCCTGATTTATAAAGCGCTGCGCCTCTGCCTGTTGTCCAGCCATTTGGTAGATACGGCCCTTATCATAAAGTAAAAGCGCGTTATTGGGCATATACTCCAGGCCTTTCTCCAGGTAATTCATGGCAAAATTCAGTTTGCCGCGTTTAACCGCAAGTTCCTGATAAGCCAACTCATGGTAAAAATTCGTCATCAATTGCTGGTCAGGAGATCGGCGCTGCACGTATCCTAAAAACTCCATGAGATAAGGAATATGCGGTTTATCTTTTCCGACAAATACAAACACATCTAAGAGTGGAGGCAATTGCTGTTCGATTTTATAGATTTCACTAGCGACTCCCGCTTTCATTTTATAGGCATTGAAATATTTAAAGGTTCGGGTGTTTGAGTTTCCGTAGGAGGGGAATACGGACAATGATTTGTCAATCCAGTATTCGGACTTCTTCAGCGTTTCCAATTTCTCCTGTGGATCCGACATCGCCATGGCATCATTAAACAGTGCCGTTCCCATAAATAAAGTCGAGCGAGCAGAAGTGGGATAGTGTTCTACGGCAGAGGCATTTAAAGCGGTGTATGATCGCCAGTCCGGAAGGCGGTCGTACGTTTTGTAGGTATACCCCAGTAGAATGGCCGTCGTTATAAGACCTATGGTCCAGCGAGCCGAACGACTCGTAAGAAAATGATGTGCTCCACGGGAAAGGCCGTATGCTAAGAGTACACAAAAGCCTAAAGAGGAAATATAAATGAAACGTTCATTCATAAATGTTCCCACGGTAAAGAGCAAATTGGAGACAATACTGAAGGTGATGAAGTAAAACAGGATGGCAAATCCGTCCCAACGCTTTTTGGCCAATCCTGCCCAAAGTCCCCAAGTAAGGAGAGCCAAATGTAGGGCAAGAGAAATCCAGACTGCAGCATCTGAGAAGGTAGATATGGGTATAGCATAAGGATAGTAATCATGCACCAGCGGGTGAGGAAAAATCAGCAGGCCCAGGTATTTAAGCCAGGTATATAATACGGTGCCCAGATGTTCCTCCGTATTCAGTCCGCGAAAGGGGTTATTCAGAATATCGGTAATTTCCACGCCGGGATCTAAAAAGAATCCCAACACCTGATACCTGATAAGGAGGTAGGCCACTGTGCTTAATAGCAGAGGAGTTAAGATGTACAGCAGTTGTTTGCGTTTGGGCTGGCCAAACACATAGAGGGATAAAGGAATCACTGCTAAGAAGGTGATGGCATTCTCCTTTGCGAGGAGACCGGCAAAGAATAAAAGACTTAAGGCTGAGCTACCCAGTAAATGGGGCCGATTATAGAGCCTCAGAGCTAAAAACCAAGAACATATCGCAAAGAGAAAGGTCAGAATTTCATCCAGGCCTTTAATATTGGCGACAGCTTCAATATGAATCGGATGAAAAAGGAAGAGTAAGGCTGCCAAAAATGGCATCGAGAGCCAAATAGAGCTTTCCTTTCGCATCAGTTGGTGTCCCAATATCTGTAGAAGGAAGAATAACAAGCCGGCCGTCAAGCCATACAGGAACACATTCACCAGGTGATAGGGCAGCGTCGAATCGCCAAAAAACTCGTAGAGCACTGAAAAAACAAGTAAGGATAAGGGTCTGTAGCGGCCACCGGTGAGGAGGTTTTTCTGTTCGCCCTTAAAAAACCCTTGAAAGGAGTCCGATGTGAGATGATCCCACCAACCGGCTATCCCTTTTTGAGTATATATATTTTCAGTGATGACAATCTTGTCGTCAAGTATAAAGCTATCGGTGAGCGAAGTCCAGTATAGACCGAAAGCAAGGGCGACGAATATGGCTACTACCCCAATATTAGGAAGGCTTAGCGCAGGAAAAGTGAATTGATGCCTTTTCTTACTTTTGGAAGACTTCGATTTCTTTTTCCGCTTGGATCCAGATTTAGCCATATCAAATGAATTTATCGTAAAGATAAAAGATGTTGGCTAAATGTGCTGCCGGGGGCAAAAAAAGCGCCTGACGCCAGTCTGCTTTTTATCTCGGTGGAAATTTACTTCCCAAACGCCTTTTTCATAATCTCTTTCTGCTGCTGGTCATGCGCTCCTTTATAGCCCGTGGCGGGTGAGGCGCTGGCTTTGCGGGAAACGACTGAAATATCTTCCTGGTGCAGCCGCATGAAAACAAACTGCCAGGCGCCCATATTTTCAGGTTCTTCCTGAATCCAGTATCGCTCTGCTTTTTTATACACCTTCAGTAAGTCCGCGATCTGATCTTCCGGCCAGGGGTACAACTGCTCAACGCGAATGATGGCAACATCATCAATCTCATTTTCCTCCTGATATTCAAGCAGGTCGTAGTAAATTTTACCGGAACACATGAGGATTCGGCGTGCTTTTCCTTTCGCCTTTTTCGTTGAAAACTTCTCATCGTCAATGATTTCCTGAAAGCCTGTATCGCCCGTCAGTTCGCTCATCGGAGATACACACCGAGGGTGCCTTAAAAGAGACTTGGGAGACATCACAATGAGAGGCTTACGGAAGGGTCGAGCCAACTGGCGGCGCAGGGCGTGAAAGAAATTGGCCGGACTGGTGATATTCGCCACGGTGATATTGAATTCTGCTGAAGCATTCAAAAATCGCTCTAAGCGCGCACTCGAATGCTCAGGACCTTGACCTTCGTAACCGTGGGGTAATAACATGACCAGACCGCTCTGACGGCGCCACTTGCTCTCCGCGGCGGTGATATACTGATCAGTGATGACTTGCGCTCCATTGGCAAAATCGCCAAATTGAGCTTCCCAAAGGACCAGTACATCTGGAGTCGCCAAAGAATAGCCATATTCAAAACCGAGTACAGCAAATTCGGATAATAAAGAATTATAGATCTGAAACTCTCCCTGTTCCTCCTGAAGGTGATTCAACCAAATAAAAGCTTCGTCTTTCTTCTGATCGTGCATGACCGCGTGTCGGTGAGAAAACGTTCCTCGTTTTACATCCTGACCACTCATTCGAACGCTTTGCCCCTCCATCAGAATGGAGCCATAGGCCATCAGTTCACCCAATGCCCAATCGATCTGATCTTTATCGATCAGCTTCTTTTTTCCCTTTAATAGGCGTTTGACTTTGCTCAATGGCTTGATTTGTTCCTCAATATGGAGAAACTTATCCGCCATCAATTGAACCCTTTCTTTCTTGATCCCGGTTTTAGGAGAAGATGTAAAGGCCTCCGCTTTGGGATTCTTCTCCAACTTTCGCCAAGCCTCTTCGGGTGCCTGATATTCATACGGTAAAGGTTCTTCCTTCACTTCATCAAGCCGCGCTTGCAGGGTGTCCCAGAATTCTCTCTCCAAATCTTCAGCCAGTTGAGCTTCTACATCTCCCCGCTCCACGAGAAGTTTAGAATATACCTTACGGGGATCTTCGTGATTTTTGATGATGTCATACATATTGGGTTGGGTGAACTTTGGATCATCGCCTTCATTATGCCCGTGCTTTCGGTAGCATACCATGTCCACATAGACATCAATATTAAATTTCTGGCGAAATTCCAGGGCCAATTGAGTCACGAAAACCACGGCTTCCGGATCATCTCCATTCACGTGAAAAACGGGAGACTGGGTGAGTTTGGCTGCCGCCGTGCTGTAAGTAGATGATCGGGCATCGTCGAAGTCGGTGGTAAATCCAATCTGATTATTGATCACAAAATGAAAAGTCCCTCCGGTTTGATATCCGGGTAGTTTACTCATTTGAGCTGTTTCGTAAGCAACCCCTTGACCAGCAATGGCTGCATCTCCATGAATCAAAATGGGAAGCACCTGGTTTCCATCATTGTTATATAGAATATCAGTTTTTGCTCTTGAGAATCCTTGAACGACAGGGTCTACCGATTCGAGATGGGAAGGATTAGGAACTAATTTCAGGTCTATCTTTTCACCATTATCGGTCTCGACTTGAGAACTGAAACCCAGATGGTATTTCACGTCTCCATCGCCAAAACTCAAGTCGGGTACCGAGGTGCCTTCAAACTCAGAAAAAATTTGCTCGTAGGTTTTACCCATAATATTTGCCAGCACATTGAGTCGTCCTCGATGCGCCATACCGATGATCACCTCCTTTACGTTTTGAGAAGCGCCTGTATTTATAGCCGCATCTAATGCAGCAATAGCGGTTTCTCCGCCTTCCAAGCTAAATCTTTTCTGACCAATGTATTTGGTATGCAAGAATTTTTCAAATACTACCGCGCCGTTTAATTTTTTGAGAATGCGTTTCTTTGTATCAATAGAAAGACCAAAGTCGGACGCTTTCGATTGGTTTTCAATTTGATCGCGCAACCACATGCGCTGAGTCCGATCATTGATATGTGCATATTCAAAGCCAATATTACCGCAGTATACCTGCTCGAGATGCGCAATGATATCCTTGAGCGAAGCATCTTTCATTCCCAACTCTTTGCCCGCCTGGAAATGTTCTTCTAAGTCAGACTCCGATAAGCCATAATCAGCTAAATCGAGATGGGGGTGCCTATCCAGCCGCTCCCGAATGGGATTGGTCGTCGATAGCAGATGTCCGCGATCCCTGAATCCATGGATAATTGCCATAACGGCAAACTCCTTTTTGAGATCGGCCGTATCGGTTGCAGCTCCATTTTTATTAAATTCAAAACCATCAAAAAACAACCGCCAATCTTCGTCCACGCTATCTGGCGAATCTTTATACGATTGGTATAACTGATCTATATATTTGGAGTCGGCATTACTTATGAAAGAAAATGAAGCCATGTGTATTAGGGATTAATGTTTTGATGTGCTAATATCTGAGATTAAACTGTAACCAAGAAACAATTTGCATAAAAGTGTTCATTTGCAACCCCTGAAGTGGGCGAAGGTTTTATTTTGAAAGGAAAAACAAAAAAAGTGCTCAAAATATTGCCTGTATTCAGGAAATGCTTATTTTTGCCATCCGTTTGAAAAAATACGAACAAAGTATGGCTAATCATAAATCAGCAAAGAAGAGAGCTCGTCAAGCAATTAAGTTGAGAACTCATAACAGGTATTACAAAAAATCTGCTCGTACAGCAATTAGAAATCTCCAGGAGATGACTGATAAAACTGAAGCAGAAGCCTTTTTGCCCAAAGTCGTTTCAAAAATAGATAAATTGGCGAAGCGAAAGGTGTGGCATAAAAACAAAGCGGCTAACTTGAAGAGTAATTTGATGGCACACGTCAATAGTTTATAGACCTATCAAGTTCAGGTAAATGTAATTACCTTCAGCAAATTTCACTTTTAATTTAGTTGACAATTTATTACATATCATTTAGTATAGTCTACAGAACCTGTAATCGGCTATTCCAAAAAACATGAGCTCAAAAAGATTTGCATTGCGCAAATCATTGTCAAACCTCACTTATCCGAAGAAAATTAAACTTATGTTTATGAATATCCGAATCGCTACACTTCCATTTTTTGCCATCCTTTGCATGCTTTTTGTATCCTGTTCAGATGACTCGTCAGATGTAAATGACATGAATTCAAATCTAGAAACAGGAAGCATTATGATAACTGGAGATATTGAGGCTCAGCATGAGGGATTGTCCCAATATATTGGCTTGAGAAGCAATGATGGTGGATTTATTAATCTTACATTAAATGTTACTGAACACCCCCTGGGGTCGGCGGAGGTAAATGACTTTAGTCTCTCCATTCGAATGGTTGGAGAAGAGGGGCCATTTGATTTGGAAGTCGGGGAATATGAAATTGGTCATAATTCGGAAGATGACACCCCTTTAATTATCGTCAATTATGCCAACAGGGTAATATCAGATGAGACGATCACTTATGGAACCTCCCCAAATTCGACAGGTACAGTTACTATTTTATCTGTCAGTTCGACCAACATTGAAGCTACTTTTGACGTGAACCTGGATGTTGATGTAACAGCAGATGAAGGCACGGTAAATGTAACAGGAGAGTTGAATGCAAAATGTTCTTCCGCTTCTACCGGTACGGGGTGTTAAGATAACACTTGAATCAACACCTTAGCTTCATCATTAAGCTGTTTCCCTCTAAAGTTCATGAAGAATGTGGATTATCTTTTCGGCTCCAGGTAATCCAAAACATATTTTGCCAGATGCTCTGCCGGCTTTGCTATGATCTGTCCCAAACGAAGGTCGTATTTCATTAAGGATTGTTTTAACTCACTTTCCAAAACCTTTGCAACTGAACCAACAAAATGAACCGGCACTGTTTCGGCCTCAGAATAGCAAATTACTTGATTTTTTAAAAACAAATCAAAGCCCTCCGAAATCCATTTTTTTACAACGCTTCGTTCTTTGTACTTAACGACAAAACGCATGAATCCAGCCAAAAACACATTCGCTCTTTCACTGCGATACACTTTCTCTACTAAAGTACTCGATGTCAGCTCGGGATACCTCTCCTTAAAATCTGCAGCCATATCCTCTGGCAACTGCCGATAAAAGTAAGCTGTAAGAAGTTTTTTACCAAAGTAGGCCCCACTCCCCTCATCCCCTAAAATGAATGCTAATGAGGGCATCTCTTCGTAGACTTCATTCCCATCAAAAAAACAGGCATTGGATCCAGTGCCTAAAATACAACTCACGCAAGGTTCTCCCTGATAAGTTGCATAAGCCGCTGCCGTAAGATCATGGTCCACCTCTATTTCTGCATTTGTAAATAATTTACTTAATGAGCGACTGACTTGATTCTTTAAATTGGGCGTAGAACAGCCGGCTCCAAAAAAGTAAACGGCGCGGACGCGCTTAGCCACTTCAACCAGCTGCGGATTAAATCGCATCTGTTCTATCATCCATTCCTCTGAATGAAAGTACGGATTAAATCCAGCCGTCGAAGTTTCGGATACACAATGATTTCCCTGGTAAAAGAGCCAGTCGCATTTCGTCGATCCGCTTTCAGCTATCAAAATCATATTCTTCATTTAAGCTCCGGCCAGTCGCTTGACGAGCTCGGCTGCTCGAGTCGCGTAGCCATATTCATTATCATACCAACCCGACATTTTCAGTAGATTCCCTTGAACCATAGTCAGTTCGGCATCGAAAATACAAGAATAGGTGCTTCCCACGATATCCGCTGAGACAATGGGATCTTCCGTATACTGAAGTACCCCTTTCATAGCTCCGGCCGCGGCGTCTTTCATTGCTGCATTGATCTCTTCGATGCTAGCCTCGCGATTTAAGATAAAGGTACAATCTGTAATAGACCCCGTGATGACAGGAACGCGCAAAGCCATTCCATCCAACTTGCCCTCTAACTCGGGGAGTACCAAACCTACGGTTTTAGCGGCTCCGGTAGAAGTGGGAATGATGGAATGAGCAGCTGCCCGTGCCCGGCGAAAGTCTTTACTATGCGGAGCATCCTGCAAATTCTGATCGGCTGTATAAGCGTGTGTGGTCGTGATAAATCCCTTTTCTATACCTGCGAGATCATGTACAACCTTAGCCATGGGCGCTAAACAGTTCGTCGTACAAGAGGCATTCGAAATGATCTGGTCGGAATCCTCCAATTCATGTTCATTAACGCCCAGAACGATGGTACGCACATTCCCCCCCTTGGCCGGAGCCGAGAGAACCACTTTGTTCGCCCCTGCTGTCAAATGCATTCCCGCCTTTTCAGCAGTCCGAAACACGCCGGTACATTCTAATACGACATCGATATCGAGGGACTTCCACGGGAGGTCCTCAGGGTTTCGTTCCGCATATACCTTCAGAGCGTTGCCATTGACGTGCAGTTCATGATCAGAAATCACCTCAATCTGACCCTGAAATGGGCCATGGGCGGAGTCGTATTTTAACAAATGAGCCAACATGTGTATTTCAGTCAAATCATTAACTGCTACCACATCAACTTCGCTCATGTTAAGTAAATTTCGATAAGCCAGGCGGCCGATTCGGCCAAACCCATTTATAGCTACTTTCATTATTCTATTTTTGATTAAGAAAAAACTCCTATTCTATTTTAGATGGATAATATTTGAGAAATTTTCACCAAATTATCATCAATTTTTCGTTCTTGACTCACGGCCTCCATGATCGGAGTGTAGACCACCGAACCGTTAATGAGTCCGACCATACAATCTGATTTATCACTGAGTAAACCTTCGACAGCAGCAACGCCCAACTGAGAGGCCAACACCCGGTCGTAACAGGTGGGATCGCCTCCACGTTGCAAATGCCCCAGCACCGTCACTTTCGTCTCGTAGTCTTTATAATTGTCATTCACCTTTTGCGCTAACTCAAAAGCGCCCCCATTGGGATTCCCTTCGGCCACAATAACTATGCTTGACGTCTTATTGTTTTGATACCCCTTTCGAAGAATGGCAACCAACTCTTCCACCGAAGTGGCGCGTTCGGGCAGCATGACGCAAATCGCTCCGGTAGCTATGGCTGACCGCAGCGCGATAAAGCCGGTATCCCGCCCCATCACCTCTACAAAAAAGAGGCGATTATGCGAACTGGCCGTATCCCGTATCTTATCTACACACTGAGTAACTACATTTGTCGCGGAATCGAAGCCAATGGTGTTTTCAGTTCCAGACAAATCGTTATCAATCGTACCCGGCAATCCAATAACCTGGACTCCTGTTTCCTCTTGCAAAACATGAGCACCGGTCAAACTTCCATCTCCACCAATAACAACAAGCCCATCAATTTTTTTCGCTTTTAAGTACTCTGCTGCTTTTTTCCGCCCTTCCGGAGTCCTAAACTCCGGACTTCGGGAAGATTTGAGCATCGTTCCTCCGGAACCCAGAATGCGACTAACCGACCGCACATGTAGTTTCCGTATTTTATTATCCATCAACCCCTGATACCCCCCTTCTACTCCGTATATACCCAGGTTAAAATACACGGAAGCACGAACTACCGCTCGAATGGCTGCATTCATACCAGGCGCATCTCCCCCTGAAGTTAAAACCGCAATGTTTTTCATTTATATCCTTTTTGTGGCCCACTAAATAGAGAAAACGTTTCCCCCATCCATATTAGTTCAAAGAACACTTAAAGAAGACCACCAAAAACTAACTTAGTGTAAACTTAACACTATTTGTTTTGATATCCTAAATAAGAAGTGTTACTTTTATAAAAAATACACGTCATAGCAATGAGCTCTCAAAAGATCCATGGAAACGATCCCTCCCTTGTAACCGAATTAGAGCCTTTCTTTAATTCTGCTGTTTCGGTGGATTGCGTTATTTTCAGTTATGCCCGCGAAAAAGGGTCCTTACAGGTATTAACGCTGGAGTGTCCCATGTCCCCTTTCGAAGGCATGTCCGCGCTAGTAGGTGATTTAATTGGAGTCGATGAGGATCTGGACTCAGCCGCTAAACGCGTCGTTAGAGAGCGGGCTCATATTCCAAATATTTTTCTTCATCAGGTCCATACTTTTGGTTCTGTCCACCGCCACCCCGTGGGGCGGGTCATCACCGTTGCTTATTATGCCTTTGTTCGCTGGGAGGGTATGGAACCCCTAAAGGATAATGTCTACCACCCCCATTGGGAATCCCTGGAATCTTTACAGAAAAAAAAGATGGCCTTCGATCACTCTGCTATTTTGGAATACAGCCTAAAGCATATCCAAAACCACATTACAGATGTCCCCATTGAGTATATGCTAGACGACTACTTTACCCTTTCGGAATTACAATCGCTATATGAAGCGATATTGCAAAAATCATTGGATAAAAGGAACTTTCGAAAGAAAGCATTTAAACTGGATTTGATAAAAAAGACATCAAAAACACAACGCAACGTGGCGCATCGCCCGGCTCAGCTTTTTCGATTCAATACTGAGCGTAAGGGAAATGTCCTTTAGCAGTATATCCATCACCTTCATGCGGGCCCCAGGCTATTCCTCTTTCTTAAATATGGCCAGGCGTTTACCGTCAGAATGTGTGAGAGTGCAACCCAATAAGTCAGCCAAAAAGTCCATCGTTTTTGGATGATAAAAACTGGTATGCGTAGGGTCGTTCTGATAATACCAATTGGTAAATGCTTTCAGATCTCGCCAAAAATCAGTCATCACCACCAGGTATCCTCCGGGCGCTACCAGCCCAATTAGCCGTTCCCATTCCGCATAGGTATTGTGAAAGTGCTCCACAGTCTCAATGCAAAAAACGGTCGGATATGAAGTTTTCTCGATTCCATCGGGAAAGAATAAAGGATCATACCCATGACAAGTGAATCCACCCTCTCGCATGAGATTGACGAATACAGGAGCATACCCGCAGCCATAATCCAGAAAAGGCTCGTCCAAATCAATACGCGTTTTCGCCCATTCAAAAGGTCGAAGCAAAAAGCGAACATAGCCCTCATCAGAAGGGGAATTCCTATGCGACAAATACCGCGATCGCTCTGTCTCAGGGGAAGGAAGATCCTGTTGTGACCGAAAAATCAAAGCACAGTGCGGGCACTTCCGGAAGGAGGCTCCGGAATTCCCATACAGGATATGATCCGGGGAAACCTTACTCGAGCACAAAGGGCAATTTCTCATCATCGATCAAGCGGAAGTTAGACCTCAATGTATAAAAATAACTGGAATATAGCGCAACTCATTACAGAACCGCCACTTCTAACTGCTGCTTTCCCATAAATCGTTTCCCGTCTGTCCAAATTTTATACTCCTTGAGATGCAACTCTATCAGGCACAGCTCGTTTTAAACCTATGGAAATGCGACTCCCCAAAACAGATAAGAAAAGAATTATAATCATCGGCGGCGGCTTTGGCGGACTCAATCTGGCCAAATCCCTCAAAGGGACTAACTTTCAGGTAGTCCTCATCGACCAGTACAATCATCACAACTTTCAGCCTCTGCTGTATCAAATTGCTACTGCCGGACTCATGCCGGACGCCATTGTAGCGCCCTTTCGCAATATTTTCAACAAACAGGATAATGTCTTTTTTCGCATGGCCCGGGTCGAAAAAATTGATTCGGATCAACAGCGGGTGGAGACCCCTATCGGTTGGGCGAAATACGATTATCTCGTCTTAGCCACCGGAGCGACCACCAATTTTTTTGGGATGGATAAGGTTGAGCGACATGCCTACACCCTAAAAAGCATTGAAGATGCCCTGGAGTTGCGCTCGGCCCTCATCCAGTATTTAGAAGCTGCGGTGAGCCGGACGGACGTCGATGAAAATGAGTGCATGCATTTTGTACTCATTGGCGGCGGG